>MDTA01077465.1_pt1 | contig 19148 bp, 16 predicted proteins | sample 811151 | NCBI WGS metagenome assembly MDTA01 (sample SAMN05326648, study PRJNA326480) | marine metagenome | isolation source: seawater | place: Indian Ocean: South | collected 2010 | reverse complement strand
TGAGAAGATTCAAGTCGATAAACGAATAAACCCTTACGAATGAAACAGAAGAAACGCTAAGACTTGAACAGTCGCGACGGGAGCGACCGATCGCGACGGATGGATGCGAAACGACGTGCGACAATCAGAAGTGGATGGGCTTCCCCCCCGTCGCGAGCGCGGCTTCCTTGATCGCCTCGCTCAGCGTCGGGTGCCCGTGGCACGTCCGCGCGATATCCTCCGTGCTTCCCCCGTACTCCATGGCGAGGACGCACTCGCCGAGGAGCTCGCCCGCGTTGGGTCCAACGATGTGCGCGCCGAGGATCTTGTCCGTGTGCTTGCAGCTGATGAACTTGACCATCCCCTCGGAGTCGTCGTTGGTCCTCGCGCGGGAGTTGGCGGCGAAGGGGAAGGTGCCCACGTTGTATTCGGCTCCAGTCGCCTTGACCTCCTCCTCCGTCTTACCGCACCACGCCACCTCGGGGTGGGTGTAGATGATGCCCGGGATGACGTCGTAGTTGACGTGGCCCACCTTTCCGGCGAGCTGTTCCACGCAGCTGATCCCCTCCTCCTCGGCTTTGTGCGCGAGCATGGGTCCCTCGACGATGTCCCCGATGGCGAACACGCCCGGCTTCGACGTGGCGTACGTGTGCATGTCCACGACCACCTGGCCGCGCTTGTTGACCTCGACGCCGGCGGCTTCGAGCCCGAGGCCGGAGGTGAACGGCTTACGGCCCGTGGCGACCAGGACGACGTCGGCCTCGACCTCGACGGCTTCGCCCCCCGCGGAGGGTTCGACGGTGAGCGTCACCCCGCTCGGCGTCTTGGTCGCGCGCGTGACCTTCTTCTCCATCATGAACTTGAAGCCCTGCTTCTTGAGCGAGCGCTCGAACGTCTTGCGCATCTGGGCGTCCATCGGCGGGCAGATGTCTTTGGCGAACTCGATCACGGTCACCTGCGACCCGAGGCGGCTCCACACGCTTCCGAGCTCGAGCCCGATGACGCCGCCGCCGATGACGACCATGCGCTTGGGCACCTCCTTCAGGTCGAGCGCCCCGGTGGAGGTGACGATCGTCTCCTCGTCAACCTCCACGCCCGGGAGCGCCGCGGGTTCGGAGCCCGTGGCGAGGATGATGTTCTTGGCGCTGATCGTCTCGGTGGTGCCGTCCTCCTTGGCGACGACCACCTCGCCGGGTGTCGACGTGAGCGATCCCCAACCCTTGGCGTAGGTCACCTTGTTCTTCTTGAATAAACCCTCGATGCCCTTGGTCAGGCCCGAGACTGACTTGGACTTTTGCTCCATCATCTTGGCGACGTCGATGGACACCTCGCTGCGGTCGGGGGTGTGGGTGGGGCGGCGTGGAGAGGTCAGGGGACGAGGTCGGGGAGGGGCGGTTATTCAAAATCTCAAAATCTCGTCGGCCGCGCGTGCCGTGCGGGGAGAGACGATCGAGGAGGAGTGCACGGACGGAGGCGGTTCGTGTCCGACCCTGGTGACTCACCCGACGGAGATGCCGTGCTTGGCCATGGTGTGATTCGCGTCGTGGTACAGGTGCGACGCGTGCAGCAGCGCCTTGGACGGGATGCATCCCACGTTGAGGCAGGTACCTCCGAGGGTGCCGCGCCCCTCGACGCAGGTCACCTTGAGGCCGAGCTGGGCGCCCTTGATGGCGGCGACGTATCCGCCCGGACCGCCGCCGATGACGACGACGTCCTGCTGATCCGCGGTCGCGGCGGACGCGGAGAACATGCGCGCTCCGATTGTGCGCAGCGCGGTGGAGGAGGCGAGCGCGCGGCGGCCCTGGGGCGCGAGCGCGAGGAGAGCCTGCTGCATCTTTTCTCGTTCGCCCGATCGGGGAGGAAAACAAACAACGGCTTTGTGCTGCGCGACTGACGCGGGGGTTGGTCAGGCGAGACGCGCGCGGGGGACCTCGGGGTTCGTCGAGGGCGCCGAGCGAGCGATCGGTGAGGAGACCGCGTGTGCGTTCGCGCGCGGCGTGTTGGCGCGGCGGCGAGTCGAGATGTGGTCCCCGAGCCTGGGCACCCCTCGAGTCGTCAAGGGACGCCCGGGATTTTTTTCCCAAATCTGCGACGCGCGTTCCAAAACGCGTGAGAATCGCACTTCTTCGGGGCAGAATGTACCGCCGCGCGTGTCCGAAGGCCCGCCGCGCTCACGACTGGAGAGATGACGTCCATCACCGCGACCGCGAGACCCATCGCGCTTCATCGCGCGCGATCCCGCGCGATTCGCGCGCGAAGCGCACTCACCGCCGGGGCCGGCGCCGTCCATCGCGCCGGGGGGGAGGTTGTTGCTTCGAGGATCCACGTGGAAAGTTGTTACGCGAAAAACGTGCGCGCCGCGAGAGTGGTGAAGACGGCCGCGCTCCCGCCGATCGCGCTTCCGTCGTCCGTCTCGGAGATCCTGTCGGTATCGAGGACCAGCCAGGAGCTCGCGCTCGGCGCCGCGATGGCGGCGTTCGCCCTGTGGGTCCTCCCCGGCATCATGAAGGCGTCGTGGGTTAACATCGCCAGCGGAGGTCGCGCCGAGGCGCTCATGGAGGGGGTATCCTCGCTCGTGCTGCCGACGCGCGCGTTCTCCCCGAAAGACGCGCAGCTCGGCGCGAAGCTCCGGAGAAAGGCGAGGGAGCTGGCCACCTGGGAGACGTCGATCGCGCAGGTGATCGACACACCCGAACACGCGCCGACTCGTCCCCACGCACGACATCCATCACGCACGCGCTTTCCTCTGCCAAAAATGAAAGTTTCTCTCCCGCGTCCAAACCACTCCGACTGACGCCCGACTCCCCCGTCCTCGTCACGTATTCGAACGCGCAGGCCGCGGTGCTCCCTCTGCAGTTCGTCATCCTCGTCACCGTGTGCACGCGCCTCCTCGTCGTCACCGGCGCGTCCGTCGAGCTCTACCGCCTCTTGTACAACAAAGTCGGGTGCTTCGTCCATCAGTGGCGGCTCCCGTGGCCGGCGTACACGGCTGGCGCGTGGGCGATGGTGGACGCGTCCACCCGTCGCGCGAGGTCGCAGCTCCTCGCCGCCATCGATGCCGTGGGGGGCACGGACGCGAGGAACCTCGAGCCGAGGCTGGTGACCGGCACCAACGCCGTTCGAAGCGCTCTGTTCGTCCCGGCGCTCATCGTGTTTCTCGACTCGCTCGGTGTCACCTTCTCGGCGGTTTGGGGGTTACTGGGCTTTGGCGGCGTCGCCGTTTCCCTCGGCTTGAAAGACGTCGTGTCGGACTTCATCGCGGGCGTCATCTTGATGGTAAACCCCACGTTCAAAGTCGGGGATACCATACGCGCCGGGAGCGTTCAAGGGACGGTGATGGGCATCGGCGCGACGACCACCACGCTGCTCACCCGCACCGGCGTCAGCAAGACGCCGCACACGGTTTCCAACCGCGTCGTCACCGGGGGAAGCGCGGGGCTGGTGAACATGTCCATGAGCCGCGCGCGGTACTTCGACCACCAGCTGTGCGTGTCGTTCGATACGATCGAGAACCTGAGCGCCTTCACCGAGCGCGTGCAGGCGTACCTTGACGGGCACGGCAAGGTGGTGCACGATCCGATGGATTCCGGCGACGCCGCCGTGTGCGCGCTGGCCAGTCTGGGACCGCACGGCGTCCGTGTGACGGTCAAGGCGCTGCTGGTGAAGATGGGCAGCGGGGCGTTCGCGGTGGAGCAGGGGCGAATGCTGACGGAGGTTGGGAGGATCCTGGAGGCGTCAAGCGGGGTCCAATTGGACCGGATGGTGGACCTGTAGTCGGGAGACGGACCTTTTTATCACGACGTAACACTTAGCACTGGCAGTCGAATCGTGCTTGCAGATTCAAGGGACGCCCGCGATTTTTTCCAAATCTGCGACGCGCATTCCCAAAACGCGCGAAAAGGCCCGGCGGGATGACAATCGATCAGAGTCTCGGGGCGCGCCGCGCGTGACGAGGACGATGACGATGAACGATTTCGAGCTCGAGCGCCAGCGGCGCATCGAGGCTAACCGCCTACGGATGCTCGAGATGGGCATCGGCGCCATGGCGTCCAAGATTCAGGCGCCCGCGCCTGTGCCCGCGCCCAAGGTGCGGAACCCCCGCGCGTCTTCCCCGGAGATGAGGTTTTTCCCGCCCGATTGCGTCCCGGAACCGTCGGGCGTCTCCCTGACGCGATCGATCCGCGCTCCGCCGCGCGCCGCCCCGGTTCGATCGCCCCGGAATCCATCGCACGAGACCGTTCGGTGTCGTCGCGTGCGATTTTTCCGCGTCGAGATCGCCCGGGCACGCGCGAATTACGCCGATGGACCGCGCGCGCGCGCAAACACCCGAGTTTTCCCGCCCACCGACAAATCCGCCTGACCCTCCCCGCCCCCCGCCGCGCCCCTCACCCCGTCCCGTCCCTCAGCGCAAGCCGAGGGTGAAGGCGTTCGTCCCGCAGGAGAGTCGCCGCAGGAGCACCCGCGAGCGCGTCGAGGTCAACTACGCCGAGCGCTACGGCCTCGAGGACGCCAGCGACGACGACCTCGCAGCCGCGCGCAGGGCGTCGCGCAAATCCCCCCTCGGCAAGCGCAAGGCTGAGCTCGTCTCGATGTCCGACGGCGATCACGCGCGCGTGCGATACAGCATCGGCCGCAGGGTTTACGACTCGGAGCTCGGCACCACGTGCCACTGGTGCCGCCAGAAGACGGTCGAGACCCACGTCACGGTGCGCCGACCCGACCCGACTCATCCAAACGATCGAACCGTCGTCATCCGCTCACCCCCGCTCCCCCTCTATTAATCCGCTACGTGCAGTGCACCGCCGAGGGATGCGGCCGCGGGCGCATGCCGGTCTCCTTCTGTGGCATGTGCCTCCGCAACCGCCACGGCGAGGACATCGACGCCGCGGTAGCGTCCGGCGCGTGGGTCTGCCCGCGATGCCGCGGGTCCTGCGGCGAAGGCTGCGTCACGTGCTGCAACTGCGGCCCGTGCCGCAAAGCCAACGGTCTGGCCCCGACGCACCAGGTCATCAACCTCGCGCGCGCCTCCGGGTTCGACAACGTCCACGACTACCTCGTGCACTGTTCCACCGGCGCCACTCCCGCGCAGCTGCTCGAACGCAAGAGGTCGTTCGCGTGGGGTCGATGGCTGTTGAACGATTTCACGCCGGCGACGCCGACGGAATCCGACGGAGCAGGCGTCCGCGAATCGGGCGATGACATGTCGGCGGGTGGTGACACGTCGGCATCGTCCGACGACGACGACGCGCTCGATGCCTTCGACGACGAGCCCTGCCTCGCGTGCGGCGGCGCGGACCGCCCCGGGGACTTTGTCCTCTGCGACGGATGCCCCCGGGGCGGTCACTTCGACTGCCTCGGCCTCGACGGCGTGCCCGCGGGCGACTGGTTCTGCGCCGGCTGCGCGCGCGAGCCGAACGCCGCCGCGGCGGTCGCCGAGAAGAAGAAGAAGAAGACGACGACGACGACGACGCCGAAGCGCGGCCCCGGCCGACCGAGAAAGCGGCCGCCGCCCGGTGACTCAACGCCCGGTGGGGACGCGCACGTTCCCGCGACGCCCTCCCCGACGAAACGCGGCCCCGGTCGACCCCGCAAACATCCGGCGACGCCTCCTTCGTCCTCCCCGTCGCCTTCCTCGGTCCCGGCGGCGAGGGGAACGAGCGCGGCGACAGAGGTTAAGAGGATCCAGCTGGACATCCGCGACGCGTTTTTGTCGGTTGGTGGTCGGTCCGCCCGCGCGGCTCGGCCCAAGCCCGGCGCGATGGCGCTGCCCGTCCGGGAGTACAGGCGCCGCGTCGCCGCGTGATGGTTCGAGAGGCGGCGGGAGACGTGACGAAACGAGACGAGACGAGCGGCGCCGCGACGTCGGGGGAGGGGTTCGGAAGCGATGAATGTAGTACTTGCGTGCGTATTAGAATGTGAGTGTTATGGGAACGACGAGGTGACGTGACTCGATCAAGCCATCTCCATCGACGCCGACTTGGCGTTGGCGACGAACGCGTCCACCTTGACCGGGTCCTTCTTCACCCCGCCCTCGTCCGCCACCCCGCTCGCCACGTCCACCGCCGTCGGCTTACACGCGCCGATCGCGTTCGCCACGTTTTCGGGGTCCAACCCGCCCGCGAGGATCCAACCCCGCCTGCTGCACCCGCGCGGCACACGCAGGTTGGTCCAGTCGTACGTCTCCCCGGACCCCGCGACGACGCCGTCGACGAGGAGCCAGTCGATCGTGCGCCGCGGGCCGTTGACCCAGTCGATCGCCGCCTTCCACCCCCCCGCGCCGGAGAGCTTGGTCCGGCGATCTTCGCACATCTTCTCCTCGTCGCCCGGCAACGGGGTGACGATGGCGCCGTCCTTCGCCGCGGAGACGACGTACACAGCCTTGATCTTCATGGGGAGATCGGTGAGCGCGGCGCGGGCGCTGTCGCCGTGGAGCTGCGCGTGGTCGATGCCGACCGCCTCGCACGCGGCTACGATCTCCTCGGCGGATTCGTCCACGAAGACGCCGATGGGTGTCGCGCCCGCAGCCTTGGCGGCGTCGGCGACCTGCTTGGCGACGTCCAGCGGGATGGATCGCTTGGACTTGGGCCAGAGGATCATACCGATGAAGTCAGCGCCGGCGACCGCGGCCTGCGTCGCGTCCTCGGGCGTGGTCACGCCGCACACCTTGACGAGCGTCTTCTTCTCATCCTTGGCAGCCATCGCGCGGACGATCGGAGCGGCGCGCACGGGGGCGCGAACGCTGCCGCGGAGGGTGGACGGGCGCGCGGACGGCGCCGCAACGCGAGTGGCCGCGAGCGCCGCGCGCTGGTGCATCGCGAGAGATGCCTGCATCGCGCGCGGGAAGTGTGTGCCGTCGAGGCGGGCGAGGCCGCCGCCTCGGTCGAGTTGTTATCGTTTGTTCCCCGGAGATCTTTTCCGGGAGGCGGCCCTCGGGAGGCCACGTCACGTAAGATTATCACATGCGTTGCAGTCTGACGAGGAGATCCCATTTTTTGGAGCGCAAATATAACTGTTTGCATGTGCAAAAAATCACGAATACCTTTACAATTCCCCGATTCCCCGCTGTTTTTGGATCAGGTTCGCACTTTTCGCGTCCCGATCGCACCGAGAGCTCTGCCGTCGCCGACCACTTCCACCGCGCGCCACACGCAACAAGACAACGATGTCCTTCGCCGTCTCCGCCTCCGCCACCCGCGTCGTCGCCTCCGCGCGCGCGCCCATCAAGGCCCAGCGCGCCTCCGCCGCCGCCGCCTTCGCGGCGCCCGCCTCCAAGACCAACTCCGCCGCCCGCCTCTCCATGCGCTCCGTGGCGGACGCCGTGGCGCTCCGGGCCGACAAGTCCGTCGCCGCCAGGGCTGGCCCGCGCGGAAACCTCGCGGTCTTCGCCGGCAGGTTCGAGACCGAGCGCACGTACATCATGATCAAGCCCGACGGCATCCAGCGCGGCTACGTGAGTGCATCGGAACATCTTCCGCTTCCCGGATCCCCCCCGATCGCATCCGCGCGCGCCCTGCCGTTTCCCGCCCGCGAAACTCCCGCCGCCCGCTGACCGTGCACTCGACCCCTCAACCCCCGCGTCCGCGACGTCAGATGGGCGAGATCATCTCCAGGTTCGAGAAGAAGGGCATGGTCTGCAAGGGCCTCAAGACATTCATGACCCCGCGCGAAGTCGCCGAGGAACACTACAAGGACCTCTCCTCCAAGCCCTTCTTCGGAGACCTCTGCGACTACATCTGCAGCGGCCCCGTCGTGTGCATGGTCTGGGAGGGACCCGGCGTCGTCAAGTCCGCGAGGCTGATGATCGGCGCGACCAACCCGCTCGAGTCCGCGCCCGGGACCATCCGCGGGGATCTCGCCGTCGAGGTTGGCCGCAACGTCATCCACGGATCCGACTCGGTGGAGAGCGCGGAGCGGGAGATCGCGCTGTGGTTCGGCGGCGACGACGAGCTCCTGGACTACGAGATGTTCATCAAGCCCTGGGTGCGCGAGGAGTAAGTAGACGGAGCCGCGCATCGTCGCGTTGTGATGAATGAGATCATTGGTCGCGTGTTATTATCGCAGTACTCTTCTTCACTCGTCAAGCTTCTCTCCTCCACGCAACAGGAAAAACGTTTTTCCTCGGAAGTCTCATCAGGTTTACTGGGCCGGCGTCATTCCTCCTCGCGGCGGTGTTTTCCTCGCGCGAGATGAAGACGGTGAGCTTGTTCTCGGGCATTGGCGGGCTTGACCTGGGTCTGGAAGACGCGGGGCACGAGATCGTCATGCAGGTCGAGAGCGACCCTTACTGCTGCCAGGTGAGTCCATCACGCCACGAGCGACGCCTCGAGAAAAACGTTAAAGCGTCAGCGCCGCGCCTGACGAGGCCCCGTATCGCTCGCGCAGATCCTGCAGCATCACTTTCCCGGCATCGCGCTCAGACGGGATATCGCGGACGTGACGGAGCTCCCGGCGGACACCGAGCTCCTCGCCGCGGGCTTCCCCTGCCCGGTGCGTCCCCCGTTCCGAGAAAAAACCCTTACTCCGAGAAAAACCACGACGCCCGCCTCTCACCGTCTGCTCGTACGATATCGCGCCCGTTCCAGGACGTGAGCACGTGCAACAACGTCCGCCCCGGCCTGAGAAACGGCAGCAAGACCGGCCTGTGTGCGCACATCTTCCGCCTTCTCCGCGGCAGACGCGTGCCGTGGGTTCTTCTCGAAAACGTCCCGGGCCTGCTGATGTGGCACATGAACGACGACCCCCCGCAGCCTCCCGCGGTGTCCTACGTCGTCGCCGAGCTCGAAAGCCTCGGGTACAGATGGGCGCAGAGGGTCGTGGGACTCACGGGCTTCGGCTTGCCCCAGCGCAGGCGTCGCGTGTTCATCTTAGCGTCGACGCACGGCGACCCGAGAGACGCGCTCTTGGCGCCGCAGGCGGTGTGTTTGGGGCAGTGCATCGAGCTGTTCAAGAGAGACGCGTCGGCGGCGGCGAACCAGTTCGGGGTATCCGACAGGATGTGCGCCGAGTGCGCGTTGGCTGGGGCGTACGACAGGGCCCCGCCGCGGCCCGCGGAGGCGACGGCGGTGGATATCGAGCGCAATCAGAAACGCGTCGGCTTAGCTAGCCGGAAATGTTCGGAGAGGGCTCTCGCTCGGTGCGTCTGCAATCACCCACCGCGGGAGTGCTACGACTGCTTCTGGACGCCACCTTTCGTCGAGCCCCGCCGCACGCTTGCGTGCGCGGACCTCGCGGAGAAGCGGCACGGACCGCTGCTCCACGAGTTGTTCACGCTGACCACTGCCAACGGCAAGCGCATGGCCGTCGTCGAGGATCTCGGCGGCGGAAAAGGCTCCGCGTGCATGCTCCACGTCGAGGACGCCGAGCGAATCATGGGTTTCCCCGCGGGCTGGACCGAACCGTGCTATCCCCTGAACCGACCGGGCGTTCCCCCGCGCCAGGCGGCTGACGCCGACGTCGACGCCTCCGTCGCGAAGCGAATGTCGCTGTTGGGCATCGCGGTGGCGCCGCCGCAGTCGCGGTGGATAGGCGAGCGGCTGGCGAACCCGTACGACCTCAAGTTCGCGCGCGACGGCGACGGCGTCAGGTTCACGATGCCCTGTCCCGGAGGTCCCAACGCGTCCATCGGGGGCGCCCGCGTCGATCCGAGACGGGTGAGTCGCGGGGTTAAGGACGGTAAGGCGGGCGCGGTCGGTAAGCCGGCGCCCGTGTCGGACGTCGTGACCGAGGCGCGGTGGGCGGCTTCCGGGTGGCCGGACGCGTGCTGGAACATGCTCCACGCACCCGTCGTGTTCGGCACCGCGAGGTTTGGTGACGCGCCGGTCGGTGACGCGCCGGGCGTCGGCGACGCGTGGCGGGGTCGGAGGGCGCTCCCCGACTGCTCTGACGCGCCCGTCCTGCGCGGGTTCGTTCCCCTCGGCGAGTTCCTCCGTCGGTTCGACAGGCGCGTGAACCGTGATCAGGCGGCGGGGTACCTCGAGCGCCTCGCGCTCGAGCACGTCGACGTCGAGCCGTTCATCACGCGCGGGTTGGGAGGGCGGGTCTCGAACGCGGTTCTCGCCGCTCGGCGGGCAAAGGCTAAGGAGGAGAAGGCCGCCGACGACAACGACGACGCCACGAACACCCCGGCGGCGCTCCTTGGTCAGCCGGTGTGTGACGCCAACGAGGAGTCCGACGGGGAGGACGCCGTCGAACGGGCCGGACGAGTGTGCTGGGTACCCGTCAAGCTCCGGGGATTCGACGCGTTTTGGCCCGCGTGCGCGTTGCACCCGGACGACGACAGGGACGTCATCCCGACGGACGCGTTAAACGCCCGAACGGACGACGTGTGCGCCGAGACGCACGCGTTCGTCGTGTACTTTGGCGACGCGACGTACGAGTGGCGCGAGCGCGAGGATTGCGTCGATTACGATTGCGACGCCGCGGACGGCTTACGCCGCCAGCCTCGAGTCGCTGGTCGTGCGAGGTTCAGAAAGGCCATCGCGGAGGCGGACGCGTGGTTTGCGTCGCAGCTTCGCGCGAGGGACACCCCCGCAACGCGAGCGGCGAGGGCGGCGAGGGACAGGGAGGAGGAATACCTGCGAAGGGCGGCGGGTGCTCCCGCGGAGGCGTCGGCGTGCGGCGGGTGTAAGGTGTGTCGGTCCAACGCGCTCGCCGCGACTGAAATTCCGTTTTCGTCGAGGCACCGGCCGAGAGCCGCCGCGGCGCCAGCCACGCTCAAGCCCCTGCGCGGGGTCAAACCCGACGAACGATGCCCGCGGCTGGAGATCATCGTGGCGGCGCGCGACGGCCACGTCGGCGCCAACCTGGCGCTGCTCGGAGATCGCGCGGTCGGGCGGCGCGTTCGCGTGCACTGGCCCAACGAGCGCGATTGCTTCCGGGGCGTGGTGTCGGGGTTCGACCGGGAGACGTGGCTCCACTCGCTCGAGTACGACGACGGGGACGTGGAACCCGCGATTCGGCTGTGGCGCGAGGTGGTGCACCTCGGGGTGCCGGAGGACGAGAGGGCGGATCGGGAGGAGGCGACGCGAGAGGCGCGGCGAGGGAAAGTCGACGCCGCCGGGACCGGGGCCGACGCCGCCGCCAACGCCGCCGCTGAGGTCGGGGAGGACATCTCCGCGAAGGGCGACGGCGACCGCCAGTTCGTTCCCGCCACACTCGATCGCAGGAGCTCGAGGAAGCGAGGAGCGACGGAGATTGCTGTCCGCGGGGATCCAGGCGGCGGCCGGGGCGGTCGCGGCGGGCGCCCCCGCCGCGGGTCGAAGTGAGAGCGACGGAACCACGCGAACGAACGACACGGGACGACGACGAACGAACGAATGAACGCACGAACGAACGAACGAACGACGAACGACGACGGGACGGTGATCAACGCTTCATCTCGAAAATACAACTCGGGTCTTTTCCTAAAACCCGTCAGCTCGGGTTCATGATCCGCGTCAGCATCGCCTCCATGCGCGCCAACCTCTGCTCCATCTCCCTCAACCGCTCCGCCGCGTCGTTGTCCAAGCCGCCCGCGCCGCCGCCGCCGCCGCCGCCGGACCCGTCGCTGTCCCTCTGCGGCCGCGGGGGGGGCGTCACCTGCGTGTCCCAAGGCGCCGATCCCCCGATCCCCGCAGCCTCGTCCTCCTCCCGAATCCTCCGCCGCCGCTCCCGCTCCTCGCGCCGGGCGATGGTGCTCACGATCCGCTCGCCCGGGGACAGCACGTCGTGCCCCGCGACGCGCCCGCTCAGCCGCCGCCGCGCGCCCGCCGGGGTCGCGAGGTGCGAAGCGTCGGCGTCGTCGGCTCCCGCCGCTCGGCCGGAGATGTCGGCCAGCGCCAGTTGTTGGAGCGCCTTGCTCGAATCCGGGTCTCTGAGCATCATGCGCAGCGTCGCCTCCTTTCGAATCACCTCGATCGCCTTGGCGTTGGATTCCTTGCGCCTCTTCTCCTTGAGCTCGTTCGCCTGGCTCTTGCGGTACTCCTCCACGAAGTTGCTGCCGATGAGCGTGATGGGCATGGCCAGCACGACGATGCCCGAGAGCATGGTGATCACCGCGACGATTCGGCCTATGAGCGTGATCGGGTACATGTCTCCGTAACCCACGGTGGTCATCGTCACCATGCACCAGTACATCGCCCTCGGGATCGAGTCGAACGGGAACGCCGGCAGCGGGTCGTCGAAGTTGTCGACGTCTGACGGGTTCGAGTTCGCACCCATCGCCTCGGCGTAATACACGGCGGACGCGAACAAGATGTTGGCGATGAGCATGAAGTAAAAGAGCAACGAGAGGGGCTGCGCGGACCGCTCCAGTGCGCGCTTGAAGATCATCGCGCTGGTGTTGTACCTCCCGAGCTTGAACACACGGAACACGCGGACTAGGCGGATAGCGCGAAGCACCGCGAGGCCGCTGCCGCCGCCGCTCACTGCCAGCTCCAGGTACCACGGCAACACCGCGACGACGTCCACCTGGTTCATCGGCCGCTTAATCCACGCCGCGACCCCGCGCCAGTACGACTCCTCGCCCTTTACAGGCCCGCGTCGGGGCTGCGACGCCACCTTGCACGCAATCTCCAGCGTGAACAGCGCGATGCACACTGTCTCCGTCGTCTTGAACAGATCGGACACGGATTCGCGCCTCGCCCACTCGGGAACCGTCTCCAAGATGAACCCGACGGTGGCGATGAAGATGAGGACGACGACGGCGTAGGACACGGCGGTGTTCACCGCGTTGTCCCCTTCCTCGACGTACGTGTAGAGCGTGCGCTGCCACTCGCGCGCGAACTTGAGGGGCCTGCCCTTGCGCACCAGGAGCACGCTCGGACCGAGGTCCTGTTCCTCGAGCGCGGTCGCGATGTCGTGACGGATGACCCATCCGCGGTAGAGCCGCTGGATGATGATCGCCGCCTTGACGTGCTCGTGGTCGTACGGGCCGAAGCCCTTCGCCAACGCATCGGCGGTCCTGCGCGGGGAAGAGGGGTGGACGTCGAGGTGGCCGAGGTCAGTCAGGGGCGGAACGGAATCGCAGTCTCGTTTTTGGAAAGTCACATTCGGGGATTCGAGCGGCGACGCGGGGCGGGGCATGCGCGCTCCGAAGCCGCGTCGGTGGATCGTAAACCCCGCGGGATCCGTCGAACGGACACCGCCGGATCCCGACGCCGCGACCGGGGGAGGCGCGGACGCGACGGACCCGCGACCCGCGCCCGCGACCCCGCGTCAGCCCCCGCGCACGGTCGAGCGGCTTCGAATGCGAACCGCGGATGGCGCGGGTATTTGTCAGCGGGGAATGCGACGGAGATCGGGACGGGCGCCGACTCGGGACGCACCCGTCGTCCTCGTAGGGGCCGATGCTGTGCATGACCGCCGCCATCGGGGCCTGCCGTGCGCCGCGCGCGCTGGCGTCGCTCTCGAACGTCCCGCGGTCGACGCGCCCGCGGCACCACCGGCGCGTCGCCAATTGCGGGGCAAGCTTTTCCCACGTGCGTCTCTTGCGGGTTCGACCGACGCGACCAGTGAAAACTCATAATTTTTTGGAAATGCGTATGCGAATACAGTCAGAGACGGCGTTTTCACATATTATTTGGGTTCAATTTGCGCAAAAAGCACGACTGGTCATCACACTCGGCGTTTTATGACTCGTCAGACGGCAAATGGTGGTTACGCGCCGTGTGTCCCGCTGTCGCCGATCGCGCTCGCTCCCTCCTCCTTCCCGTCCTCCTCCTCCTTCCCGTCCTCCTCCTCCTTCCCGCCCCCCTCCTCCCCGCCCTCCTCGCACAGAGCCGCACCGTCCCCGAGGAGCACCGGCGCGACGCTCTTCGCGATGTGATGCGCCCACGCGCCGTACCCGGCGTCGTTGGGATGTATGCCGTCGACGGCGACCATCGCGACGCCCGCGCCCGCCGCCGATTGCATCGCCTCCGAGCTCGGCGAAGGCACGAACCGCACCCTCGCCGCGGCGTCGCACAGCTTCCGCTTCTGCGCGTCCCACGCGTCGGACGCGTGCACCGCGAGGTAGCGCAACGGCGGTGGGAATATCGTCGCGAGCTGCATCGGCATGCCGGGCAGGATGACCCACACGTCGTCGCCGAGCGCTCGCTTGATGTCGTCGACGCATCGTATCAAATCGGCGTGAAACGCGGCCGGCGATTGCCGGCCGGTCAACGCGTGCTTGAAGTCGTTGACGCCGCACATCAGGACCACCGCGTCGATGCGTGACGATGAGGAGGAGGAGGAGGACCGGCGTTCGTCGTCGTCGCCGCGCCGCCGCCGTCGGGATCCGAGGGACGGGATGACGTCGCGGCGTATGGCGGCGAGGTCCGCGCCCTTTGCGCCGACGGCGACCCACTCCACGTCCGCGCCGATGGCGTCCGCGAGTGCCTCGCCCAGGCGCCGCGGAAGCGTCGGTCCATCGCATCGGTCCATGCGGCATCCCACGCCGGTGACTAAGGAGTCCCCGACGACCACGACCCTTCGAAGCGGTCGCCTCTTTCTCCCCGAGCGGTCGCCGTCGTCGTCGCTCATCTCCGATGTCTTCGTCGCGACCGTGGAAGTGCCCGGCGCGTCCCGCGCGCCTCCGGCTGCGCCCGGGATCGCGCCGAGCCGGGGGCGGACCTTCGTCTCGAAGAACTCGCGCGCCTCGTCGCGCGCCTTCATCAGCGCCTCCCTCGCCGCGAGCGGCGGCGCACCGTGGACTCGGTCCGTCCTGGATCTTCCGTGTGGCGACGCCACCCCGCGCGTGGGCCCGCGCGCGTCGGGCAGCGGATCGTATCGCGCGTGCAGCGCCAACGCCTGAACCCCCGCGACGCCCGCGACGCCCGCGGTGGTCACCGCGGTCCATCGAAGCCCCGAAGAAAAGCCCCTTCGCCCCCACCAAGCCATCGTGTGAGGCCCCTCTCTGCCGGCGATGTTCGAAAAGATACCGAGCCGGCTCGTCCGCGCGAGCAACGCACGGCTCTCGCGGGCTGTGATCCCGCGGGGAAAAGCTGACTCAGTACCGGTGCTCCCTCATCACGGTTTGTTAACCGTATTTACCAAGATGAGCGTATAACGTAAAATCATACGGAGAATGGAGAAACGAGGGTAAAATCTACCTTCGTACCTGAAGGTAAAAGTTATTCTGACGGCGGTGGTGAATTCTCGCCGGCGCCTGGCCTTTTCGCTCGGCGGGCGAAGGCCAATTCGTGGGCGCGCGGAGTGCGGCGCACGAACGGTGGGAAAAGCCCACGACGCGGGTCGCGACGCGCTGACGCTTGCACGGGCGCACACGGACAGTCGAACCGCTCGATAGCCCCAAAGAGTCCCCCCGCGCGCCGGTGCATCGACCGCGGTCCGCGTGCGGCGGCAGAGCCAGAGCACAATGCCTTTCCGCGGGTACTGGGACGATGAGGAGGAGCAGGCGCTCCGCGACGCCGTGCAGAAGCACGGCATCGGATCGTGGGAAAAGATGCGACACGATCCTGACTTTAAAGTTCTGAAGTGAGTTCACCCTTCACCGCGCGCGATCCTCCCCGCGGGCCGGCGCGGACGCTGGGATTATCGATGGCGTAATCGCGCCGAGCCGTGATTCGTCAATCTACGGTTCAAACGGGTCGGGTGCCGCAATGAGCGGCGAGAATTGCCGTGGGGGGGGTCGCGTCGCGCGCGGGCGTGGGCGCGCGCCGCCCGACCACCTCAGAGCGGTCAAAAACCCCTCCTGGCGACGGAACCGGCGTCGCGACGCGATCCAGCGCGGTTTCCCGGCGCTCGCGCGTCGCTCCCCCGACGAATTGCCCCCCGCCGCACGAGCGCCCCGCCAAACATCGACCACTGACCTTTTTTCCCTCCTCTTTTTTCCCACCCTTCCTCCGCCGCAGGGGCCGCACGGGCGTGCAACTCAAGGACAAGTGGCGGAACCTCATCAAGTTCCAGCACCTGAGGCGGGGAGAGGCGGAGAGCGCCCCGCACAGGACCGGCGGCAGGGGCCCCGGACCGGGAGCCAAGCGCAAGAAGGCTGACGACGGGTAAGCGCCTCCCGCCCAATTCGCGCCGCCCCCCGCCAGTTTCCCGCAGTCGCCACGACGATTGAATCAATGCGCGATTGCTTCGCCGACCGGACCCGATTTCCCCCCACCCGCCGCGCCGCGCGACGCACGCCGCTGAACTCCTCACCCCATTCCCACCCCATCGTCCCAGCGACGGTAAGGCCGGCAAGAAGGCCAAGCCCGGCGCCAAGGGCGCCAAGGGCAAGAAGGACGATAAACCCGGCAAGCCGGGCGCCAAAGGAAAGATCAAGGGCGACTACGACGACGAGGACGCCTTCGACGACGATAAACCCGGAAAGGCCTCGGGCGGGAAGACCTACGGCAAGAAGCAGAAGCTGGGCGTCTCCGCCGATGCCGTCACCACCAATTCGGAGCAGCACGCGGGCCCCAAGAAGCGGCTCAAGGCGGTCGCGGCGCAGATGGCGTCGGAGGAGCACAGACCTCCCCCGGACCTCGATGCTTTGGAGCGCGCGATGCAGGCGGACGCGATGAAGATCGATGAACTCCGGCGTTCGCGGGAGTCGGCGGTCGGTGAGGTGAAGGACGCGGAGAAGGAGCTGCTCGCGGTCAAGACGAGCGTGGAGGACGCGGAGGCTGTGTACAATAACGTGCGGTCGCAGCCGCCGGGTGGGTACCACCACGACCACCACCAAGACCATCACGACGACCATCACGACGACGCGCATCACGACGACTGGGACAAGTTCCTCGACTTTGGCGACGAAGGCGCCGGGGACGAAGGCGCAGGGGCCAAGTCCCCGCACCGACAGCCCAGGCACAGCCAGGGCGCGGGTGCGGGACAGCCGCGGGTGAGCGAGAACGATCCGGTGGCTCGAGCCGCGGCGGCGGCGCGACTGACGGACCCGGTCCAGTCCCCGGCGGCGGCGGTGGCGATGCGCGACGCCGCGAACGCCGCCGTCAGGGTGGCGTCCGAGCCCGTGCACAACCCCAACCACCGCTCGCACCTGCCGAGCTTGCACGAGGCGGAGCAGTTCCTCCTCCAGGAGCTGAAGAAGCTGGAGAGCGCCAACGCTCGGTTGATGTCGGCGCGAGCGCACCTGGAGGTTATCGACCGACAGCTGGCGGCGGCCATCGCGAGCGCCGCGGAGCGAAGCGAGCAGCGCGTCGCGATGATGCGACGGAACCCGGCGCTGGGGGGCCTCGTGAAGAAGACGTGGGGCGGGCCGCCGGGCGCGAGGAAGATCAAGGAGGAGATCAAGGAGGAGGAGGACGACGACGAGGAGGAGGAGGAGGAGGAGGACGACGACGACGGCGAAGCCAAGGAGAGGAGGAAGACGACCCATCGGAGGAACACGGCGGCGAGCGCGGGGGGCGCGCCCGGGGGTAAGGTCATCGAGGACCGCCGCTTCGGCATCTACGACCGCAGGCGGTACCGCATGGAGGGAGAACCGGCTCCCCCGGACCCTTCGAGCGACGAGGACGACGAACCCAAGGGCGGTCGGAGCCGCGGGCGAGCCGCGTCGGCCGGAACGACCGCGAGCAACAAGCAAGGACGGAAGCCGCCGAGGGTCACGCCGGTGTCGGCGGACGCGGTGAGCGTCGGCGTCGCCGGAAGGGGACGCGGAGGACGCGCGGGGGCGGGGGGCGGGCGGGGTCGGGGCAGGGGCCGGCCGCCCAAAAACCCGACACACGTCGACTCCGCGGAGGTGGTGTCCACCAAGGCGGGCACGAACCTCAAGCGACACCAGGGGTTCCAGTTTCGGGGACAGAACGCCGCCGGTACCTTCGTCGCGCCCTCCGCCGCGGACGCCGCGACGTACATCGCGCCTTCGTACGTCGCAGCGCGCGGTTTGCGGTGGCTGATGAAACGCGGGCGGACGCGGCACGCGGTGGCGAGGCCCGCGTCGGGTCCCACGTCCTGGGCGGCGATGTGCTCGTTCGCGCTGTGGAAACCCGCGGAGCTCAAGGCTGCGATCGCGCGGGAGAAGGAGACGGAGACGGAGGCGAACGCGACGGACGAGGAGGAATCCGACGAGGACGACGACAACGGGGGCGGGTACGACTCGGAAGAGAGCGGTCCGCTCGGCAGCGGTCACGCGCACATCGACTTTGACGCGTTCGGGTACGAGATGGGCGACGACGGGGACATGGGGATGATCATGGACATGGACTTTGGGGAGGAGTTTCACCCCGGCTTGTCGCCGTGACGACGCGGACGGCGGGGAACGCGGAGGCGGAACGGTCTCGTCCGAGGGATGCCCGCGTCGATTGACGACGACGATTCTTTACCCACCACCCCTTCTCGGCGGCGGCGTTCGCTACGTACGTGTCTAATTAATATCCAGTGCCTACTTGAACGAAATGCGTCGTTCGCTGCGTCTACGTGCCTATTGACCCTGGTCTCGCAAGGGCGGGGGTTCCTCGGACGTCGTCAGTTGCTTAAACTCCCACGCGCCGCGGCAGATGGGGCACCGCTGCTCCGCCTGCGAGTTGAGCCAGCGGGTGATGCACTGCAGGTGAAACGCGTGTCCGCACTGGCCCCAGACCACGGGGGAATCGTCGCCGGGGAACTTGGCATCGGGCGGGCACGAGTCGAACGCGACGCGGCAGATGCCGCACACGTCGTCCTTGTCACCGGCGTTCCACGTCCACACCCCGACCGCCTGTTGTTCGTTGAGTTTCGAGTTGGAGCGAGATCCGAGGTTAGCGCGCGGGCGTCTGGGCGCGGAGCGGAGCACGGAACGGGTCGCGCGGTCGCACCTGCCACTTGCGGATGTTCATCACGAGCCCCGTCCCGGAGCCCGAGGCCGCGACGGAGGCCATGCTCCTCCGAACGCGCGACGGTCTTGCGACGAGTGCGCCTCGTCGTTTGAACCGCGGTGCGACGCTCGCCTGACCGAGAAGGACACCGGGGAAATACAAATACGAAATGTCGATCGATGCGTATTTATGGTTAACAACTATATTTTCCCAGTTATGAAGTTGTGGCATCTTTCGTGATAAATCCTTACCAAAGGACGTGTGCAATCGGGCCTCCTTGATGAAAAGTTATTTCGCCCCCGAGCCTAATTTAGGTCGCGGCCACGTCGCGCGCCACTTCTGCTCCAGCGTGCGGACGTCATGTCGTTCCAGAAGGCCCTTCGCAGCGACAGTGACTGGGACGATGAGATCGTCCAGGTCGCGGGCGTGCTCCAGGTCGTCGACGTCCAC
>MDTA01153759.1_pt1 | contig 19149 bp, 13 predicted proteins | sample 811151 | NCBI WGS metagenome assembly MDTA01 (sample SAMN05326648, study PRJNA326480) | marine metagenome | isolation source: seawater | place: Indian Ocean: South | collected 2010 | reverse complement strand
TTGAACTCCTCGCTGTGCGTCCTTCGTCTTCCCATGATAGCCTCCAGTTCGAGTGAAACACCTTATCTCGGTGTCCTTCAAACCGGGGACAGGCCAAACAGAACAAACCATTTTGAGGAGGATGACCCGTAGTACGGAGAATCGGTCGCATTTTGAACAGGTTTCCAAATGTAAAGAAATATCTTCAAAACCTGACAGCGGCATACGCAAACTTGAAGAGCAAAATCATATTTGAGCTATCTTACGCCACTAACTCTATGCCATTGCTCGGCGAGCCATTTCAGGTGAACTGTCTAAACTCCGTCTCTTTCTGGTCGTAGATCTTTTCCAACCCTTCGAGAAGGTTGAGCTGCTTCATGTCCGATGTAGATGTAATGATTTCCGCAAGTGATTTCCTAGCCGCCTCAGGTGTCAGCCAGCTTGGTTCAATTTCTTCGGTAGCGTACCGGTCAGCTATGCATTTTTTGAATGCGTCCATATCTGCTTTGGCCAACGTATCAGAAGCGTGAAAGTAGACTAGCCGTTTGGCCAACTCCTTTAGCCGATCGTCTTCAAATGTATCAGCAATTTCGGCTCTCTTGATCCATTCTGGTCTGTGAAAGGCTAGAATGCGCCGCTCATCAGCTGACGAATAGAACCCCTCGTAAATCCGTTCCTCAACTTCTGCCTCCTCATCCACTTCATATTCACCTTCAATCGCAATCATTGCATTTATGATGCGCTGTTTGATGAGTTGGTTGACCTTAAGAAACGATGCCCTTTCCCGGTCTTTGCTTAAGTTGCTGAAACCTAGTTCCTTATAGTTTTCCAGAGCCTCAAGGCTTGTGATTATCGGAGACGCATTGGTTTTCACCCTCCGTACAGGCCGTGGCGTTGATGCTAACAAATCTTCCAATGCGCTACCTTGCGCCGCCACAAGCGCCTCAAAATTATCATCTAAGGTGACGGCGAATATGGTGTTTGAATTGGCCGGATGCTGGCCAATAGGCGTTACCAGCCTTGAGTATCCTTTGTTGTAGAAAAACTCCGTCAGCAAAAAAACATCGGTATTCTCAATGAACTCAGAAACGATCCGCTTTTCAGCCGAATTTCGTAGCCTCTTCCATAGATCGGGCGCCGTTTTGGCCACTTTTTTGGTCATGTAAATCGTTGCTTCAACATCTGCCAGGGCATCGTGAGCATTCTCATGCGAAAACCCATTAGCAGGCGCAAGCTGATCTAGTTTGAATACCGGTCTGCCTTTTTCATTCAAAGGTATTGTCAATGTACCGGGTGAAAAAATGGTAGACGCCTGCATCAACTGCAAAGCATCCGTTCTTCCATTCCCATTGGTATTTGTCAGATAGATTGGTAGCAGGTTCTGATAGAATGCAGAACGCAACATTGCTTCATCAAATCGCAGAGAGTTATAGCCGATGAATATAGCCGGGCTCCACTCCTCCAGCTTTTGTTTTATGGCACACATCATTTCATAATGCGTCGGCAGCGATGTGTCGGTCAGCATTTCTGCCGTGACACCAGTTACAAGCATTGCCATGGGATGTGGCACCACATGTGGCAAAAGCCTACATCGTATTTCAAAACGATCCAGCTCGTTGAACTGCTCATCTGTCTTGATGGCCGCAAACTGCAGAATCTGATCAAAAAATGGATCAGTTCCAGTCGTTTCCGTATCGTAGAATACGAGGGCCATTAAAACTCCTCAGCTCCAGTTCCAATATGTAGAGGACATAAGACGCCCGTAGCATATGCCTCTAGGTAAGCACGTTTCTTGGGGCTCGCCACGACCAGATACTTAAAGCTATATCCGTTTCTCAACCTTGCCCCTTTACCTTTCAAATACTTCTTCGAAAACGATGAGGAGTTAGCAAGATGGTTGTAAAGACGCTGGCGAAGACCATTCCGGCCGCGCAGGGTCCTGCCAACATGCAGTATCTTTCCCTTGGGACTGTAGATTAAATAAACGCCATGCCCATTCGGTGCATCAAGCATTTGCCGTTCAGCGGGAAAAGATACGGCCCTTGAGGCGATAAGCTTTTTGAACAAGGCCTGAATCTCAGGAAGTCTTGGCTTCATATTTTGAGTCCCTAACGGCAATCGGACTAAATTTTTCTATTTAGGCTTTTTCCCGACACTTTTGATGAACCGTGTTCAACACGAATTGACGGAGGCTTATATGAAATCTCCAGAAATTTCGACCCGCGCGATCCAGTTACTGAATTTCAGAGCACCAAAGATCGAGAATTTTTCATAAACGCCCCGTCTGATAGCTTGTACTGCAGATGCTACACACTTAGAGCGCGCCATAAAGTGGATCGGTCCACATTCAGAATCCCGGCCATAGTTGCAATCGTTTCCTGCCCTGACCCAATCATGAGCTTGGCGTGCTCGATTTGCGAGGCGGAGAGTTTTCGTTTTCTTCCAATATGCTTGCCCCGTTTCCGAGCAGCATCTTGCCCCGCTTTTGTTCGCTCTATGATCAAGCCACGCTCAAATTCCGCAAGTGCACCCATCATATGAAAAATGAGCTTTCCACCTGCGGAGCAAGTATCGATCGCTTCAGTTAGAGACCGGAATTCAGCTCCCTTTGAATGGATGATTTCAACTGTTTCGATCAAGTGACTCAAAGACCGCCCTAGCCGATCAAGTCTCCAAGTGACAAGTTGATCCCCACTCCCTATCGAATTCAGTGCTTGAGCAAGGCCATCCCTATCGCGTTTTGCTCCTGAAGCTCCTGCATCTTGGAAGATGGCCTCGCACCCAGCAGAAGTAAGGGCATTTAGCTGAAGGTCCAGGTTTTGTTCGATTGTGGAAATTCGAGCATAACCTATGCACCGCATACTGATTATTATGCAACAGACTTTTGCAACGGACAAGACCTTGAAATTGCTTGTGTCAGAATCTGTTGCAAAAGGGAGCGTTTTTGCAACTTTGCCAAGAAGGTGACCCAATGAAAACTACACAGCCTGCAGCCACTTAAGCTAAGGAAGACTACGCAACTCGTAGCCAGAACCCGCTTGAAGCGTCATTTCGAATTCCTTTGGAGAAAGACCGCTGTTCTTTAGGAGTGCTCGATAATAATCACGCCTCGATTGCGGCATTTTATAACCGAATATTATCTCTACAATGGGACCCGGATATGGTTGGAGGCCACCACCAGACTCCACATACCTCCACTCTCGCTCATAGTTCCATGTCAATGTCTTCGTGCTGATGGACGCCCGAAAAACCGGATCATCAAAAGCTAATCGAGCCTCCGCTTTAATCCCAGCACCATGACTAGTAATCAAACTAACTTCTTGTTTAAAACCTGCAGTTAGAGTTGGCTTTTCATCAGCGTAAGTGACCCTCATCGTATGGACAGAATTTCCAAGTTGATTGGAGTTATTGCGTTGAAAACCAAAAACTAAACCGCGATGCCCATTTGCATAATGCGACCACATTAATTCAGAATCTGGAGCCTCCGATAAGCTAAATATTCCTACCGTCTGTAGTTGTCGTCGCAGTTTTACGAATATCTCTTCAGGTCGAGAAAGTTCTACGCCATGGTCTGCGTATAAGGCTCTAACAGCGCGCATCTGCCTAGGATGTGGCATGCGCTTAACCTTATTGCGCCAATGACGCGTTTGACGAGGCGTAAGTGAAAAAAGCGTAGTTGGCTGCCGCCCAGGAAACTGCGTAAGCGCGCCCATAATCTGAGCACATTCCATACTATGTATGGTTTTCTCTTGCCACTCTTTGGGTATTTCACCAATCTGACACTCTAACGGGTCATTAAGCCCTTGAGCCGTCGATAGCCAAACACGTTTCTCCAATAACATAGACTCAGTATAAGGTGAGTCATCCCTATACTTATAAAGCACGGCGGGCTCATTTCGTGTCATCGCCTTGCTCCTACACCATTAAAAGCTATGCTTTCTTAAGACGGACGCCTATTGGACCTCGACGGGCAAAGCGTATTTCAAACCCAATATTGTCGCCGACCCTTAGCTCATCCCAATTCTCTTCGTCCGATAGCGCGGCCGGACAAAATATATCGTCGTGATATATCGATGCCTTGACAAAAGCATAGTTGTCCAGCTTTCTTTCGATGAAGCCGTTTGTGGGCGGGATTAGAGCAGACACCTGCGTATGTTCTGTTGTCACCCGTTTCAGAAACTGGCTATCTGCCTTTTCTTCCACTGCTTGAAATGTTTTGCGCGCCTCAATTGCGCGCCCCAAGCCCAGCTGGATCTGACCGTGCAGGTGGCGAGCAAAAAAGTTGCTGTCACCAATTGAGTATGATCTGGCCGCATGGGTTTCCGCGTCTTTCAAGTTACCAGAATGAATATAATATGAACAAAATGCCTGATGAACCGCCTTATTATCAGGGAACCTCTCCTGAGCCTCAGACAGAAATTTAGCTGCCAGTTCGGACTTTCCTTTGTGCATATAGTGCTTGGATAAACGTATACCTACACCCGGCGTTTTTGGTTTCGAACGCCATGCCTTTTCCAAAGCATCAATGGCCTCTTTTGAATTGCCCAAAATATCATGGACTTTGGCCTCCGTCTGCTGGAAGTCAGGTTCGTTTGGAAAAAGTTGTTTGGCACGCGCCAGCACGTTTTCTGTATCTTGGATTTTTTCAGCCAAAATAACACTTTTATACTCCAATTCGGCACCGCGCTGCGCCTCGTTTACTTTATCCTTCAGTTCATCCGCATGAAGCTTGCACAGAGTAGAAAGCGAATATTTGTCATTTGGCCTATTCAACTTCGAGAGACGTTCGCGCGTTTTTCTCCGCAATTGCTCTTTCAATATTGGCTCATTCACATCATTAGCGCGCTTACGTGCTATCTCCGCTTGGGTGTGAATAATTGAGAAATTTTTGGGATCATTTCCGTGGGCTTTATCGATACACTCTTCCGCCAATACAAGTGACCCAAGCCCATGTTGCGTCTCGAAGATTGCCGCTTGTTGATCGACAAATGCAGCTTCATTCGTTAAATCACGCACTCTAGAATAGATTTTACGCCCCGCCTCAGCCGTACTCAATACCGAAGAAAGATAATGCCCTTTCACGATTTGTGATAAAGCTTCACTATCGACAGAGTATCCTACGTCCAGTCCCTCCAGGACCCTTACGAATTGGGAGACCACTTCTTCATCAGCTGTACAAACTTGTCGGAACACTAATTGAGCAACTCGAGCATGTCGCGCTCGATACTCATAGTCTCCAGACAAATAATTGTGCGATGCATAAACAAGATGCTTAAGGGGTGAAAAAAGACGTTCCTCATAGTAGTGAAAAGGTATGCCAGATATCCGTGATATTGTACCCGCCCTTATTGGTATCCCAAACTGATTGAAAGTACATATATCCAAGTAGAGTTGTTGAGCTTCGTCAGGAATAACGCCTTCAAACTCCTCCAGCACAATTTGCTCGAACGGCTTTCCTAAAGTCGCCTCATGGAGAGCAACCAAAAGGTGCCTATCTGACCGTGACTCAAAAAATTCTTTTCTATCTTCAAAACTAATATCTTTCAGCAAACCCAGGCTGTCATGCTTTTCGAGCAAATCTAGTAGCGCAATAATTTCCTTAGATGAAAGCTTTCCAATTTCATATTCTGTGGGCTCAAACTTCATTAGGTAGTCCTGCACCAAACCCCATTCGTTCGAGCGCTCAGCAGATACCACAGTTAATGGAATTTTTAATTTTGTTGTATGGCTTAGGAGTTCTCTGATTGTTGACATATAAAGGCCAATTCTATCAACAAAAAGAAACACCCGCTTGCCGGTTAGCTCATAAAGCTCCTGTATTGCCTCGGCACTTATTGATACGTTTGGCCGATTCCATAGCGTCAAGACGTCTAGACTATTCGCAGCTGTCCAAGCCGCACGCTTTAATGCAATCGTCTTTCCGCTTCCTCCGGGACCGGTTACGACAAATAGTCGCGAAGCTGTATCGGAGGTTTCGTTAGTGACGGCCTCAAATAGGATTGTTTGTGTAAGCTTGCGCTCAAAATCTAGGTCCTGCTTCACGCACCCCCAACCACTGTCATACCCACGGTAGAATTGTTTCGCGTCTTGAGGATCAGATTTCACATCGGTATGAACATGCTCGATTTCAAACTCTAGACTACGCTTGAGAATATCTGATGCCTGATCGTTTGTTTTGAAATGCCGCCGTATTGGCGACTTTAATGTCTCCTCGTGCACAACGGGAGCACGCAGCAACGGCGGCAAATCTACAGATAGCTGCTGCATGAAATCCTGGAATGTCGCATTCACAACACCGATGTTCTTGGAATTCCAAAACGCAACTTCATTCTCATCAGATTTGGGCGCTACTATGTAGAATCTAGGTCGATTTTTTTCAGGCAGCTCATATACAAGCCGACGGATATGAAGATCGCCGAGATTGTATCCAGCAAAAATTATGGGGCTTTCAAATGCCAAATCCTCAAGGCGGCCAAATAATCTCTTTCTATGGCTTAGATAATTTACATAATGCTCAGGAGACAAGATCAACGGCACATCTTGGTCATGAATATGGTCAAGTGAACCGTGCAGCTTTAGAAGCACCAGCGGCCTATCTACGTTCTTTTTTTTGTCTTCAATAGGCTGGATATCTTTTACGAAGCTTACGAGCGTTTGAAGTCGATCACTGCATTCTGAATATGCTTTTTCTATCAGTAAGTCATAATTCGTGGTTGCAATAGCTCGCCAACGAAACCGTGGAATTTCTTTGTGTGCATCACTTGGGATAAGCGGCTCAAAAATGGACTTTAAAAACTCAAATACTACGCCTTACCCTTCATTAGCGATCGCCATTTCAGCGACTGCCTGTAGATCATAGTCTGAATACCTTTTTCCTAAGAACCTTTCAGATATGAGATCGCGCAGCTGTACTGCGCTAGGAGATTTCTTTCCGTCTGGCGTTAAAGCGTTCATGGACGCCCCAGCACCAAGAAACAAGACAGCTCTTTGTTCGCGTACGGCATTAACTAGGGCGGAAGGAAGTTCGATTTTTTTTGCCATTGAGTTACCAGTGCGAAAGTTAGGTGTATTGAGCTTTTGAATGTCGTTTCAGTATACTTGCTTTTCAGACTAAATCACTCTTTAGCGCCCAAGCTGCAACTTCTCGGCATTCCGTTCGAGATTGATATGGCCATAGTGCTTTTCGATCATCTGGACGCTGGTACCCATATTGGCGGCAACGTCATGGACCGTATTCCCGCCCATGAGCAGCTCTGAGGCATAGAAATGACGAAAGGACAGGAATGTTCGGGCTTTATCATCGTGATCATGCAGCAGGTCGAGCGCCCTTAACGTGTCCCTAAGCTTCTTTTGTGGTCGGTTTTTAGGGGTGCCGTCCCTGTTGAAGAGAACGGGGTCGTTCGGCTTTGGCGGCTTGCCCTGCTCGTCTTCCCAGAGGTCGTATAGCGTGGAGAGAATGGGAACGACTGGCTTTAGAGGAACTAGACGGCGAGCCTTGCCTTTACCACGGACATAAATTCGCACGTCATGCTCTTCTATGGGCCAGTCTTTCAGTTCCTTGAACTCGTAGGTTGAGCGCCCCTTGATGCCCACAATGTCCCGCCAGCGCAGATTCTTCATCTCTACAGGACGCATGCCAGTCGTGTAAGCAATATGGATAAAGGCGCGGAACAGGATGCGTTTTCTGCGCTCTTGCGCAGATAGCCCAATCTCCAAGACTTGATCATCGAGATAATTTATTAGCGTCTGAACCTCATAGGGCTCAAATGACGGTCGTCTGTCGGTTTTCCCCTTTACGTATCTGACTGTTGGAATCTCACCCGATGCAATCCAGCCTTCTTTTTCAGCATGTTTGAAGATGAGGCGCAGGACGCCAAGCTCTCGATTAAGCGTGGATTTCTTAGGCGCACCGTGTTCTATCGTTCGGGTGATGCCCTTCTTGGTGCCGCGATCATAAGTTACAACAACTTCTTTTGAGCCCGGCCCCCTAGTCCAATACCGACGCCGCCAATCTTGAAACTTGTCAATGTCACGGGTGGTTATTTCGGCAATGCCCATTTTGCCAAAATACGGATCGAAGAAGCGCCTTATCTTGCCTTCGACATTGTATTTAAGGTCCTCTGGCAGCTTCTCACCGCGCTCCACCAGCTCTTCGTAATAGTCCATGAAAGAGGCTGAAACCTGGCTAAACGGGACATCTGTGATGGGCCTTCCCGCCTGCGCCCTTCCCATAGCCTCAAGATACTTTTTGCGCGCTTCTTTTTCAGCTTTAGTCAGGTCTGTGGTTTTCAGAGACTTTTTGAGCTGACGTCCCTTTACGGAGAAGCGCGCATACCAAATCCCGTTTTCCTGCCGCCTATAAACCTGAACGGCGCCGTCCATGATGTATTGGGTCTCGCGGATTGGCTTTTTCGGCACGTAATGTAGGGCTCCATGGGTGCGCTAGATCTGCGCTAACAGGCGAATTGACGGCGCGAGAAAATCAATGATTTCAAGGGCCGATTTTGGGGGTGAGCTAACAGTGCGCTAACGTATAGCGCCCCTTTTTCTCTGTCGACCACAAAGAAAATAGAAAATAAATGGAATAATATCAGTTAGTTAGGTGGTGGGCGCGATGAGGATTGAACTCATGACCCCTACGGTGTGAACGTAGTGCTCTCCCGCTGAGCTACGCGCCCTTTTTTCGACAGGCGCCCCGGCCCGTCAAGGGAAGGATGTTCATACCTGTTTATCCGACGGGGTCAAGCGACCCTTCTGTCCGCCTTGTCTTCGCCGTCAGTCATCCTCGGGACGGAGACGACACGCGCCTTGGGCAGCATCATGATGGCGCGCGCGCCCTCGTTTGGCTTGGAATCGATCCGGAAAGACCCATCATGGGCCTCGGCGATGACTTTCACCAAAGGCAGGCCGAGCCCGAGTCCCTCCCGGGAACGGCGCAGCGACATGTCGAGCTGAGCGAACGGCGCCGTCAGCTCCTCAAGCCGCTCGGCTTTCAGGCCCGGTCCATTGTCCTTGACCATAATGGCGAGCCCGCCCTGGCGGGTGACGGCGGCGCCGAGGACGATATCCACGCCGCGCGGACCGAATTTCACAGCATTGTCGACGAGCTTGCGTATCGCGCGGGCGATGAGCGCCCGGTCGCAGCAAAGTTCAAGGTCACGCGAACAGACCTTTACCGAGACCGCCACCTCCGCCAGATGCAAGGTCTTTTCCAGCCCGGAGAGCGCATCGTCCACAAGCACCCCAAGCGTCACATCCGTTTCATTAAGCGCAATCGGGCCGGATCGGGCGTCGGAAGCAAGCAACATGTCGGATACCGAACTTAACAGCCGCCGGCCGCCATCCACGATGTAGTCGGCATATTCACGATGCAAATTGTCATTTTGCTTGGAAAACTGATCGGCGATGATCTGTCCGAAGCCGATGATCGCATTGAGCGGCGTTCTGAGCTCATGACTCATCACGGACATCAGGCTGTCCTTGAATTTGGCGCCGGCTTCGGCCTGGTCGCGGGCGAGACGAAGCGCCTTGCGGTCGTCATTGGCGCGCAAAACGAATTTCACCGCATGATGAAACAGCGACCAGTTCATTGGCTTGGCCAGAAAAGATGTGGCGCCCGCCGCGAAGGCCCGGTCCACGGCGTCGCCGCGGTCGCTCGCCGTAATCACCATGACAGGCGTTTCCCCGACGACAGCGTCGCTGCGGATCGCCTCGGTGAGCTCGAAACCGTTCATGACGGGCATGTCGAGATCGGAAATCACCATGTCGGCGCCTTCTTCTCTCAGCAGGCTCAGCGCTTCCGCGCCGTTTGCAGCCGTCACGACTGTGTAGCCGGCCTCCAGTAATTTGGCGCTCGCGAGCTCCCGCATGATGGCGTCATCATCGGCGAGAATGATTTTTCGCTCGGCGTCCACTACTGACAAGTCTCCCGCTTGCGGCGCACCGGGGGCGGCCGCCTCCTATTAACGCAAGATTATCTTAACAATGGATTTCCGAGGTCCGGCCGATAGACAGTGGAAAGCAAATTTCAAGCAATTTCGGCAAAGGATCGGCATCTCGCACGCCGCGGGCAAGAGGCCTTTTCAGAATGTCGAAGCGCAAGCAAACCCTGCGCAGCCGGTTAACCACGCTTGTGACCGTCGCCATTTTCGGCGCCGTGGCGATCGCGACAGCCTCTTCCGTGATGCGTGAAATGAGCCAGTTCGGCGCTGGAAAACGCGCTGAGCTTTACGCCTCCGCCAACATTTTCGCCACCGCAATATCAGAGCCCGTTTACGAAAAGGACAAAACGGCGACGCTTAACGCTTTGCGCGCCATTTCTTACATCCCAAGTATTGAATATGTTCGGGTCGACCTGACGGGGCAATCCACCACCTTCGTAGAGCTGGGCAGCGCGACGGCGGTCAGCAATGACGGCCTCAGGCTTTTTGCCGAGAATACAGCGCTGGGAATGCTCACCTCCCGGTCGGCGACGGCGACCGTTCCCATTATTCGGGGCGGCGAGACTATTGCGCGCCTGACGCTGCATGCAAATACGAAATCCCTTTCCGACCGGATCGGGCAGCTCCTTTATGATGCGTTTGTCGTGGCGGTGTTCGCCGGCGGCATTGGCGTGCTGATCGCGCTCAAAATGCAGCGCACGATCACGGACCCGATTTTAAGTCTTGCGCGAGTCATGGGGCGGGTGCGCGAATCCGGCGACTTTTCAGTCCGTGCAAAGAAGGTGGAGGACGAGGAGATCGCGCAGCTCGTCGACACGTTCAACACGATGCTGGATCATATCCAGGAACGCGACATCGCGCTGCAAACGCATCAACGCACCCTGGAGAAGACTGTCGAAACACGCACCGCCGAAATGCGGAAAGCGAAAGAATCCGCCGAAGCCGCCAATATGGCGAAATCGGACTTTCTCGCCACCATGAGTCATGAAATCCGCACGCCGATGAACGGCATGCTCGCAATGGCAGACCTCCTGAGCAAGGCGAAGCTTGCGCCGCGCCACAAGCGCTATGCGGAAGTGATTGCAAAATCCGGGCAAAGCCTTCTCGCCATCATCAACGACATATTGGATTTTTCAAAAATCGAAGCGGGACGTCTCGAGCTGGAAAGCATCGCCGTGCGTCCCGCCGACATCCTCGACGATGTGGTCAGCCTGTTCTGGGAGCGGGCCGCCGCCAAGAATATCGATCTTGCGGCTTATGTTTCGCCGAACACGCCGGAAGTGATCGAAGGCGATCCTGTGCGCATCAGCCAGGTGCTTTCAAACCTCGTCAATAACGCGTTGAAATTCACCGAAGAAGGCCATGTGGTGGTGGCCGTGTCCATGAAAGACGCCAGGCAATCGAATCCGCAAACCAGCTGCACGCTTGAGTTCTCGGTTTCCGATACAGGCGTTGGAATCGCCAAGGACAAACAGGCGGCGATTTTCGAGGCGTTTTCGCAAGCCGACCAGACGACAACGCGCCGCTTTGGGGGGACCGGACTGGGGCTCGCGATTTGCCGCAAACTGGTAGAGGGCATGAAAGGCGAAATCGGCCTTGTCAGCAAACCCGGCAAAGGCTCCCGCTTCTTCTTCACCATGCAAAGCCGGCAGCTCGCGCCGCCGCCTGCGATCCGCAAGGCCGAGGGCGAAAAGCGTGCTGTTGTTGCGATCGACGGCGATGCGGCGCCGAAAATGCTCGCCCGTTATTTGCGCGAAAGCGGGGTTATTCCGCATGTTGTCGAGAAAGGCGACGATTTCGGTCCGCATATCGCCTGCTCGGACATGATATTCGCCTCCCCGCAATTTTATCATGTTTACCAGCAGACGATCAGCGAAGGAAAAGCGCAATGGATTCCGGCGCGAATCTGCGTTTGCGAACTTGGCGATACGGCGCCGGACAGCCTGGTGGAAAGCGGCGTGGTGGAGGACATCCTGCTGGCCCCGCTCTCCCGCAAAGATGTTATGGCGCAGATCGGCCGGATCTTCGACGACAGGCTGCGGGGCAAAGCCGCGCTCGCCAACACCGACACGTCCAGCTCAACCCATATTCTTTTCAAAGGCCAGCATGTGCTTGCGGCCGATGACAGCGCAGTCAACCGGGAAGTTGTCCAGGAGGCGCTTTCGCGGCTCAATCTGAAGGTCACTCTCGCCGGCAATGGCAAGGAAGCGCTTGCGCTTGCCCAGCAGCAGGAGTTCGATCTCGTGCTTATGGATTGCTCAATGCCTGAGATGGATGGCTTCGAGGCGACTATGGCGATCCGCGCCTTTGAGAACCATTCGAGCCGCATCCCGGTTCCGATCGTCGCCTTGACCGCGCATGTCGCCGGCAAGGAGGACGCCTGGCGGGAAGCCGGCATGGACGATTATCTTACAAAGCCTTTCACGCTGGATGCTCTGGGCGCCGTGCTGGCCAGATATCTCGGCCAGAACGACACAGGCGCCGACGTTAAGAAGAACGGCGCTGAAGAGCGCAGGAATGCGCCTTCCGAAGACCCCCATGAGAGTGACGGCGCAGCAGGGGTGTTCGACGAAAATGTGCTCGCCCAGATTGCGATGATGCAAACGTCAGGCGTAAACCTGCCTGTCAGGGCGCTGAAGCTGTTTGAAGAGCATTCGCGCGACGGCATGCGCAGGCTCGCGGACAGTCTGAAACGAGGCGACAAGGACGACATCGCGAAATCCGCCCATGCGCTGAAATCGATGAGCGTGAATGTGGGCGCGCGCCTGCTTGGAGAATCGTGCGCCGCTATCGAACAGGCGGCGCGCACCGGCGCGCCGCAAAGCGAGCTCACGCTGTTATGTAAAAAGGCCGCGGATCAATTCCGCGAGGCCCACCGCGCCCTGCCGGAGACAGTGCGCATCTATGAAAAGTCCGCCGCGTAGCCTCCCCCGATCCGGCGTCAATGCACGCGAACAGAAACCCGCACGCAGCCGATGACCGACACCGCACGGGTCACCGCGATGACTGGGTGGCCATCCTCGCTTGAACAGGGCTCCAGCCGCGCCGCTCCTTCCCGCGCGCCCCGCCAGCGGCGCAGGATCGGCGTCTCATTGACATGCGCGAGACAAAAGTCGCCGTCATCCGGCCTTCGGTCTTCGTAATCGATCACCACGACGGTGTCCGGCAGAAACGCCAGATTGACGGCCGGATCGTTCACAAAGACCGCGAACAGCTTCGAGGGACCGAGGGTCACGGGAATGTAGTCTTCCGCCATGACATGAGGATCGGCATTTGCGTCCTGCGCCAGAAGCGACGCCGCCCGAAGCGAAATCACCGGAACATGGCGCACCGGGCGCCGAATATAGGCGGCGGCGGCGTGCTTGTCGCTCTCAGCCGATGATCTGTCTCCAGCGGCGAGCCAGTCGAGCGGCGCATCCAGCGCATCGGCGAGCTTCGCCAAAGTGAGGCGCCGCGGATCGTGAACGCCGCTTTCCCAATTGGCGATCGCCGGCTGGCTGACGCCGACCCTGACGGCGAGGTCTGACTGACTCATGCCGCGCGACTTTCGCGCCTGGCGTATGCGCTCGCCGATGGAGCGCGGCGCCTCGACGGCGGTGTGAGAGAGTTCCATAGGCGTCTCCATGAGTTATAAGTTTATCTTATATTATTTGATTTGCATGCGCTATAAAATTTCTCAGCGATACCAGTATTCATACCCCCTGCGCCCCAACATGTAAGAATATAACGCCTTTTCACGTAAACTGGGTGGTATAAAAAATATTCGGATACCGCTTGAAAAAATCAGTTTGTCTTATATCCTGCCCCCGGTGGAAACGTTCAAAGCATGAGATCAGGGTAGAAAAATGACTGACCTTTGCGATCGCGACGGGGCCAACCGCCTCGCAGCAAAAATTCAGGATTTTTGGCGCAAGCGCGGCTTCGACGTCAGCGTGGAGATGAAAGACGAAGGCTTTGTCTCGACCATGCGCTCGGCGCGCACGGATGTGCGCTCCAACATGATCAACGGCATGCCGACAAAAATAGTCGCCGCCGAAGCCGGCTAGGCTTTCAGCGCGGCGTCGATGAGCCGGGATGCGTCCCGATAACTGGAAAACCGGGCCGTCGCCTCGGCGGCGAGCGTCGTCGGCCCGTAGCCAAAATCCGCAAGAAAACAGGACAGATCCGCTGCTTTTGCAGCGCGGATATCGTTGTCGCTGTCGCCGATAAACACGGCCCGTTGCGCCCCGGTTTTTTCCAGACAGAGCCGCACCGGCGCGGGATCGGGCTTTGCCGCCGATGTCGTGTCCGCGCCGACGATGGCGTCGAACATCTGGGAAAGGCCAAGCGTCTCCATCAGCAGACGGGCCATGACCTCGCGCTTATTGGTGCAGATCGCCGCGCGCGCGCCGCGCGCCAGGAACCCCTCAATCATTTCGATGGAATGGTCGAAAGGCCGCGAATGAACGGCGATATTCTCCTGGTAATGGTCGAGAAAACGGGCCAGCGCGAGATCGAGCTCCTCCGCTTCCGCTTCCCGGCCGGCGCTTAATTGATAGCCGCGAACCAGCATCCGCCGGGCGCCATGGCCCACAAGATGGCGCACCTCTCCCACCGGAACTTCCGCCAGCCCTGCTTCGCCTAGGGCGTGGTTCATGGCCGCGGCCAGATCGTCCACCGTATCCACGAGGGTCCCGTCGAGATCGAACAGGAGCGCCGCTCCCTTCAGGTCTTCCGCCATAGCTCCGCCCGCTTTTTCCTCTACGCTTTTTCTATATGCGAATCGCGCCAATTCCCGCCTGACCGCAATAGGCCTCTTCCCCGCCCCATGATAGACGAGACCGCCAGATAGGAATGAAAAACGCGACGATGAAAGCTCAGAAGACAGCCGCCATTATTCTCGCCGCCGGGCATGGCACGCGGATGAAGTCTGCGCTGCCCAAGGTCATGCATGAAATCGGCGGGCGTGCGATGATCGCCCATGTGATCGACGCGGCAGGCGCCCTGGAGCCGAGCCGGATGGCGGTCGTCATTGGCGATCACGCCCCCGACGTGGGCGGCTTCGCCCAATCGGTCCGGGACGGGATCGCCGTCGCCGTCCAGTCGCCGCCGCAGGGCACCGGCCATGCGGTGATGCAGGCCCTGCCCGCGCTCGAAGACTTTTCCGGCGCAGTTCTGGTTCTTTACGCCGACACGCCGCTGGTGACGCCGCAAACCCTTCGCCGCCTCGCCGATGAAATCGGCAAAGGCGCTGCGGTCGCCGTCCTCGGTTTCCGTCCGGAGAATCCCGGCGCCTATGGACGCTTGAAGCTCGACGATAAAGGCTCCCTTGCCGCTATCGTCGAGGCGAAAGACGCGAACGAAGAAGAGCTTGAAATTACATTATGCAATTCCGGCGTGATGGCGATTGACGCCGCGTTCCTTCAAAAGCGCCTGAAAGATATCGGCAACAAGAACGCCAAGAAGGAATATTATCTCACCGACATCGTCGCCCTCGCCCGCAAGGACCGCAAAAGCTGCGCCGTGATCGAGGCAAGCGCCGATGAAGTCCTCGGCGTCAATTCCCGCGTCGAACTCGCGGAAGCCGAAGCGGTGTTCCAGAACCGAATGCGCAACAAGGCGATGGAAGATGGCGCGACCCTCGCCGATCCGTCCACCGTCTATTTCTCCTGGGACACGAAAATCGGGAAAGACGTTCTCATCGGCCAGCATGTGGTGTTCGGACCCGGCGTCGTCATCGCCGACAACGCGGAGATCAAACCCTTTTCCCATCTCGAAGGCGCGAAGGTCGCCGGAAAGGCGAGCGCCGGACCTTTTGCGCGGCTGCGCCCCGGCGCCCATCTGAAAACCGGCGCCAAGGTCGGCAATTTCGTCGAGATCAAAAAGGCCGTGATCGGCGAAGGCGCAAAAGTCAGCCACCTCACCTATATCGGCGACGCAGAGGTCGGCGCGGAGGCCAATATCGGCGCCGGGACCATCACCTGCAATTATGACGGCTATAACAAGCACAAAACGACAATCGGCAAAGGCGCCTTTATCGGGTCGAACTCATCGCTGGTGGCCCCTGTCTCCATCGGCGAGGGCGCCTATGTGGGCTCCGGTTCCGTCGTCACCAAAGACGTGGCGCCCGGCGACCTCGCCGTCGCGCGCGGACGCCAGACCGCGATCAAGGGCTGGGCCGCGCGCTTTCATGAAAGCCATAAGGCCAAAAAGAAATAGGAAAAGAGAATGGACAAGGACGCCGGCAAGAAACGCGCCGCCGAAGAAGCCGCAAAACATATTGAGCGCGGCATGACCTTGGGGCTGGGCACCGGCTCCACCGCGGCGCATTTTGTCGATCTTGTGGGCAAGCGCGTTTCCGAAGGCTGGGATTTGCGCGGCGTGCCCACTTCCGAAGCGACGCGCGCGCATGCCGAGCGTCTCGGCGTTGAAATCATCGAGCCCGATGAAACAACAATCATCGATCTCGCCGTCGACGGCGCCGACGAGGCCGATCCCTCGCTAAACCTCATCAAAGGCGGCGGCGCGGCGCTGTTGCGCGAAAAGATTATCGCCCATGCGGCGAAGAAATTCATCGTCATCGCCGACAAGTCAAAGCGCGTGGCCACGCTCGGCGCCTTTCCCCTGCCCGTGGAAATTTCGCCCTTCTCCTGGGCGCTGACCGTCGCCGCCACGCGCCGTGTCTTGACGGAACAGGGTTTCGACGGCGCGCCGCTGGAGCTTCGTGCGCGCGACGGCGCGCCCGTCAAAACGGATGGCGGCAATCTCATCATCGACTGCAAGCTTGGCCGCATTGAAAACCCCGCCGCGCTCGAAAAAGCCCTCGCCGCAATTCCCGGCGTCCTTGAAAGCGGCCTCTTCTGCGGCATGGCGGATATGATGATTTACGGCGATGAGGCCGACGTCAGCATCGCAACCCCGTGAGCGCCTGTTTTACTTCGCCTTTCGTCTTTGCGCCGTCCGGGCTAGCGCGTTAGGTTGGCGCCTCATCGAGACGAGAAATCATGACCACCCGCTTTCAAAAACTGCAGGACGCCATCCGCGACTATGGCGCCGCCGCCTTTGAAAACCTCTTGCGCTGCAAGGGGCTCGGCGAAGCCATTATCGACGGGCTGCCGGCCTTTCTCGAATGCAATGCGGATTGCGTGACCGCCGTCCCGCCGGCCGGCGCCTTCGATCCGCGCAAGGATTACGGCGAGGACGCCTTTTCCTATCGCCATCGCGAGGTGATCGTTCTCGAACCGGTTCAGTTCGGCGTCGCGCTGACCATGAAAAACATGGAGGATTCCGGCGCATTATGGCTCAGAACGGCGCTTTCCATCGAAGTCACCGGCGACAGCTTCGACGTTTTCGTGGCGCAGCAGCCGATCATTCACATTCCCCTCGATTATGAGGGCAAGCTCGACCCCGTTTTCGAGGCGATTTATCGCGAATTCCTGAACACCTTTCAGCTTGAAGTGCTGGAGTTCAATGACAAACGTTTTGAAACCCGCATCGGTTTCGTTCCTGAAAAATAGAGCCTGAGAGATTATCCTGCATGTCCAATTACGATTATGACCTGTTCACCATCGGCGCCGGATCCGGCGGCGTGCGCGCCTCGCGCCTTGCGGCGACATATGGCGCGAAAGTCGGCGTCGCCGAAGAATATCGCGTTGGCGGAACCTGCGTCATCCGCGGCTGCGTGCCGAAAAAATATCTCGTTTATGCGAGCGAGTACGGCCACGACTTCCAAAACGCCAAAGGCTATGGCTGGACGGCCGACAATGTCTCTTTCGACTGGCCGACGCTGATCGCCAACAAGGACAATGAGATCGACCGCCTCAACGGCATCTATATCCGCAACCTCAAAAACGCCGGCGCGGAGATTTTTCAGTCGCGCGCCACCATCAAGGACGCCCATACGGTGCATCTCGAAGCCGAAGGCCGCGACGTCACCGCCGAGCGCATTCTCGTCGCCGTGGGCGGCGCGCCCTGGATCGACGCTAGCGTTCCGGGTCACGAGCTCGGCATCACGTCAAACGAAGCGTTTCATCTGGAAGAACTGCCAAAAAGCGTCGTCGTCGCCGGCGGCGGCTATATCGCCATCGAATTCGCCTGCATCTTCAAGGGGCTCGGCGCCGATGTCACCCTCGTCTATCGCGGCGAGGATATACTGCGCTATTTCGATGCCGACATCTCGACACAAGTCCACAAGGAGATGCAGCGCCAGGGCATTCGCGTCGTCACCCAGGCGGTCTTCGAGAAGATCGAAAAGCTCGACGACAAACAAAAGCGCGTGCATCTTTCGACCGGCGTTCACATCGACGCCGAATGCGTCTTCTGGGCGGTCGGCCGCAAGCCGGTGACGCAAGGTCTCGGCCTTGAGAACGCCGGGGTGGAAACCGACAAAAACGGCGCCATCAAGGTCAATGACCAGTCGCAATCATCCGTGCCCAGCATTTTCGCCGTGGGCGACGTGACGGACCGCGTAAACCTGACGCCCGTCGCCATCCGCGAAGGCGCCGCCTTTGCTGAAACCTTCTACAACGATAATCCGACGACAACCGATTACCGCTTCATTCCAAAGGCGGTCTTTTCGCAGCCGCCTGTCGGCTCCGTCGGCTATGCCGAACATGAAGCCCGGCATGAGTTCGAGAATGTGGATATTTACAAAACCGAATTCCGCTCCATGAAGCACATCCTCACCGAATCCGGCGAGCGGGTTTTGATGAAGATCGTGGTGGACGCAGACACCGACCGCGTGCTCGGCTGTCATATTGTCGGCGAGGAAGCGGCGGAAATGATCCAGTGCGTCGCCATTGCGGTGAAAGCCGGCCTCAAGAAAAAAGACTTCGACGATACGGTGGCGCTGCATCCGACCATCGCCGAGGAACTCGTCACCATGAAAACGAAATTCGTGCCGACGACCGCCGACGCGCCTTAGAGCAATTTAAAAGCATCCTCACCCCCTCTCCCGCTGGCGGGACAGGGGTCGGGGGTGAGGGTGGACGGCGCCAAGACTTAGGCCAGCAACGCGACTTGCAGACGGCATCCCCCTCACCCGACCCGCTCCCCCAAGGCGGGAGAAGGCTTTTTTCTCGTCAAAAAACCCTGCCCCCATAGCAGGAAAAACACCCCAATAACGCGAATTCTTCAATAAAACCCAGTATCGGTGAATAGTTATCCACCACCTTCAGACCTGCCCTATGATTGACCACAGTCCGGACAAGGAGAGGCGTGAGGCCTACCGTCCCTTTCGGTCCGGATCGCG
>MDTA01095248.1_pt1 | contig 19149 bp, 17 predicted proteins | sample 811151 | NCBI WGS metagenome assembly MDTA01 (sample SAMN05326648, study PRJNA326480) | marine metagenome | isolation source: seawater | place: Indian Ocean: South | collected 2010 | reverse complement strand
AAGTTGCATAGTAATAAAATATATTTAAACTCAATAAATAAGACAAATTTGTGATAAATCAAATTATAAATTAGGAATATAATTGAAAAAAAACCTTGTTTTAACTGGAATGATGGGTGTTGGAAAATCCACATTGGGAAAAATCTTATCCGAGAGGCTAAATTTGAAATTTATTGATATTGATAAGGATATAGAAGAGAGAGAAAATATGTCAATCAGGGATATATTTGAAAAAAAGAGTGAAGAATATTTCAGAAAAGTTGAAAAAAAAGAAAGTTTGAAATCATTGATGCAAGAAAACAGCATTATAGCGCTAGGAGGAGGCGCTTTTATAAATAAGGAGATTAGGAATTTAGCAAAAAAAACTAGTGTAACTTTTTGGTTAAATCTTAGTGTAGAATTATTGGTAAAGAGACTAGCTCAGTCGAAAAAAAGACCTTTATTGGACTTTAACAACTTAGATAAAAGTTTAAGAGCTATTTTGCGAGAAAGAAAAGAGATTTATAAATTGGCTGATTTTAAAATTGATTGCAATTATATAAGTAAAGCTGTAATTGCTAATAAAATAATTAAACTGCATGAGTCTAAACAAAATAAAAGTTAAAAACAAAGAGGCTAATTATTCTATTATAATTGGTAACAAAGCAATTTTAACATTACCTAAAGAAATAAATCGTTTGTGTCCAAAAACAAAAAAAATAGGAATAGTTATAGATAAAAAAGTCCCGAAGAAATTTAAGTCAAAATTAAAAAAATTATTGAAAAAGTATGAACTTTTTTTATTTGAATTTAATTCAAGCGAAAAATTAAAATCTTTTTCTAATGCGAATAAACTTGCTGAAATGTGTCTGGCAAAAAATTTTAGTAGAAGTGATTTGTTAATCGCACTTGGTGGGGGAGTTGTAGGTGATTTTACAGCTTTCGTTGCAAGTATTCTTAAAAGAGGTATTAATTTTATTAATATTCCTACAACACTTCTTGCGCAAGTTGACTCGTCAATTGGGGGTAAGACTGGAGTGAATTCTGAGCACGGAAAAAATTTGTTAGGAACTTTTTTTCAGCCTAGGCTAGTAATAAGTGACATTGCGCTGCTTTATAGTTTGAATAAAAGACAAATGATTTGCGGATATGCTGAAATATTAAAACATTCTATTATTAAAAAAGGTAATTTTTTTAAATGGCTCAGAACAAATACGAAAGCTATTTTAGAAAAAAAAAATTTAAAGATATTAAAAAAAGCTATTTATGAAAGCTGTAGAATAAAGTTATATTTTGTAAATAAAGATCTTAATGAAAAGAATATAAGAATGACGTTAAATTATGGTCACACCTTTGCACATGCAATTGAAGCTTGTAGTAAATTTTCAAATAGAATTAATCATGGTGAGGCTGTTTTAATTGGAATGATTATGGCAACAAAATTATCAGTAATAAAAAAAGTAACTTCAACCAAAACATTAAGTTTATTGAAAGATATATATTTAAAAAACAATTTAAATTATGATCTTAAAAAGATATTTAAAAAAAATGAAAACAATAGGATAATAAATTTTATGAAAAATGATAAAAAAAATAATGATAACAAAATAAATCTAATTCTACTAAAAAAAATCGGTGTTACAAGTAAGCCAGGAAATTATAAGATTTCAATTAATGAAATAAAAAAAGTATTTCCTAAGCTTACAAAAATTTAATTTCTAAAGCATGAATTTTATTTTTTAGTTCATCCTTTAAAATATTCATCACATATCTTTGAGCATCTACTTTATTTAAACTATTTAAAAAATCTGACTTTATTTCTAATTTTAAATGATATTTTTTTGCTTGAAAGTGTTTATGACTTTTATGTTTGTCAGTATTATCTATAATATTTATTTGTTGCACAGATAAACTATCTTTCAATTTTTTTTCTAAAAATTCTATAAAATCCTTCATAATATTTAATTTTACTATATAAATTATTAATTGAAATGAAAATAATTTGTGATTGGGAAAATTGTAATGAACCAGGCAATTATAAAGCTCCTGTTGAAAGAGACAATAGTAAAAAATACAGACTTCTTTGTTTGGAACATATTAGAATTTTTAACAAAAAATGGAATTATTTTGAAAATATGTCAAATCAGGAAATTGAATATTTTGTAAAATCTGATTTAACATGGCACAAATCTACTAAAAGTTTTGGTTCCTCAGAGAATTTTTTTAATATTCTGTGGAATAATGCTTTAGAAGATAAATTAAATATTTTTAAAACTTCAGGATTTAAAGAATTTAAGGAAACAAAATTTACTAAGACTGATCGAGACGCTTTGGACATTATGGACTTAAAATATGATGCAAAATGGGAAGAAATTCAAAAAAAATTTAAATCCCTTGTAAAGAAATATCATCCTGATAAAAACCTTGGTAATAAAAAATATGAAGATAAACTTAAAAAAATTACATTGGCTTACAGTCAACTTAAAAAAACAATAGGAAAAAAATAATGAACAATATTGCATTTGACCAAAAACCAGAATTTAAAATATCTGTAAAACAAACATTTGGGATAGACACTGAGATGGAAGTATTAGGTTTCCCAAAAAAGAATCAGTTTGTTCCAAAAATTGACCAAGATTACAAATTTGATAGGGATACTACGCTCGCAGTATTATCGGGATTCGCTTTTAATAAAAGAGTTTTAATACAAGGTTATCACGGAACCGGAAAATCAACACACATTGAGCAAGTTGCTGCTCGTTTAAATTGGCCATGTGTAAGAGTAAATCTTGATAGCCATATAAGCAGAATTGATTTAATTGGGAAAGATGCCATTGTTCTGAAAGATGGCAAACAAATAACAGAATTTAAAGAGGGAATTTTACCCTGGTCAATTCAAAATCCAATCGCTTTAGTATTTGATGAGTATGATGCAGGAAGACCAGATGTAATGTTTGTAATTCAACGAGTTCTTGAAAGTGAAGGAAGTTTTACACTTTTAGATAAAAATAAAGTTTTAAATCAGCATGATTACTTTAGAATGTTTGCAACTACTAATACAGTTGGATTAGGTGATACGACTGGACTTTACCATGGAACTCAACAAATAAATCAAGGCCAAATGGATAGATGGAATATCGTTTCCACTCTAAACTATCTACCTTTTGAAAAAGAGTTAGAAATAATCTTAGCTAAAAATAAAGGTTTTAACAAAAAGGAATGTATTGAAAAAATATCAAACATGATAAAAGTTGCTGACCTTACTAGAAAAGGTTTTATAAATGGTGATATTTCTACTGTCATGAGTCCTAGAACAGTTTTACATTGGGCTGAAAACACTCACATTTTTAAAGATGTAGGTTACGCCTTTAGAGTAACATTTTTAAATAAATGTGATGATCTAGAAAAAAAAATAATTTCTGAATATTATCAAAGATGTTTTAGTGAAGACCTACCAGAGTCTTCGATCAATGTGAAAATTTCTTAATATGGAAAAAAAAGAGGAACTATTAGAAAGTTTTAAAACTGCTATTACATCAACTGTTAAATCAATTTCTAATCAAGATGATATTGAGGTTGTATTTGGGAATAAAAGCGCAAATAATGATAAAATTACAATTAATCTTCCTGATTTAGAAAAAAATTCTTTAGACGTTAATTTTTTAAAAATTAGAGCTTTCGCTGACTCAGAAGCATTAAAAGCTAGACACAGTGATAAAAATATACTTAGGTCATATGAACCTAAAGGAAATATTTCAAAAAAACTTTACTCAATTTCAGAAAAGATAAGATACGAAAAGTTAGGTTCTGAGGAATTTAAAGGAATTAAATCCAATATCGATAAATATTATAAAGAAAAAATTAACAGTATTGATTTAAAAAAAAATGAAAATAAAATTGTAGAAGCATTTGAAAATTATTTGAGGGTAAATATTTTTAACTTAAAAAACAATAAAGAAGTAGACAAAGAATTTAAACCTTTTAAAAAAGATTTTGATTTTAAATTGAAAAATAAATTCAAAATATTATCAGAGTCTATTAATAATCAATCAAAGTTTAATTCACTTATTTCTAATCTAATTTCTGAAATGAATATCGATGAAGATATTGAAAATCCAAAAAATGACCAAGTAGATGAAAATAAAGATAATAAAGAAAGTAAATCAAGGGAAAGTGAAAAATCTTCAAAAGAAAACAAACAAGAAAACCAAGAAATGTCCATAGACGCGGGTGTGCCAGATATTGAAAACTTGTCTGAAGAAAGTAATAACAAAGAAGAAACAGTTAACATTGAAGACTCATCAATTGATAAAGATTATAGAAGTAAAAGAGAGAAAAATTTTGGAGATCAAAAATATAAAGTTTATACTGAAGAATTCGATGAAACTGTCAAAGCGTAAGATTTAGAGGTTGAAGAGGAACTTAATAGACTTAGACAAAATCTAGATCAACAATTATTACAACTAAAAAATTTTATATCTAAATTAGCTAATAGATTACAAAGAAAACTTTTGGCAAAGCAGAATAGATCTTGGGAATTTGATCTAGAAGAAGGAACATTAGATACCTCTAAATTAACAAGGATAATAATAGATCCGTTTAATTCTCTTTCTTTTAAAAAAGAGAAAGATGTTGAGTTCAAAGATACTATAGTCACAATATTAATTGATAATTCTGGTTCAATGAGAGGTAAACCAATCTCAGTAGCTGCTATATGTGCAGACATTCTCTCAAGAACTTTAGAAAAATGCTTAGTAAAAGTAGAGATACTTGGTTTTACAACTAAACATTGGAAAGGGGGGATGAGCAGAGAAAAATGGATGAATAGCGAAAAGCCAAATTTTCCTGGAAGATTAAATGATTTAAGACATATTATATATAAATCAGCTGACACTCCATGGAGACAAGCAAAAAAAAATATAGGTTTAATGTTAAAAGAAGGTTTGCTTAAGGAAAATATCGACGGTGAAGCTCTTAGATGGGCCTACAAAAAAATGAGTTTACGAAAAGAAGAAAGAAAAATTCTTATGGTTATATCCGATGGCGCGCCTGTAGATGACTCTACTTTGTCCTCAAATTCTAGTGACTACCTTGAAACAAATCTTAAAAATGTAGTCAAATGGATTGAAAAAAATTCTCAAATAGAACTACTTGCAATAGGTATTGGTCATGATGTTACTAGATATTACAGTAAAGCTCTTAAAATTGCAGATGTTCAAGATCTAGGAGACGCAATGATTAATCAGCTAACCGAGCTTTTTTCAGAAACAAAAAATAAAAAAACTATTCACTAAACTCTAGACAAAAATCGCTTACCAGAAATATCTTTCATTTGGCTAATAAGAATTCTAAAAGGTATTAACATACAAATTGCTATAAATATTTTTACAGCAAAATCACCTACAGCTAATGTAACCCAAGGAAAATCAGTATTATAAAAAGATATTGAAAAAAATAAAAAAGTGTCAATGGCTGAACCAATTAAAGAGGATGTTAGCGGAGCTACATACCAAATTTTATTTTTTCTCAGTCTATCAAATATCTGAATATCAATATTCTGAGCTACTAAAAAGGCAACGCCTGATCCAATAGCTATTCTTATGGAAATTAGATCTGTAAAATTTGTCGAAACGACAAAAGTTATTAAAATACCAACTACAAATCCAATATTAACGATTTTCTTAGCAATTATTTTTCCATGCGATCTATTAGCCAAATCAGTTATTAAAAAAGTAATTGGATAAGTAAATGCTCCATAAGTTAAAACTTCTTGAAGATTATAATGTTGTACTGGAAATTGAACGAGATAGTTGGATAAAATAATTATTAAACTCATTAATGAAGTTAGCAAAAAAAATAGCTTGATTTTTTTTCTTTTCATTAAGTTTATGGTTTAGAATAAATTGAATTCTTAAGTTTTTTTACTCTTTTTGAAAGATTGATATTTTTTGCTGACTTTAAAAATTTATCTAAGCCCCCTTTAAAATCAACTGTTCTTAAGGCGGTGCTAGTAACGTTTAATCTGATATTTCTCTTCAAAATATCACTTTTAAATGTGACTTTCTTCAAATTAGGAATAAATCTTCTTTTCGTCTTATTGTTAGAGTGACTAACATTGTGACCTTTCAAAGGTGATACTCCAGTAAGCTCGCATCTTTTAGACATAATAATTAAGTGAAGTGTATAATTCTTGTTGAAGAAATGGTCAAGCATTAATTCCTACAGCATCTTTTATGCTTGATATTTTTTCTTTTTTCAAAATTGATATTAAGTTTTTCTTAATCTCTTTGACAATGCCAGGCCCCTTGTAAACCATTCCTGTATATAATTGAACGGCATCTGCACCTGCTGTTATTTTTTCAAAAGCACTTTTTCCAGAATCTACTCCGCCTACTCCTATTATCTTAATTTTTCCTTTAGTTTCTCTGTAAAATTTTTTTATTAAATTTGTTGAAATATCTTTAAGTGGCTGTCCTGATAAACCTCCAGTTTCATGTTTTTTTATATCAGAAAGATTATCGCGATTACTGTCTGTTGTATTAGAAACTATAATACATTGTATTTTATGACTACTCACTAATTCGACTATCTTGCTAATTTCATTTTCATCTATATCTGGTGATATTTTAATTGCTATAGGACAGTCAATTTTTTTTTCTTTTATTATTTTATTTATTCCAGATAAAAGTTTTTTCATTTCTTGTTGATCATGAAAATCTCTCAGACCTTCTGTGTTTGGAGAAGAAATATTAATTGTTATATATCCAGCGTGCATTGCAAGTCTTGTAAGACAAATGTAATAATCTTCCTCTTTATTTTTTGTTTCTTTATTTGGTCCAATGTTAATACCTAAAAAACCATCCGGGTGATTATTCGATATTCTTTTTGAGACAGTTTCCGACCCATGATTATTAAATCCAAGACGATTGATAAGTGCCTGATCTTTCTCCAATCTAAAAATTCTTGGTTTAGGATTTCCCAATTGTTGTTTTGGAGTAACGGTGCCTACTTCGATATAGCCAAAACCAAATTTAAAAAGAGAATTATAAACTTCTGCGCTTTTATCAAAACCAGCTGCTAAGCCAATTGGGTTAGGGATTGTTTTGCCTAAAAGATTTATCTGAAGCATTTCCTCGCTTTCAACATTAAAAAAACTTTTTGGAAGAATATTTGCTTTCAATGATTTTATAGCTAAATCGTGAGCTACTTCTGGATCTAGCGAAAATATATACGGTCTTAAAATTGAAAACATTAATTATTTCTTATTTTATCTTTCATTAACTCAATTGTCTCTTTCAATCCAAAAAAACTGACAAAATAACCCATCCTAGGTCCATTTTCTTCTCCAAATACTACTTCATAAATTAATTTAAACCAATCTCTTAGGTTTTGCTCATATCCATTTTCTTTACCAGTAGCATAAACAATCGTTTGAATTTCCTCTGGTTTTAAATTTAGTTTAATTTCGGATAATTTTGTTACAAGATTTTCTAATGCTTTCTTTTCTTTAGCTGAAGGTTTTTTAAATTTTTTATTTGGCTCAACTTTATCTTTAAAATAATTTATAGCATATTCAGTTAATCCATCTAAAATTGGATATTCTATAGGTTTTATGTCTTGATGAAATCTATTTATAAACTTCCATAAAATGTGTTTACTGTCTGCATTGCTAGATCCAACTAAATTTAACAGCATTGAAAAGGACATTACAATTTTCTCTGCTGGGGGCTTTCCATTGTGCACATGCCAAACTGGATTTAAAATTTGATCTTTTTCTTTCTGGCTTGAATATTTTTCAATGTTGGTTAAATATTCATCGACTGTTTTAGGCACAACTTCTGCGTAAAGTTTTTTTGCTCTTTTTGGATTTGGATACATATATAAAGACAAGCTTTCCGGAGAAGCATATCTCAACCATTGCTCAATTGAAATTCCATTGCCTTTTGATTTAGAAATTTTTTCTCCTTTTTCATCTAAAAAAAGTTCATAAGCAAAACCATTAGGAGGATTTTTTCCAAGAGTTTTGCAAATTTTATTTGATAAAATGGCGCTTTCAGTCAAATCTTTACCGTACATTTCAAAATCAACATCGAAAGTAAACCATCTCATTGCCCAATCAACTTTCCACTGCAGCTTAGAATTTCCATCTAAAATACTTGTTTCTATTTTTTCTCCGCTATTGTCAAAAACTGCTTTTCCAGTTTTCTTGTCTATTTCTAATAATGGTATTTCTAGTACTTTTCCTGTTTTTGGGCAAATCGGTAAAAATGGACAGTATGTTTTTCTTCTTTCCTCTCGCAGGGTTGGTAAAATAATATTCATCACTTCTTCATATTTTTCTACAACTCTCATAAGTGATTTATTAAAGATACCATTTTTATAATTTTCTGTAGAGCTTTTAAAAATAAAATTAAAACTAAATTTATTTAAAAATTCTTTAAGCATCTCATTATTATGCTCACCAAAGCTTTTAAATTTTTTAAATGGATCTGGAATATTTGTTAAAGGTTTCCCTAAATTTTCTTTCAAAACTTGATCGTTTTTAATGTTATCGGGAACTTTTCTTAAACCATCCATGTCGTCAGAGAAAGTGATAAGTTCATGATTTATTTTTTCAATGTGATTAAGGGCATTTATCATCATAGTAGTCCTGGCAACCTCGCCGAAAGTCCCTATATGTGGCAATCCACTTGGCCCATAACCAGTTTGGAAAGTTATTTTACCTTTTTTTTTGATGATGTCTTTTCTGTCTTTTAAAAGCTTTCTAATTTCAACAAAAGGCCAGGAAGAGGTGGATTGAATTAAGTCGTTATCAAGCATAAATATGGTTTATTAAATTTTATATATAAAATACACATATAAATACAAGTTATTAAGTTGAATTTTTTAACTATTTAAATAGTCTTATTTAATATGGCTACAAACAAAACAGTTTTTTTTATTATTGGCATATTAATGGTAGTTCTTGGAGTTTTTATGCTCATACCATATTTAATCCAAATATTTTATAATGAAAATAGCCACAGTTTTCTAGCTTCATCATTTATAACTATGTTTGTTGGTGGCTTATTTGCTTTAACTAACATTGAAGATAAGTTTTACTTAAATTTGCAACAGACATTTCTTTTTTCAACTTTGGCTTGGCTAGGAATAGCAATATTTGGAAGCTTACCATTTATTTTTTCTAATCTTGATTTATCTCTAAGTGAGTCTTTTTTTGAAAGCATGTCTGGAATAACAACTACAGGCTCAACTGTAATTTCAAATCTAGATAATGCTCCAAAAAGTATACTCTTATGGAGAGCAATAATGCAGTGGCTTGGAGGAATTGGAATTATTGTTATGGCAATATCGGTTTTTCCATTACTAAAAGTTGGTGGAATGCAGTTATTTAAAATGGAGGGATCAGATAATACCGGTAAAATTTTACCTAGAACGATTGAGATAGCAACAATTATTATTTTAACTTATTTAACTTTAACTCTTCTATGTTCCTTTTTTTACTGTATTTTTGGAATGGGAATATTTGATAGTATTGCTCATGGCATGACTACTATAGCTACAGGAGGATTTTCCACACACAATGAGTCAATAGGATTTTTTAAAAGCACTAACATAGAAATAGTTGCTACTATCTTTATTATTCTGGGAAGTGTACCTTTTATTTCGTATTTAAAGTTTATAAAAGGTAATAAAAAAATTTTTTTTGAAGATGTTCAAATTAAAGGATTAATTTATTTATTAATTTTTTCTATAATCATAATTTTTTTATATTTATTCTTTATAAAATATGAAGGTTCTTTATTAGATAAATTTAGAATATCTTCTTTTAATGTTGTTTCGATTTTATCAGGCACTGGTTACGTGACCGATGATTTTGGATTGTGGGGAAATTTTTCACTAATTTTTTTCTTGTTTCTAATGTTTGTTGGTGGCTGTGCTGGTTCTACTACATGTGGTATTAAAATTTTTAGATTACAAATGTTATTTTTATTTTTAAAGAGTCATATCAAAAAATTGATATACCATAATAGTATTTCTGTGATGAAATATAATAATCAAAAAATTTCAGACGTGTTTATTAATTCGGTAATAATTTTTATTTTTGCATATTTATTTTTATTTTTATTTTTAGCAACTTTATTATCTATTACTGGTATGGATTTCTTATCAGCTATTTCTGGGGCCGCTACATCTATATCAAATGTGGGTCCTGGTTTAGGTGATATGATAGGACCTAATGGAAATTTTAAAGAAGTTTCTGATGTTTCAAAATGGCTTTTATCGTTTGGAATGCTGTTAGGAAGATTGGAGTTATTTGCTGTTTTAGTAATTTTTCTTCCAACATTTTGGAGAAATTAATTAATATTTATGTATGGACATTTATAAGAAACAATCATTCTCAGAAACCTTCTCAGTTTATTTTGATAAAAGAATGATAAAAATTCTTTTGCTAGGAGCAATAAGTGGTTTTCCATGGGTTATAATTGGTAGTAGTTTGAGTCTTTGGCTTAAAGAAGACGGACTCAGTCGAAGCACAATCGGTTGGGCAGGATTAATTTTTGCGGTTTATGCTTTTAACTATTTGTGGGCACCAATTATAGATAGAGTAACAATACCTTGGCTTACAAAAAAAATTGGTCATAGACGTGGTTGGATAGTTCTAATGCAAACTATAATTTTGATATGTTTAGTTTGTTGGAGTGTTATAAATCCAACAGCAAATTTAACCTTAGTAATCAGCATCGGCTTAATAATTGCAATTGCTTCAGCAACACAAGATATAACTGTTGATGCACTAAGGATTGAACAAATTGGTGAACAAGAAGGAAAATCCATGCAAGCAGGAGCAGCTATGGCTGTTGTGGGATGGTGGACAGGATATAAATTAGGTGGAGTAATTGCTTTAAATGTAGCTGAATTTTTTGAACTAAGTGGATTTGAAAATTACTGGCAAATTACTTTTCTTGTTCTAGGAATAATAATTATAGCCTGTAATATTGGATTGATGTTTGTTCATGAACCTCAGCCAACTGATAGAAAAATGTCTCAAGCGCAAACCGATAAGATGATTGAAGAAAAATTAGGATCTTCAAATTTAGCTACCAAATCTTTAGCATGGATATCAGGAACTGTCATAGGTCCAGTATTAAGCTTCTTCAAAAAAAATGGGTTTAACATTGCTTTAGCTATTTTAGGTTTTGTTTTTTTGTTCAAAATTGGAGAAGCATTTTTAGGAAGAATGTCAGTCATATTTTATAAAGAGATAGGTTTTACTAAATCTGATATAGCATTGTATTCCAAAGGTTTAGGTTGGATCACAACAGTAGTATTTACACTTTTAGGTGGTTTATTCGCAATAAGGTCTGGAGTAATTAAAGCAATGTTTGTTTCAGGTATACTAATGGCATCAACAAATTTGTTGTTTTCACTGTTAGCTTGGTCAGGAAAATCTGAATTACTTTTTGCTATTGCGGTTATTTTTGATGATATGGCTGCCGCATTTGCAACTGTTGCTTTTGTAGCTTTTATTTCAATGTTAGTTGACAGAACTTATACCGCTACACAATATGCCTTACTCGCCTCAATAGGAACAGCTGGAAGGACAACTTTAGCGGCTTCATCAGGTGCTCTAGTTGATTGGTTAAACGGGGATTGGGGCATATTTTTTATTATTACTGCCCTTATGGTTATTCCGTCATTAATATTTCTTTTCTTAATTAGAAAAAAACTCAAATTGAATGACTAAATTTTTTACTAATACTTTTCCTGTTTTAAATCTTCACAAAAAAACTTCCTCTAAATCTGAAATTATTACTCAAATGATTTATGGTGAAAGTTTCTCAATTATAAAAAAAAATGGTAAATGGCTTAAAATCAGGATTAAAGAAGATGGTTATAAAGGTTTTATAAAGAAAAAAAAATTTAAATATTATTTTAAACCAACTTTTAAAATTTCTAAACTCAATTCAAAGATTTATAAATTTCCCAATAAAAAGAAAAGAATAAATGAATTAAGTTTTGGATCAAAAATAAGAGTTTTGGAAAAGAAGTTCAGCTTTGTTAGGTTTGAAATGGGTTGGGTACATAAAAATGACATAAAGCCTATTAATTTTAAAGATAGAAATATTTTTAAAAGAATAAATTTGTTTAAGAACACTAAATATAAGTGGGGTGGAAAATCGTTTAAAGGCATTGATTGCTCAGCCTTGGTTCAGCTATGTTTAAATTTTAATAATAAGTATTGTCCAAGAGATGCTAAAGATCAAGTCAAATACTTTAAAAAAAGTGTAAGTTTAGAAAAAATAAAAAAAAATGATATTATTTATTGGAAAGGTCATGTAGCTGTAGCTATCTCTAGATCTCTTTTAATTCATGCTTATGGACCAAAGAAAAAAACTGTGGTAATGAGAATTAAAAATACAATTAATTTAATAAGGATTACTGCAAATTTAAAAGTAATATCTATCAAGAGACTTTGACTAAAATAGATGATAAGTAATATTAAAAAATTTATTTCACACAATACAGGAATGTTAATTCGACTTGACGATATAGCTGAAAATATGAATTGGAGATTAATGGAAAAGTGTGAAAGTTTATTTGATGAAAACAATATTAAACCTTTGTTGGGAGTTGTTCCGAATAATAAAGATAGAGAACTATTATCATTCGGGAAAAATGAAGATTTTTGGAATAAAGTAAGACAGTGGAAAGATAAAGGATGGGAAATTGCTATGCATGGTTACTCTCACTCTTACGATAAAGATACAAATAAAAAAGATTACTTTGGATATGGAGGTAAATCTGAGTTTTATGGACTTGAATACCTAGACCAACTTCAAAAAATAGAAGAAGGCTTAAAAAAATTTAAAGATGAAAAGATAAAAATAAGATCATTTTTTGCACCTAATCATACCTATGACGCAAATACATTTAAGGCAATAAAACAGTCAGGAATTAAAAATGTTATAGATGGTTACGGTTTAATTCCCTATACATATAAGGACTTAAATTTTATACCTCAATTGTTCTATAAAGAAATCATGTTGCCTTTTGGAATTCAATCAACTCAAATACATTTAAATACTTGGGGGGAAAAAGAATTCAATAATTTTGAAAATTTTATAAAAAAAAATAAGGAATATTTAATTTCATTTGATGAAGCGATAAAAAGGGTTAATAATAGTTTTTTTTCAAAGTCACTTAATTTATCTACAAAAATCGGACTGAAATTTTTAAGAATTTTTTAGCAGAGGTGGCTTTAGTCTCCCTCCACCACCTCATGTAATATTTTTACAGTATTGTATATTTTGACTTAAGACAATTTTTAGTTGAATGTGGATAATAATATCCCCTTAGCTTGTACAGACAAAACAAGTTGTGAAAAATTTTAAATAAATTTTAATTAACGATCGCCATAACGATCACTAAAACTACAAGTATTTCAAATCCGCTCATTTTTCCTCCTAATTGATTCGTTCTATAATAACATACAAATGTGGCGGAGAGAGAGGGATTCGAACCCTCGAAACGGTTACCCGTTTACACGCTTTCCAAGCGTGCGCCTTCAACCACTCGGCCACCTCTCCTTTAATTAAAATCTGAAATTAGATTTCCCATTTGATTAATAAATTCTTCACTGGTTGGCAATTGATTTTGTCTCATTTCTACTTGAATACTTTGATAATTTTTTTTTATGTGATTGATAGTTTTTGATAGGCTTTCATAGTTTCTCTTTGAAACAAAAATTCCTTTTTTTTCACCTATAACATGGTTTATTTCGTCAAAAATTATAACTGGCCTTCTACGAGCTAATGCTTCAAGTAATGACATTGGATGGCCTTCAGTAAAAGAAGGCAAAATAAAAATATCATGATCATCATATAATTTTATTAAATCTTTTTTATTTTTTTCGTTCAATATTACATTGATATTAGGTTGATCAATTTTAATTTTAGAGTTTTTCTCTGCACCTATAATTGTTAATGAAATATCATTTTTACCTTTAATAATCTTTAATAATGAAAAAATTCCTTTCTCTATTCTAATTCTACCGACATATAATAAATTTGATCTAATAGATGTTTTTTCTTTTAAATTATCTAACCACTCATTATCAATTTGAGAAGGCGATACAACACTTCCTTTTTTTCCTTTTAAAATGAATTTTCTACAACTGATTAAGTTTGAAATTGAGGACGATATACTAAACATTAAATGGTAAATAAACGGACCTAAAAAACCAATTATAGCTTTATATTCTCCATATCCATCGCTTCTCAAATAAATAATTGGAGTTTTGCCAAATAATTTAAGAAAGATTGAAGCCAAAAAAGTATAAGGAGAGATTGAAATTATAAGAAATTTAGAATCTTCAATTTTAGCTGAATTTATTACTTCATATAAAAATGAAAATATAGAGCTAAATGTTTTTATGTTTTTGATATCAATATTATGTGTTCTCTCTTTTAAAGATTTTCTCGCAATTATATTTACATTAAATTTTTTATTCAAACCTTCTGGAGTTGTTTTGAGATCTATATTATCACAAAAAAATTCATTATTATTTTTATAAATACTTTCGTTAGTAATAATAAATAGGTTTTGCATTACGTTTCTTTGTTTATTTTTAGAACTCCTATAAAAGCTTCCTGCGGAATTTCAACTTTTCCAAATTGTTTAGATCTGGCTTTACCTTTTTTTTGTTTTTCAAGAAGTTTTCTCTTTCTGTCAGTTGCTCCGCCACCATGTATTTTTGTCAATACATCTTTCTTAAAACCTTTTATTGACTCCCTAGCTACAATTTTTCCGCCTATGGCAGCTTGAACAGGTATCATAAAGTTATGTCTTGGAATTAAGTCTTTTAATTTTTCACAAACTTGTCTTCCAGTTTTCTGAGCAAAATCTTTATGAATTATCATTGCTAATGCATCAACTGGTTCTGCATTAACAAGAATACTAAGTTTGACTAAATCACCTTCTCTATAACCTGAAATTTCATAATCAAAGCTTGCATAACCACTTGAAACAGATTTCAGCTTATCATTAAAATCAAAAACTACTTCGTTTAATGGTAAGTCATAAGATAAAACAGCTCTTTTACCAGAATAGCTCAAATTTGTTTGAACCCCCCTTTTATCCTGACAAATTTTTATTATTGAACCTAAATATTCATCAGGCGTGATAATTGTTGATTTAATCCAGGGCTCTTCTATTTTTGTTATTTGAGAGGGATCAGGCATATTAGTTGGATTTTGTAAGTCCATAATTTCCCCTTTAATTTTATGAACTTTATAAATTACTCCAGGTGTAGTAGTTATAAGATTTACGTCAAACTCCCTTTCTAACCTTTCTGTTATAATTTCGAGGTGAAGCAGTCCCAGAAATCCGCATCTAAACCCGAGCCCTAGGGCACTTGAAGATTCTGGTTCGTATGAAAAACTTGCATCGTTTAATTTAAGTTTAGCCAATCCATCTTTAAGTTTTTGATATTCAGAACTATCAACAGGAAATAATCCACAAAATACAACAGGTTTACTAGGTTTAAAACCTGGTAGTGGAATTTCTATAGGATTTCTAGAGTCACATATTGTATCCCCAACCTTTGTTTCCGATAAAGATTTTATTCCAGTTATAATAAATCCTATTTCTCCTGAATTTAATTCATTTATATCAACTGGTTTTGGAGTAAATACACCAACTTTTTCAATTTCATATTCTTGATTACTTGACATGAATTTTATTTTCATGTTTTTTTTAATTTTACCATCTAAAACTCTTACTAAAATCACAACCCCTAAATAACTATCATACCAACTATCTACTAATAATGATTTTAGTTTCTCTTCTGTTTTTCCTTTAGGCGATGGAAGATTATTTATAATAGCTTCAAGAATATCATCTATGCCTTCACCAGTTTTTCCAGAACATGATATGGCGTTCGTTGTGTCAATGCCTACAACTTCCTCTATCTCTTTTTTTGTTTTCTCAATATCAGATGCTGGTAAGTCAATTTTATTTAAAATTGGAATCACCTCATGGTTAATCTCTAATGCCTGGTAAACGTTAGCTAAAGTTTGAGCTTCTACCCCTTGAGTGCTATCAACAATTAATAACGATCCTTCACAAGCGGATAGAGAACGACTTACCTCATAACCAAAATCTACATGTCCTGGCGTATCTATAATATTTAAAATATATTCATTGCCATCTTTTGATTTATACTTCAATTTAACAGTTTGAGCTTTAATTGTTATTCCTCTCTCTCTTTCAATGTCCATTGAGTCTAAAACTTGTTGTTTCATTTCTCTATCTGAGAGTCCACCGCATTTATGGATAATCCGGTCTGCAATAGTTGATTTACCATGATCAATATGCGCAATTATAGAAAAGTTTCGTATTCTTTTTATATCTGACATTAGGACCTAATCGTTGCGCCAGTTTTATCTTTTACTGCTTCAATAATTTTTTGACTGACCTGATCTATATCTTTTTCAGTTAAAGTTTTATCTAATGCTTGGAGAGTGACATTAATTGCAACGGATTTTTTGTCCTCAGGTACATTTCCTCCTATAAATACATCAAATGTTGTCACATTTTGTATAATGTTTTCATCTACTTTCATAATAAATTTTTCTAATTCACCGACTTTGAAAGATTTGTCTATAACAAACGCAAAGTCTCTCTCGGACTTCTGAAAGTCAGAAACAACATAGTTTTTTCTAGAAATTCTAAGTTTTTTATTTGGTTCGGGTATATTTTTTAAAAAAATTTCAAATCCAAAAACATTTTTATCTTTAAAATCTAATTTTTGTAAAATGCTAGGATGCACTTCACCAAAATAAGCAAGATGTGGTCCTTTTTCTGATTTTAAATAAACAGAACCAGATCTTCCTGGGTGATAAGATTCTTTTGTAAATGAGCTTATAAACAAATCTTTTTCTTCGAGACCTAATTCTACCAGAGTTCTTAAAGTGTCGCTCTTGATATCATAAACATCTAATTTTCTAGATTTTTCAGACCAGCTCCTTCTTCCAACTAAACCAGATTTTAGTCCACCAATCACAATTTGTTGTTCGCCAGGATTCTTACCAAAAAATGTTGGTCCAATCTCAAAAAAAGATAAATCTTCATGCCCTCTGTCTTGATTTTTTTTGAGATAGATAGCTAAATTAGACAAAATCGATCTTCTCAAAACATCAAGGTCAGAAGAAATTGGGTTATAAATAAATATTTCTTTTTCTCCTTTAGAAAACTGTTTATCAATTTTTGAATCTGTAAATGACCAAGTTACTGCCTCGAGATATCCTTTTGATGCTAAAGCTCTTTGTGAAAGGTGAAATAATTTTTGTTTAAAATTAAGAGTATCTTTTTCTCTTTTTCTCTCTGGCTCTATGAGTTTTATATGATTAAATCCTTTTATCCTAATCAACTCTTCCACTAAATCGACAACTTGAGTTACGTCTGGTCGCCAAGAAGGTACTTGAACTTTAAATCTATTTTTATTTTTTTTTACTTTAAAACCCAAAGAATTAAAAATTTTACTCACTTCTGAAGAAGAAATGGATACTCCAATAATATTTTTAAAATCCCCTAAGTTAAATTCAATTATCTTATTCTTTTTTGACTTTGTTCCGGTTATTGTAAATTTACTGGCTTGGCCTCCACATATTTCAAGAATTAAAGCAGTAGCAACCTCTAAACCTTCAAGTATAGAATTAGGATCAATACCTCTTTCAAATCTATATTTGGCGTCAGTATTTATGTTTAGTGCTCTAGCACTTTTCCTTATATTAGAAGGTAAAAAATAAGCTGATTCTAACAATATATTCTTTGTACTAAATTCTGTTGCTGTTTTAGTTCCTCCAATTATTCCACCTAGACCTAGAACACTATTAACGTCAGAAATGACACACATATTTTTTTTAAGTTTATAGTCTTTCTCATCTAATGCTCTAAATTGCTCACCATCTTTTGAATTTCTAACAATTATTTCTTTATCGATTTTGTCAGCATCATATGCATGAAGAGGTCTATTTATATCAAACATGACATAATTAGTAATATCAACAACTGCTGATATTGGTTTCAGTCCAAGAGACAAGATTTTATCTTTAAGCCATTTAGGACTTTCTTTGTTGGAAATATTTTTTATATAGCAAGCCCCAAAAGAAAAACATCCTTGTTCTTTTTCTTTTTTAATTGAAATTTTAATTGGTTGACTAAATTTTTGCTTTAAAGGTTTCTTTTTTCTTGTAATTAATACACCCAAACCTGAAGAGGCCAAGTCTCTTGCAATACCTCTTATACCCAAACAATCAGGGCGATTAGGTGTGATAGAAACGTCAATAAGTTTTTCTGAATTATTTTGAAAAAAACTTTTTCCTACATCTTTCTCTTTGTTCTTTAGTTCTACTATTCCTTCACTTTCATTTGACAAATTTAGTTCGTTTCCTGAACAAAGCATACCGCTTGACTCTACACCTCTTATCTTAGCTACCTTTAATTTTAATTTAGTTTTTGGAATTGTTGCTCCTGGAGGCGCATAAATTGTTACAAGTCCATCTCTAGCATTCGGTGCTCCACAAACTACTTTTAAAATTTCATTCCCGCCTAAATTTACATCACAAACTTTAAGTTTATCTGCATTAGGATGTTTTTCTACTTTTGTAATTTTTGCAATTTTAAAGTCACCTAACTCTCCAATATTATTCTTAATTCCATCTACTTCTAAGCCAATGTTTGTAAGTTGATCAATAATTTTTGCTTCGTTTGCACTAGTCTTTAAATGCTCTTTAAGCCATGGAATTGTAATTATCATTTGCTTAAACCTCTATAATTTGTTGGAACATCTAAAGGGTCAAAACCAAAGTGATTTAACCAGCGGTAATCTGTTTCAAAAAATGCCCTTAAATCATTAATTCCATATTTTAACATTGCTAGTCTATCTATGCCCATTCCAAAAGCATAACCTTGGTATTTTTTATTATTAACTTTTGCATTTTTCAAAACATTCGGGTGAACCATTCCACATCCAAGAATTTCTAACCATTTATCGCCTTCTCCGATTTTAATTTTACCTTTTTCAATTCTATAGCCAATATCAACTTCTGCTGAAGGTTCTGTAAATGGAAAATGACTTGGTCTAAATCTCATTTTAACATTTTT
>MDTA01215562.1_pt1 | contig 19151 bp, 5 predicted proteins | sample 811151 | NCBI WGS metagenome assembly MDTA01 (sample SAMN05326648, study PRJNA326480) | marine metagenome | isolation source: seawater | place: Indian Ocean: South | collected 2010 | reverse complement strand
TACACAACTGACTCTACTTATAATCTTTACTCAACTAATATTGGTATAGAATTATTTTATCAATCTTATGACCTTTTAAATAAAAGTCTCGTAATCCCTTCTTTGATACGCAATACTAGCGGCGGACCTTCCCGGTTTTTATATAAAGTTCCATTCCGAGGACACCGCGGCGGTCCTTTTCGGGCGGCGAGCGAAGTCAGTAAAAAGTTAACTTTACCTTATGCTTTGTATGGTATAAACGGAAACGACGAAGCTACCGACGAGGGGCGAATAGGTTCTTACGCAACCCGTACAGCGCCTGCACATCTACGAGAATTGTGGGGAAATGAAGCCGTTGGCGCTGATCCCAATGTGGCCCTTGGCAATTATAATAGCATATATAAAGAAAGGTATGAAGATTATATTGAACCTTATTTGAATGAAGTTCAGTATCAACCCCCTTATATTGGGTTTTTTCCATCAACTTTTTTATCTGTACGTAATATAAATGATCCCCTAGAACCCGGTGTGCGAATTTATGCTTCAGTCCCAACCCCCAGCGGCGGCCGCACTCCTACTGAAACTAATTTTTATAATGATGAATATCTATTAGCCAAGTGGAATCCAGAGTTTCAGCGAGGCGATGTAGCTCCCGAAAGAGATTCACCAATATCTTATAATCTATTGTTGACTCGTCTTATAGAGTCGGATTCCCAAAATCTTAATATGGAAGCGGAAGGGGTTGAATTACCTAGTTTACGCTCCGGCACTGGTGCAGGATTAGCGCGACCGCAAAAAGCAATCCAACAATTGGTTAATAGTTTTTTTGTTGTTACTCCTCGGTTGATTGATGATGATAATCCATTTGAGGAGGCGGACACTAATACTGACCTATTGGTTGTTAGTAATCCTAGAGAATATGTAGAAAAACAAATTGATGGAGTTATAACTACAGATATTGGTAAACGACGCCTTCCAAGGTTTATTTATGCAACTAACAAAGAAGTTTTTCAAGTTAATGATGATGTATGTGTGACAGCATCTGATAAAGCCGATGCTGAAGCATGGCTTAGTGTTTTGCAATCAAGACTTCAGCTTTTCTTTATTAATACGTTGCCACTCGCTAGAGTTTATCCCTGTTGGAATAATGTAGGAACAGTAAAACTTATAACCGATTATTTGTACCGTAAAATTTATAAGGATTTACAAAATAAAAGCTTATTAGAACCTCTTTTCAACAATTTTCAAATGATTGAAAAGGTATATTCTGGTTTTCCTTTAGAGTCCCCTCAATTTACAATCAAGTCTTCCAATACTCCTGAAGAAAATTTAAAAATAGTCATTGAGGCTATGTTTGTAGGAATGTTAAATAATATAGCTAGAACTTCTGAGTATACCTTTATAAATCTCTCAGTTTTTGATCAGTTTGATTCTGAAGGAAGAGAAAATAGATTTTATGGGCAATATCAAAGATCACTATATCTTTTTTATAAAACTATTAGAAGTGAACTAAAACAAGGACGATATGGAAACTTAGGCTTATCAGACGAGGAAAAAGATCTCGCCATGGAACAATTTGCGTCGATGATTGATGACGACGGTTTATCAGTTACCGCACTCGGCGAGCAGGTGGGTTCATATTATTTCCCCATATCTTTTTTGTATGCCAATTATTTGATCTTTTATGATCATTCAGTTCGTTATGGGGAAAGATATAGTGAGATTTATTACCGCACTCAAGTAGAAATTGCGGCTAGTGATGACTCATTTTTGACTGCTGTTAGAGGTCAAAGTTATTCTCGCTTTTCTGATCAATATGTTGGTTTCCCTGTAAGTGTTCTTACTTATAATGAAACTTACAATGTTACCTATTATAACCAACCACAGGTTCAAGCGAGAATTGATTATCTTAATGAAATATTGGAAAATCCTGAATTAATAGAAATAAGTGCGGTTGAGAGAGAAAGACTTGAAAATTTTGGCGACAATAACCGACTGTTAAATTTTACCGACAACCACTATAGATACATAAACCCCAGCACTGCTCCTGAAGATTATTTTACATCTTTAAGACAACTATTCCGAGATGCTCGCGAGGCTAACTTCATATCTTTACTTAATGTTCAAGATGAATGGTGGGCCGACAATGCCTATGCTGCCAGTGAAATAGATGCAGAAGATAATGAGTATGAAAAACTGTTGCGACTTAAAAATATCTTAACAGAAGGTGATATTCGGGATATCACGGTGGGGCAAAACGGACCAAGATTAGGATCCGATGATAAACTAGTGGCAAAACTAAAACGAATGAGAATAGATGCTCAAAATTCAGCCGCCGATCGTGTGCTACAGTTAGCTCAAGAAGGATTTTATACAAGAGCCCGCGCCCGCCAGGTGCCAGAACTTGTATCTATAGATGAATTATGTACTTTCGGCAAGGTTCGTTTAGATAATTATGTTAGTAATATCCTAGGATTACCCCCTCTGGAAAGCCCAGAGGCATGGTACGGGGAACGCGAGATAGTCAGATTCATTGTTAAAACTCTTGCTCTTACTAGTTTACAAGAAACAATAAATTATATTTGCGACAATACGGGACCTTCCCTAGAAGCTGTTCGTGAAGAGAAAAACACATTAGAAACACTAATTAATCCAAATGAGTAAATTACAAGGGATATCCCCGCAACTACCTTTAACTTATGATGAAACCGATGGACCATATCGTCTTAATAAGAATTTAATTGAAACCATGCGACAGAATTTTAAAAATTTAGTATTAACGTCACCTGGTGAAAGAATTATGGAACCAAATTTTGGAGTAGGTTTATATAACTTCTTATTTGAGCCTTTAACAGGCGATACTATGGACAGATTGGTGGAGAAAATAACAGAACAAAAAGATATATATATGCCTAGTATTAATATTGAAGTAATAGACTTCATTACCAGCGATGAAGATAGGCGACTAGCCTTCAATGAAGTTCAGGTAGTGATTCAATATAATATTCTCCCATATAACACACGAGATGAGATACGAATAACTTCTACAATGACTAATTAATTAAGTTCACAAGGAAAATTGTAATATGGCCAAACCACCAATTAATTATACCAGCCGTGATTATGCAACTATTCGTAATGATTTAGTTAATTATGCTAAACGGTATTACCCCACTACTTTTAAAGATTTCAGTGAGGCTTCATTTGGTGCCATGATGATGGATATGGTTGCATATGTGGGAGACCAATTATCTTTTTATGCAGACTTTCAAACAAACGAAACATTCTTAGATACTGCAATAAGGTTTGAAAATGTTATTAGGCTATCTAATATACTAGGATATAAGACTGTAGGTGCTGCCCAATCCACTGGACAAGTTGCCTTATATGTTACTGTGCCCGCAAACTCTTTATCGCGAGGACCCGATCTTGACTATTTCCCGATTCTAAGAGCCGGCTCTTTAATTGGTTCTGGGGGTGGGGCTGGTAATGGAGGTGCTGTTTATACTCTTGTAGAGGATGTTGATTTTACTAACCCAAATAATCAAGTAACTGTAGCTAGTGTGGATAATTCCACGGGTAACCCCACATTTTTTGCTATCAAGGCATACGGCACAGTTATTTCAGGACAAAGGTTTAGAGATGTTACAAGGGTGGGAGATTACTTACGATTCAGGGAGGTCCCGCTTAAACAAGGGAATGTGTCTGAAGTTATTTCGGTAATGGATAGCCAGGGTAATGAATATTACGAAGTAGACTATCTTACCCAAGATGTAGTGATGAAGCAGGTAAAAAACATAAATAGCGACCGGATAGCAGTCCCTTATGTGATGAATCTTGTTCCGGCTCCTCGTCGCTTTGTGACAAATAACACTCTCCAAGGAACCACTTTTATTCAATTCGGGTATGGGTCCGAAGCCAACTTGACTAATGATGTGGTGGCTGATCCAGCCGATGTAGTTTTGGATGTGACAGGCCGAGATTACATTACCGATACAACTTTTGATCCTGCTAAGCTTATACAGACTGACAAGTTTGGAGTGGTTCCTACTAATACTACTTTAATAATTGAATATATTGCAAATAATGTATCTAATGTAAATGCCGCAGCAGGAACTTTAACTTCAGCAATTAATCCCCAGTTTTCATTTAAGAACCAAGGGGCTTTAAACTCTACACTAGTTGCTCAAGTCCAAGGATCACTAGAAGTAGATAATGAAGAGCCTATTCTCGGAGACACTGAGCCATTATTGCCCGATGAAGTAAGAGAAAGGGCTTTTGGAACCTATGCGGCTCAAAGCCGAGCAGTCACTCGTGCTGATTATATTAACTTAATATATCGAATGCCTTCTAAATTTGGCAAGGTTTTTAGGTGTAACGTGGTCCGAGATACGGATTCCCTCAAAAGAAATTTGAATGTTTACCTTATGTCTCAAAATGTTCAAGGTAATTTAACTGTTCCTAATCTTACCCTTAAACAAAACGTAAAAACGTGGCTTAATAGATATCGTATGATAAATGATACTATTGATGTCTTAGAGGCTAGAGTTATCAACATTGGAATAAATTTCCGAGTTCTTCCTGCGCTGGATGTTAATCGCTACCAGTTGTTACAAGATTGTGTGCAAAAATTGCAGAATGACTACATTAATGTAAAATTTAATGTTGGTGAGGCTGTTTATATATCAGAAATATACAAACTACTCAACGATGTTCCGGGCGTAGTGGATACTACTAATGTAGAATTAATCAACAAAAGTGGTGGAGCTTACAGCGACGTAGTTTACGATATTGACAGTAATCTTTCTGACGATGGAAGGTTTTTATTAATACCAGAAGATGCAGTAGCAGAAGTTTTGGTACCAGGGACTGACATATCAGGAGTAGTGACTTAAAATGGGTATAAAAAAATATTATGCTACCAAAGATAATACTATCACTAACGCATTTAAGATAGATTTACTTACTCGAGGAACTGGTTCCAATATGGGAGCGGCTGATATCCTAGAGGCTTTTGTTATTCACGGACAAACTTCCGCGTCTATCAATGCGGGAAATGCAGAACAAAGTAGATTTTTGATACAATTTCCGGTAACGAATATTTCATCGGACATGTTAGCAGGAGTTATTCCCAATGATACCTCTAGTTTAAAATTTTATCTAAACTTATACAATGCCCCTCATGGTAGCACATTACCTGTAGATTTTAATCTAGATGTTAAAATGTTAAGTCAATCCTGGACCGAAGGAACAGGGTTGGATATGGACAACTATAGTGACTTGGGAGTTTCCAATTGGATATCTGCTTCGGAGGGAGTAGCTTGGGCTGCAACTGGTTCAACTTATTTGTACGGGGCTAATACATCGGCTAGCGCTGGATTTGCCACTGGTTTGGAAAACATGCGCCTTGATGTCTCTGAAATTGTTTATAAATGGCTAGATACCACAGCAAATTATGGATTCTTAGTTAAATTTCCGGATGCTGACGTTTCTGGATCTCAGAGCGAATATACTAAGAAGTTTTTCTCTAGAACATCAGAGTATTTTCATTATCGCCCAACTTTAGAAGTTTGGTGGGATTCTACCAGAACTGATAATCGTGGTAATTTTATGATTAGTAGCAGTCTTGCCCCGGCAGCAGACAATTTAAATACTCTGTTTTTATACAATATTGTAAGAGGGCAGCTTCAAAATATCCCCGGATTAAATTCCGAAACACTCAGTGTGGAGATATTTTCTGGAAGTCAAGCGGTTACAGTACCAGTAGTTCCTACAGGTTCCGCTTTACAGGTTGTTCGTTCCAATGGCAGCACTTCAACAATGGTTACTGGTGGAATCTTATTTGAAAACGGGGTTCCTGTAACAGGCGTGTACACTGCTTCTTTTGCCTCTACTAGTTCATTTGATCAAATTTTTGATGTATGGTCTACGGGTTCAGGTGCTCAGAGAATAGAATATTTTACAGGATCATATGTGCCTAAAACTTTGGCCACCGCAGACCTGCAATATGACGTAAAATATGTAACAGCCATTTCTAATCTCCAAGATAGTTACCCCAAAGGTGAGACTGTAACCTTACGAACTTTTACTCGCAAAAAAGACTGGAGCCCTAATATCTACACGGTTGCAACTAAAAAAATTGTTCCGGAAATAATTGATAATGCCTATTATAAAGTTTACAGAGTTATTGATAATTTAGATGTAATACCTTTCGGAACAGGAAGCCAAAATAATTACTATAGTCGCCTATCTTATGACGTCAGTGGAAATTATTTTGATATAGACACCACTTATCTTGAGCCTGGTTATGCCTATGGTATTAAGTTTTCTTATTTTCTTCAAGGAACGTATCAAGAGCAACCAGAAGTGTTCAAGTTCAGGATTGAAGAAGAAGACCTATGAGCACTAAAAAGTTATTTGACCAAAATAAACAGGCAGTCACTGTAGGAAAATATCTCCGCTTAAGTTCTCCAAATAATTTAGGGGATGGAATAGAGTCTGAAGCCCATCTAAAACAGTCTTTAAAAAGACAGGATGAAGTACTTCCACCGATAAACTATGCAAACCCTGAAGAGTTTGTAAAGTTTGGCTCAGCCGAACAATACTATAAAAATGCTTTTGAGTATGTGCTCAATTATTATCCTTATGATGGATCTAATTTAGAAAAGGTAGAGTTTTATAATGATCTAAACCCAGTAGAGCAGTATTTTATAGAAGAAGTATACCCCCGAAGCACTGGTTTTATTTCTAATGGTGTGACCTACGGTGCGATATCTGCTCACCCTTCTGGGTATGCCTCTTCTTCGGCTCAATATATTCAAGTCAAAGGTGGACCTCATAAAAATACTTTATACGATGAACAGAAAGATAGAACTTCTAATTTAGAGTTTGGGGGATCTAACGGTACCACTGTAGAATTTTTCTATAGAAAAGAAAGCGCCATTGACCAAAGCAAAGAATCACCTCGCCAGGTAGTTATAGATTTGTGGAATGGCGAAGATGTTAGTTCATCTGAATATGGACGACTAAGAATTGAAGTCGCGACTGGTTCAGCCGATCACTTCGAAGTCACCTTCAGGTCGGGGTCTTCTGGGTTTACTAATTTTTCTCTCCCTACGAGTGGTAGTACTCCTATAAATGATGACACATGGAGAAACTTCTCTTTTGTCTTTAATACCTCCACCAGCACTCCTACTATAGACTTTTTTGCTAACGGAAGATGTATTGAAACCGGCATAACGGGATCTAGTGGCGGCATCATTGGTGAAGTTACTGGTACCATGATTGCTAATCTGGGCGCTTTGCGAACAGCCCCGGCTGGTATTGCTGGAGTTTCAGAAGGTTACGGCAAACTATCAGCCTCTTTGGATGAGTTTAGATTCTGGAAAACTGCGCGAAACGACGAGCAGATCGGTCGTTACTGGTTTGACAATGTGGGTGGCGGAACAAACAAATATGATGCTAATGTTTCTCTAGGCGCGTACTTTAAGTTCAATGAAGGGGTAACTGAAACTGCAAGTATTGATAGAGTGGTGATGGACTACTCTGGTCGCTTATCTAATGGATTGTATATTGGATATAGTGCAAATGCTCGTAATACGGGGTCTGCTATTAATCAATTGAACCTAGAGTCAATCTATGAAGAGGGTGACCCCGTAGTTCGTGCCTCTAATCCTTTCTATAAAACACTTAAAGCTGATTATTTGTTGACGGGCAGTAATTATGATGCACAAAACAATGCAAGATTGTTAAATCATTTACCCAATTGGATAATAGAGGAAGAAGAAAAAGGCTCAAATGAAATCGTCAATCTAACCCAAATTATGGCGAGTTATTTTGACACCATATATAATCAGTTAACTTATATCAAAAACCTTCGTTTTAATGATTATATTAGCGGTAGTTTTACCTCTTCTATGAATGAGTTCCCTTACAATGATCGTTTGGTTGAAAACTTAGGCATAGAAGCTCCAGAATTATTTGCTAACGCAGGCACACTTCAGCAATTTTTAAAACGTGACGAACAAATTAATTTTGATAATCGTTTAGAAAATATCAAAAACTCCATTTATAAAAACATTTATAATAACTTAAACTTTATTCTTAAGTCTAAGGGCAACGAAAAATCCATCAGAAACTTTATTCGCTGTTTGGGGGTAGATGAAGAGATCATTGCTCTGAATACTTATCCTAATAATGCTGATTTTGAACTAGTTTCAAATTACAAAACCGGGGTAAGTGGCAAAAAGTTTGCAGATTTTACCGCTCATTTAAACCAGGCAGATGACGAAGCTATCGTCTATCAGTATTATGATTCTTCAAACGCGAATTCAGTAGGTGTAATAAGCGGATCTTCCGAATTGGATGAGTTTGCGTTTACTTTACAAAGTGAAATCATCTTTCCTTTAAAGCAAGATTTTACTGTACTTGGGTACGATATTCCAGCAGTTGTTACAGCCTCTTTGATGGGTTTCCACACCCCGGCAGATTCATCACCCAGTATTACGGATACTACTTGGGCTGCTCCTGCTAGCGATTACGGGTTGCAAGTTCAAGCAATTAAAGCTCCTGGAGAATTTCCGGAAGTATATGGACCACCTGTCAAAGTAAAAGATGCATATTTCTTAGTAAAGGATAGAGAAGGAAAAACCCTTCTTACAAGTAGTATTTTTAATAATGTTTATGATAACTCTAAGTGGAATTTGGCTTTATCTCTAAAACCTGTTAAATATCCTTTTTCTGATGGAGTGACTGGAACGTCTGTAGCATCATCTGGTTATACATTAGAATTATACGGCGTTAATTATGATACCGGGACTAAAAGAAATAGCTTTTCTGAAACTACCACTATCAGCGCCACATCGGGATCCAACATCCTTCAAAGTGCCAAGAAGGTTTATCTTGGTGCATCCAGAACTAATTTTACGGGGAGTACATTATTAGCTACAGATATTCGAGGATCTAGTGTTAGATTTTGGTCTGATTATATTCCTAACGCAACCGTTGATCTTCATGCAAAGGAAGTGGATACTTATGGCCGCTTGAATCCTTATCGCAATACTTATGAATTTCAGACTAAAGCCCCTCAAGTTTATATTCCAAAAATTCAAACTTTGGCACTTAATTGGGACTTTGCTAACATCACGGGTAGTGATTCAAGTGGAAGGTTTATAGTAACTGATTTCTCTTCGGGTTCTAATGTTACTGCTTACCCCAATGATTATCAGGGTCCAGTCTTTAGCAACATTAACCTCAGAGAGCATACCGGACGGGGTGACTTCTTTAAAAGTAGTTTTACTCCAGTACGTAAACAATATGTTTACACTGACCAATTACAGATTCCCGAATATGTGGGTGGGGATAACATGGTTAATATCCCCACGAGTGATGATGAAACCTTTGGAATATATCTCAGACCTGTAGATTTCTTCTTTGCTGTAGAAAGAAGTATGTATCGAAGTATTTCAAATCGTATGCTAGATTTGTTTGCTTCTATTGAAGAATTTAACAATCTTGTCGGCGAACCCGTAAATAAATATCGTTTAAGTTATAAGCGCATGGAAAAACTGAGAGAGATTTTCTTCCGTCGCGTTAAAAACGAGATACCTGAATTTGATAAGTATCTTCGTTACTATAAGTGGCTTGATGACGCCATGGGAGAAATGATTCAACAGCTTTTCCCGGTGTCCGCAAAATATGCACCAGATGTTCGTAAGATAGTTGAAAGCCATGTTTTAGAGCGTCCCAAGATTCAACATAAACTTGTTGCTTTAAGAGATCGGCACCCTGTAGCTGGTTTTACAGGCAGCGTGAGTTCTGGAATGGGTTCAGTTTGTCGGAACAGTCCAGGCTGGCAATTTAAACATGCACCTATTCCGTTACAGCAGGATAAAAACTGCGAGTGGTGGAGAACTAGAGCAGAACGTAATAACGTCGTAATGGCGACTCCAACTAGCGTTCTAAATACACGCAATGCTGTGCTGGGCGCAGTCCAGAAACAAGTTGATGGAACTAACTTTCTTTGCGTAGATGGAAGCTTGATATCGCCAATTTATGGGGGAATAAATCAATACTTAAATAAAAAGAGACGTATACGAGATTATACTTTTGATCAATTTAAAAGTCTTGAAGACTGTCAAGATGTCTATGATCCGCTCAAGAAGAAACTTATACCATTCCGAGCCACAAAAGATGGAGTAAATTATAAAGGCGCTCAATTAACTCCCTTTACAGCCATTAGTTCTAGTTTAACTACAGGATACAACGCACATTTAAACTCCGTTGGTTTATCTGGAATCTCGCTAAACAACCTACATGAAGATAGTATCTTCCCTTACCGCCACAGTGTGCCTCTTCAAGGTCCCTTTACAGAGCGCTGGGTAGGTGGTATTCAAGCCAGGCATGTAGCACCATTTAGAACTGCGGATCGTCGTGAAGAATACAATTTAACAATTACTTCTGGCACTGGTTCGGTTACCACTATAGTAACAGGAAATACTCCCAAAGGTCAATACTTAAGAGGATTGTCTTCTAAGTCTCCGGTTAATATTGCCAACATTAAAACAATTATCACGGGATCCTCCACTGCGGATGGGGTCCGAAAAGTTGGAAATTATGAGAGAAACTATGAAGTTGTTCAGGGTAATAGCCGCTTTGAAACAAATATTGACTTTGTGTTTAACAATAGTCGATATCAATACTCAATGCCATCGGCATTTATTACACCGCCTGATAGACGTACAGCGGGCCGCACAGGTTCTGCTGATTATCCAGCCCCTCGTCAAATTAGTAGCCGCCGAAAAACTGATGTAATTTTTGTAGATCGTTTTGCTTCTCCGGGATCTAAACAAGATTCTAAGCAACAATTTAGAGATGTTAATTCTGATCAGTTTTCTCCGAACAGTGCATTGCCTTTCCGTAATCTTGCTGTTCGTAATCCTTATTTGAAGAGATTGGGGCTACATTCTACATTTGGTGGTTATCAGTATGATCCTCAAACAGGGGCTGCCAGCACTACTCCTTCCGCAACTAAGATTCAAAGAAATACTGTTCTTCGTTTGGAAATGGGTTTTTCTGGGGCTCTTACTCCTACCACTGTAGGAACTGCCAGTGTATATGATGATGGTTTTGTTACCCGCCCCGTCCCGTCTGCGGACAGATCATTATGGACTTCATATATTTCAGGGTCCGATAACGCTGCTGTGTATAATCAGTATGTTGCACTAGGAAGTCGCTACCCTGCGAATATAACTTTTGTCACTCAGAGTGCAACTGCTTATCCGCTAACATTTGCTAATTCGTTATTTACTAATAGCGCTGGGAATTCTGAGTTTGTCTGGGCAAATAACAGAGATTATGTTTCGTGGAAACAAATGCGCGCCGGGGATTCTAGAGCCGCACAATATTACAAAAAACATAATTTATATGAACTTCTTCCGGAAAAGGTCGTGATTTCTGCTGATGAAATTGGCTTAGCTACTGAGGCTGATGGTGTCGTCGCAACCAAGGTGCGAACTCTTTATGATAGAAACGGGAACGCTGAACCACACTATTATTCCCAGAGGTTTAGAGAGGCTCCTCTCACTTCTCGCTATAGTCCCCTTCTGCATCAGTTGCAGACCCCGTTAGGTACTCCCTCTAAGACAGAAAATAAAAATGTTCCTCTGGCTATGGAATACACTTACGGTAATATGTTGATGGGCTTTGCTAACCGCGAACTGAATCTAAAAATAGATGGAAGAGTTAAGTTTGCTCATGGTATTGTTAAACGACCTTATGAGATCCTTAGAGATCAGTTTGTAGAAAACGTTCAAAGAAATGTAAATGGCGCGGAACTTATAAAAGATTTTACTTACAAAGAGACCATTCACCCGAAAGAAATCTACACTTATTTATCTCAATCAAGGTCTAGATTAGCTTTTGTCTATAGTCACTGGAAAGATGATACACTGGTAACGGGCAGTAGCGCTGCTAGTCTTTTTACAAATTATAAAAATCTTATCTCAACCACTAACAGACCAGCGTTTAACCGGCAATCCCTCAGAATAAAAGGAGATTTTGTCACTTCTCAGAAATACTCAGTCCTCCGGTCTGATCAAGAACCGTATGAAAATCCATCTGCCGCTCCCGCTGGTCCAGGCTCTGGGTCTATATGGCCTTTAGATTCTTATCTGTACTCGGATGTAAAAGATACGTTAGTAACTATTCTTACGGCTTCTATGCCAGTTCTTCTAGCTGATGCTGGGACAATGGCAGCAGGAGAATTAATGATGACTCATTACGGTACTATTAATGACCGCATCACTGATTCTGGAGGGTCATTTAATAATGGGACAGCAAAATATGTGACATCAAGTATTAATTCTGCTCAGTACCTTTATAATGTACCAGTTACTTCCGGTAGTGTCACTACTATTAGTGCTGTAGCTGCTAAGGCATCAATAACAGCTAGTTATGATGAAGGACAAGGAATTACACCAGCAACGGCAGCTTTGTTATTTGGGTCCGCCGCTAACGACACCAATACAGATGGACAAACTGTTGAGGTCACAGACACGCAGACCCGTACCTTGTCTTATAAATTTGAGAGGGGAGTCGAGGGCACTACTTTTGACTCCGGATTGGACACCTATACTATTGGAACATTGACCAATACTGCCAGTCCTGTTGCTGCTCAGGCATCAATTACCGCTAGTTACGATGAAGGTCAGGCCATCGCAAAGGCGACGGCAACTTTATTATTTGGCACTGATGCTACTGGGGATGAAACTGATTTTGAGACTATCGTAGTTGAAGATGACGACACCACTCGGAACATAACGTTCGAATTTGATGTTAGTGTTTCGGGTACTACTTTTGACTCCTCATTGGACAGTTATATTGTCGGAACAAAAAGTGGATCTGCTGGGGAACTTGATGCGACCGAGACTAGAGATGTTCTTTTGGAAGCTTTCGGATTTGCAGCAGGTTCCGGTGGAGCGGGCGTTACCCCAAGTAAGCCACTAGCGGTAACTGCCACCGCAAACGGATCTCTGGGAATTAATTTAGAAGCTGACGTCTCTGGTGAGAGCATGAACACTAGGCTTATAACTTATACTGATGATGGTACTGGCAGTACACAAATTGACGTTACAAGCTGGGCCGGTGGGGTAAATTACACGTATGGAACCTCCGCCACCTCTAAAACACTAACAATAACCGATGATGTTGGTACCGTAACTTACACTTTTGACTCCGCTGTAAATCATGGAAGCTCCACTTCAACAGTTATTGGAACAAACGGGACAACATCGGGCGCTACAGCGTCTGAGATTGCTGCTGCTATTCGTCAGACAATTAACCTGTCTCAAGGTTTGGGAAATATAAACGTAACCGCTGGAACTGTGGCTGGTAATACACTTCCTTTGACTGCGGACAACGCAGGGGTTGATATGAATGGCAAAGCGATAGGTGGAACTGCCGAGGCTGATGGGGGTATTGTAGCTGCTGATTTTGCTGGTGGTTCTGGTAATGAGCAGCTTACTCCGACAGAGGTTAGAGATGCTCTCTTTAGCGCCCTGGAAGATTCAGCGACTACCCCAACAGATCCGATAGAGGCAACTGTTGCTAAGAATGGGTCTCTAGGAATTGACCTGACCGCAACGGTCTTGGGTACTGACATGAACACTAAAACTGTAACTTATACTAATGATGGTAGTGCTAGTACGCAAATTGACGTTACAAGTTGGGCTGGCGGAGCAGATTACACGTATAATAGCAAAACTTTAGATATTGACGATGATACTGGCTCTACTGTATCTTATATATTTGATGTCGGCACAGCCCCAGGATCCTCAACAAGTGGAGTAATTGGAACTTCAGGACCCGCTACGGCGGCTCAAATTGCGGGTGCTATTCGGCAGACAATTAATTTATCTCAGGGAGATGGAGATATAACCGTAACTGCTGGGACTGTAGTGGGTAATACGGTTCCTTTAGTTGCCGACAACGCAGGGGCTGCGATGAACGGCGAACCCATAGCTGGAACGGCGGAAGCTGATGGTGGAATTGTGGCGAGTGCTTTCGCGGGTGGTGTTAACGGGTCTACAATTAATTTAAATTTGCCTTCGCCGCGTTCCCCTGGTTCAGTTTATACGCGCCCCTCCTGGACGGCTGGCATAAACCGATTAAATGTGGATGGACCCAATAAAAGGTTGAGTGCAGGTACAAGTAGACCTTTCTATAACACTTATGAAGATTATGTGGAAAATATTCGTTTAGTCGGCAAAGAAAAAACAATTCTTCCAGAATTTAGAATAAGCGAACACATTTATGAATATGAGAGAAACGGAAACTTATTATCAGTAGTTTCATCTTCACTCGAATTAACTGGCGCTAGTGAAACTTTGTATAATGGTATCAATAGTTCGTTTTATCAGCGTTTTGTAGAAACTGATCAAATAGAGTTTCTTGAAGACTTTATGCCTGAAGATCTTCTTGAGAGAGATTTTATATTTAATAATTATCCCCGACATTTTGAACTAGGATCGGAAGCTATTGTAAAACTTCTTCCTTATGATGGGTTCTATCCTGTTAATAGAACTGTGGAAATTGCAGCATTATTTAGAGAAGCTTATGCACCTAATGCTATCTTAGAAGGACCGAGCGGATCTAAATCGTCAGCTTGGAGATCTATCTTGCGACCGTTTTTTGCGCCTGGGATTATGTACAATTCTATAAAATCTGGCGTTGCGGTAGATTACCCAATCCGACGAACAACCCGAAATGTAAGTCAGTTTTTGTCCGCTAGTTCTACGTTGCCTTTGCATGGGTGTCTTTCTGGTACACTCTCTTCTGGACTTGCAGCCGGTTCTATTCCGGGTAACCGCCGCCGAGATCTTGCTAGTGCTGCTTGGTCTACCAGTCCGGATATTAATAAGTTTTTCTGGGCAGATAGATTGCCTTTTGAAACGATTATAGATCCGGTTCCGGCTCTTAAAATAGGAGAAACTCTCGGAACGGTAAACTCAGACATCAATGAGTTTTTATTCTTAGATGCTAGTGGGTCTTTGACTGCTAAAACATTAAACGATAGTCTTTACAAAAAGGCAGTGTCTAATTTCATAGCGAATGTTCCTCGTTTCTTTTTGAAGAAAAAACCAAACAAATTCGGAGACGAGGGGTATCTTACAAAATTTGTATCTCAGTTTGGTTCTCCTCCTAAAAATACTCAACAAAACACCGCCCCTGAGCGTACTGTTCAGATTGAAAAAGATGCTGCTTATATGATGGAAGTTGGATTATTAAAGACAGACAATTTTAATATGTACAGTAATCCTTATGCTTTTGGTATACCTACGAGCACCGGTTCCGTAGATTGGTCTACTTTAACTTCTGATGAACTTCCAAAACACCGAGAACAAAATTGGCCAAAACATCGTGGAGAATTTGCGCCTTTCACTCCTCCTTATTATTATGGTCCCTCGTTGGTTAGAATTTTGTTCATGCCAAGAGGCGATAAACCCGAGTACACTCTGGACGAAATTATTAACAATGATCGCGGAGAATTATTTGTTCAATACCTTAATGAGAGTGGAAGCTATTATGATATGACTTCTGGATCATTTATAGATAGAGATAACAACGTAGTAGAATCCGTAGCTACCCCATCCTATGGGTGGAACAGGGCTTGGCAAAATCGCATGGATATTGATGCTTCAATTAACATTTTTAATAGTTTCCCTACTTCTACTGGAACTTCTCACAAGAGTATAGATCCTAATAAATGGACGATTATGCCCAAGTGGGAAACCCCAATTTTAGATTTTCCTAGTTCTCAAACCCCTAAAGGGGTGCCTTCTTATGAATTTTCTTCATCCGTAGCACTTACTGAGTACACAGCTTCCACTCAAGGTATGTGGCACCAATATGGAGTTCAACCTGACAACAAGGAGGGGGTCTATCTTTATCTTAAGGATATTCCTACAGGTGCAAATGAAGAGTATGATTTGGTGGCTATTACCTACGACGACAGCAGCACAACAAAAAGAGTTTATAAATATGTTAAAAAGGTGCCTAAGTTTGTAATTGATGCAGATAGGACTGTAAAATCATTAGCAGAATTATGTGGTTTTGATTCTGAAGAGATTATTCGTAGTGGTATGGATTTTTCCAAGGCTAAGCGCATGGGAGAACTTGGGGAAAATGGTGAAAAATCCTTGTCTGAAGCTGTTCTTGCGATGCCGGTTTATTTTGACAAGGGTGGAAAGCCAAGATTTATCCCCATTCGAGCACCAGCGGATAAATTAGGGCCAAAAATAAAAGAGTTTAGAAAGCAGTTTACCAAATTTTCTTTACCTCCTTCTTTATCAAATCATTTGATGTCAATGGTGCCAAAAGGTTATCCTAACATTCCCGACTATATTAATCCTTTTGGACCAGACGAGTATGACGAAGCCCTAGAAGGAACAAAATTATCTAGAACTCCAGTAATCTACTTGTTGGAACACAAGATTTCATTAAGTAAACAGGATTTGGCAGACATGTGGCAAGGGGTAATGCCTGATGTTGCACAACGTTTTAATTTTAGTTATACAGCTATTGATCATTATTTGCCTGGAGACAATGTGGAAGAAGTAGCAACTCAATTTCCAGAAGTACTTAAAGAGCAAATCGTTCTCAATATTCCAAGAAACCAGCAGGATGGTCACCCACGTTACGATCTGTTAGATATTTCAGGGCTTCCTGACAAGCGAGGCATTTATCCTGAAATACGCTGGTTGGTGTTTAAAGTCAAGGAACGAGGTCTGGTTGATTATGATCAGATGATTATTGAAGAGGTAGACGGAACCGACGCATTGTCATACGAGAAAATTAACGGATTCTTTAGTGTTTCAGGGTTTACTCCGGAACAGGCAGCAGCGTATATGGGTACAACTGACCGTTGGTCTCAAGCTGTATATCGCTACAAACATTCTTTAGGCGAGGGATCTTATAATTGGCCCTATGATTATTTCTCGTTGGTTGAGTTGGGTAAATTAAATACTAAGTTTGTATTTCGTCCTGAACTAAAAAGACAGTATGAACAAGGATTATTGAATGCTCCGGCGCTACCTGGACAACAAGAAATTATTGACAACAGTGGTCTTAATTTTAATCCTCAGAGGATTAATCCTCTTGACCCAGATCTTTTTGGTTCGGGACAAAATGATAATGAGTGATAATTAAGTTATGGTAAAGTTTTTTAATCAAAAAGAAGAAGTCATCCAATTAGAACTCACTCCTTACGGTAAAGATAAGCTTTCCAAAGGTTTATTTTATCCCAAATATTATGCATTTTATGATAATGACATTTTATATGATGGGGCACATGGGGGCATTACTGAAATACAAAATCAAATTGTAAAAAGGATTCAGGACAATACCCCCAGATTAAGAACATGGGCTAGTTTTACAGGCAGTGAACAGCCAGTGGTTTCTTTAAAATCAACAAATGATGAAAATGAATTTAACAAAGTAAATGACGCTAATGTTAGGTTTTTTAGATTCATGGGGACAAACAGTCCGTGGTCTGATTTTTTTCCATCCTGGGACATTACAGTGGCTCAGCCTTCAGACGTTCTTTTGAGTGATACCGCAATTTATAACACATCGTTGGCATTTCCTCTTTTAAGTTCGTCTCTAGAGGTAAGTTATACAACAGAACCAGCAGAAGATCCCAACGCAGGGAATTTATATTTTTTAGAAAGTAATGAAAAAATAGTATTAGATGTCCAAGAACTCAATACCTTGTTTAAATTAAACGGAAACTTTGATATTGAAATATTTAAAATGGATGAACAAAACGAATTAAAAGCGTTAGGTTTTATCAATCACGATTCTGCTCACGCAAACACCTTGAGAGACCAAACAAGTCCATATATTCTTGTAGATACTGTGAATGGCACTGAGGAAAATCTCGTAGAAGCTTTTCCTGTACTTGACGATACTTACGTGGAGTACTACTTTAATGTATTTCTTGATCGTGAGGTTCAAGGTGTAGAAATGCCTTCTAATTCTACCTTATACAAGCGCAATATAGATGCTACACTTGGTGACCTTTGTGAAACAATTGATACCACATCAGGGCTAGACGGATAATGTTAATAAAGCGCATACAAAAACTTCGCTTTGATTCCCTTGTGGTGGAAAAAGACCAACCGCAAGAGGGGATTTGTCACACTCATGTAATGGTCCATTCGTCCTTTATTCAGCAAACTACTAATGTTGCTGAAATGGACGATGAACTGTCTAACTTGAGAATTCGCCTCGGCGTGGCGTTCACTAAAGAAGCGGCACAAGTTACAGATTTTGGCTCTCAAAGATTTAATGAGTATCTATTGGAAGAATTAAAAGACCCTATATTCACTGACCGTGTAGGGGAAACTGGATATGTTGACTTTCTTTATCAAAGTTTAGACGCTGACCACCGACAATATATGGATTCAAATACTCCATATTCTACATTTGCTAGTGATCAAACAGCCCAAAATATTATTTTTAGAAGAGAAGACAATATATCTTACAGGTCTAATGGCACAACCCTTCCTAGCGGTATAATTCTTTATGACACAGGAATTCTTGAGGTTTTACCTCGGGATGATAGTGGAAATATTATCCGACGAAGTGTGATAAGCACCCGCCCAGGTATAGGAGACCCAGATGCTCCAGATCCCGGAAGTGTGAGAGTGGAAAATGCTGTAGATGAACCGATCTCTCGCGACATAGAAAATGATGTGGATGTGATTGAACAAATTAATGGACTAGCCACTCGCGAAGCTATACAAAATTTACAAAGAATTTCACTTTTACCGGTAACTTTTGATATGTCTCAAGTAACTCAAGAGGAATTATCTCAACTTACCATCTATATGTTTATCTATGAAGCCTCAGAGGAACCTAATCCTGGCTTGACATTAGAGGTAGGGACAACTCCAGTTATAAGTGCTAATATATTAGGAGTTAAGACTATTTGGGGATCTATTTCTCCTGTAAACCCTTATGTTGGAATAGGTCCTTATGAATCAGGTAGGTTCGCCGATGCCCGACAAACTAATAGCCCACAGAGAAACCAGGCTCAAATAATAGATGCAACGCCTCTGGTTGAACAAGAGAATAGATATAATTTTTTGTATGATAAATTATATAAATCTTAT
>MDTA01032514.1_pt1 | contig 19163 bp, 15 predicted proteins | sample 811151 | NCBI WGS metagenome assembly MDTA01 (sample SAMN05326648, study PRJNA326480) | marine metagenome | isolation source: seawater | place: Indian Ocean: South | collected 2010 | reverse complement strand
GTCAAGATACTGATACGGGAGGTAAAAGAGAACTTAAACTTGGTAAATGTAAGCAAATAGACCTTACAGAAGAATCACCTAGGATTAAAGATTTACTAATACTTGAACGACAAGATGGAGGACATAAACCTCAAGTTGGAGGAGAATTGAATACATGTGAAGAACTTACTGCAGAATGTTATGCTGAACATAAAAGTAATATAAAACCATATGAAGACTGTCTGATTCCAAAATGTGTATCACTATCCGAAAAAACAAATTGTAAAATTAGTTTTACACTAACAGAAGACGACGACATAGGTAGAGTTAAACGTATATTTTGTACGAATGATGAACTTGGAAGTGAAGCTGAAAAAGCAGCTGCAGAAAAAACTGTTGAAGAAAAAGATATTGAAAAATATGCTTTGAAAGGTTGGAATAAAATTACCGACGATATTACCAATAAATGGGGTGTCGAATTGAGTAAAATTGAGCAGGATATTTCAACCCATATTAATGATGAAGCAAGGTCCCTTGCTAACCAACGTGAAGCAGCCGAAAAAGTTGCTGCAGAAGCAAAAAATGTAGCAGAAAAAAATGTATTAGGTACAATAACAGCCGCTACATCAAAAACATTCGAAGTACTCCAACTCAAAGCTAAAGCAGAAGCACAGGCAACAGCAGCAGCAATAGCTGCTGTAAAAGCAGCAAAAGAAGTTAAAGCAGCAGCAGAAGAAGCGGAAGCAAAAGCTAAAGCAGAAAAAGCAGCAGAAGAAGCGGAAGCAAAAGCTAAAGCAGCAGCAGCAGCAGCAGCAGCAGAAAAAGCAGAAATAGAAAAAAAAAAATTAGCAAAGAAAGCAGAAATTGCAAACCAAGCAGCCGAAAAAGCAAAGAAATTAGCAGAGGAAAAGGCACAGAATGAAAAGAAAGCTATTGAAACCTATATAAATACTGTCAAAAACTCAGGAAGTTTGACAAGTTTGAGAGCTGTTTTAAATATAAACCCCATCTCAAACACTTACTCAATATATCAAGAAGATTTAAATCTTATACATGAATACAGAACCATTGTTGAAAGAATTTATACTTCTTTAAAAGATTTAGAAGGTATAATAATTCTAAAAGGTTTAGAATCAACTGTTTTATGTAACAAATTTAGCGATCACCATGAAGATATACGTATACAAATTGGAGATGGAGTTAAAATGGAAAAATACAACTCGATAAGTACCGACATAAGTACAAAAAAAAATTCATTTGATACGACTTTTAATAAGCTTAATAAGCTTAAACAGCAATATCAAAGTACAAAAATTATAAAGGATGCGCTTATCAATTTAAATTTTAATTTAACGTTAATTGAAGCCAATACGTTATATAACGGTGATGTTGAAGAATTGTGTAAAGCTAATGAATGTTTAATTGATTGTAAGCGGAATAATACTACAATACATAATGAAACATTTGCTGGTGCGTTAGTTGAGTATATCAACAGAAGTCATATTCATAATTCAATTGCAAAACATATATTTAATGAAGAAAAACCTGCACTGGCAAGAATTGTTAATGAAATTCAGATTGATGATTACATAAGTAAAGAGGTACAAGAGCTATTAAAATCTGTATTAGTTACTGGAATACCCCCAACTAAATGGGATGGCATTACACGCAATGATGACCCCGATACAGCATACACATTACAGAAGTCTTATTGGGAACGGTCTCTTAATAATTTTGATAATACTTCTGTAATGTGGGAAACATGGCCTTTAATTCCAAATCTTATATTTGAACTGAAAAAATGGAACATTAAACCAAAAATAATAACTATAGAAAAGCAACTAGAAAAAATGCAGGTATTAGAACAAATTTATAAAAAAATAATAAAATTACTTCCATTACTAAGAAATAAAGTCAGTGAAAAACCATTATCTGGATCTGAATCTGACTCGGATAGATACAGAGTTGATATTCAAAAAATACCTCAAGAGAAACAAGATGAAATTCAAAGTAAGATAAGTGAAATAATTGTAGGTTCCAATATATCCAAACATGATAATATTTGGGAGTATATTTTCCATAGAACAAAGGGATTATTGGTCTATTTATATGAAACAGAAGGAGAGACTAAGCCACAATGGGTTACATATGAACCATCACCTCATGATGTCGCAAAGGCTTGTCTACATTACAATAATAAATTTGTAACATCTTATGAAAAAACACCAGAAAAAACACCAGAAAAAACACCAGAAAGCAAAATTATCCCACTTGTTCACGTTAATAATGAATTAACTGACAGTCTAAATCAAAGTACACCAATGTGGGGAACGGATTCACATATGAATAGTGTAGGTATTGTTAGTGATAGCAGCAATGATATTGTTTTAGAGGAGGCTCAAGTGAGTAATTATGCTTCTATTGGGTCCGCATTAAAAATAATTAGCAAAATAAATATTGGTATAAAAAACCCAGTAACAGATATTACAAAAACCCTTATCACATTAAGTATAGAAATAAATAAACTTTTATATAATTTATACCTACATGAAGTAATTGGTGAATACAATGAAACAATACAAGTAGATTTTTTAGCAAAAATAGTAAGTTTATTAATTGATTTGATTAAGTATGCAAAAGACATCTACGTATTTCTTGATAATCTTATTGAGACAATTGACGGAAATCTTCCGTCTCAAGGAGGAGGAGGGATTTGGGACGCAATTGGACAAATTGGGGAGGCATTAGTAACTGGTGCGGCGACGGCTGCAGCAAATACGTTAACTGCAGCAGCACGTTTCAGTGGTAAAGGTATGGATTTATCTAAACAAGTTAAAAATAATGTAAGAGCTATAGTAGAACCAATTTATAAGATAACCAATATTTATTGTAAGCCATATGGTATTAATGTACCATTATTAGACGAACTTGAAAAATTAATTGTAATTACCGAATAAAATGGGATTAAGTATAAAATCTTCTTCCCTTACCAAAAATGGTAATTCATCTATAACATAATTATTCTTCTTAGCATGTTTAAGAAACAACAATGTATGAAGTAAAATAGTATCATTTTTAATAAAATCCATATTAAATCGCAGTGTATTAATGAGGGCACTTACATCTGGATCAGCAGGGTCAATATCAACATCCGTCATTTGTTCTATATTAGGTTCAGTGAATTTTAGGTTAAGTACTCTTTTCCAAATTTTTAATTTTGTAATTATAGTATTGGCTCTAACAAGAATGTTATTAATTTTTTCTAAACTCATATTAGGAAAAAGTAAATCAGTATTGGTTTCTGTCATATTATTATTTTTTATAAATTTGAAGTAATTAAATTTCTATAAAATAAATCAACAACATGTATCCTAAATATATCACGCTCGTTTGGGAAAACATTAAAGATTACAATGTATATTATACGGAAAATCCAGTATTATCCTGTGAATATTATATAACCGAAGTTCATCTTAGAAAAATTAATACAGATGTTAAAGTATACGGTAAAATAAAATCAAACTGCTGTAAATTACATAGTTCTAAACTGAAGTATAAAGGTTTCAAATCTGTATCATTTTTAAAATCTAATATACAGAAAGCTGTTCGTTTGGGGAAAATAGATGAGGCCCTATGTTCAAGTTATAACCTTATAAACCTTGATTTTAATGGGTTTTTAAGGAGACTGATTACAATTTGCATTGAGGATGTTGGTATACCTTCAACGTTACCTTTTATGACTTGGTTATTAATGGCATATTGTAATATTGAGTTAAGCAATGAATTTATAAAGCTACTTCTTTTAACTGTATATGGTATTTGTAAACATAATATTAAGCATTTCCCGGATAATACCTGCACCGAGCTTTATTATGAAAAATATGATTACAGTAATCCAATAACTAATTCACTTATTATTGCAAGTGAATATGGTGGATTTGCTGGTGATGTACGATTATTCAATACATTCATTAATAGTAAAAATATATATGTAATTAATATTCCAATTAAAAACCTGGTATTAACAAGAAATATAACTAAAAAAGATATTATTCAATCTGCTATTGATTTCCATTGCTATCCAGAAATTTTGGCTGAAATATCAAGACAAACTGGAATTGCAGGGGATACCATTAAAAAGTTAATTTGGTTAAATAGTTCCTCAATTAATTATAGGGTATATCATAATATTACAGAGAAATCGGTCTGGAATATGATAAATAAAATTTACAATAATTTACAAAACAAAATTATTCAAAATTTATATATTAATTAGACAAGTTAGCAATTACACTTGGGTTTGCATATACACCGTGATTTTGTACAACCACATGTGCATTTTATTAAAGCACATTTGCATGGTGTTTTTTTATTGGCTAATTTCCTTCTTTGTTTTTTGGGAGATGCCCTCTTTTGGTTTTTCGGAGAAGCTCTCTTTTGTTTTTTGGGAGATGCTCTTTTAGATGTTTTTTTTCCAGGCATTAATAAATTATAATATAAAAAAATATAGATAGATATTAAATGAATAATCCGATATTGTATTACGTAGTCCTTGTTGGAATATCTGTTCTAGGAATATTTCAAAATTCAGTTTCACTGTCACCCTTGAGATTCCATTGCAATAATTATATGTTGAATACATATTTATATTTTATTCTAAGTTGGGGTATTGTTTTATCCACAGTAACTGCAGTACAGTATAAAAATATACCGATTCAGCAAATATTTACAAAACCTTTTACGATACTTTTAACAATTGGGTGCTTTGCGCTTATCATTGGATTAATGGCTCTTAAAGCTAAAACAAGTTTTATTAGTAAACATATATTATTTATTTTGCTATTAATCCTATTTGGTGTAACTCTTTACCCACTATATATACTTAATAAAGATAGATTTAATCATATTGGATTAACTACAATTGCAATTTTCCTGGTTTTATCTATTGTTTCAGTTATAAGACCACAGTTAATATCTGATAGTTGGGGTATGTATCTGTTTATTGCATTAATTGCTCTTTCAATTGCGCGCCTAATCGAATTATTTGTAATTGAAAAAGGTACTGGTGGAAAACAATCAAATTATTCAAGAATGGTTTCATATGCAGCAATAGGTGTATTTTCATTATTTATAATGTATGATACAAAGCAAGTTTTGATTAATGCATCTGGGTGTAAAGTTTCTCCATTTGGGCCAGATTATATTAATGAATCTATTAATTTATTCCTTGATTCACTGAATATTTTTACAAACTTATACAGAGTTGATACTGATTAATACTTAAACACAAATGGTTAAATTATTTTAATGGATAGTAACTGCTTTAGTGGTATCTTTAAAAATATTCATAATGTCTTAGATTATAAACAAATAATGGCCGATTGTGACTTAAAAGGTAAATTTAACTTTATAGTTAAATATAGACACGATGTATTTACATGTGAGTCAAATCATCTAGTTCATTATTTGATGCAATATATTGATTCTGATAGTACTATATTTAATTATTCAACACGCTTTAAAAGAAAACCTAAATTTAGAGGTTATATGTTAGAAAATGAAAAAGATGTATCTAATCAGAATGATATTCCAGTTGCATTACCAACAATCCCCTATAAAAATTTAAGATGTGTCTATAATGGTACTGTTATTTGGATATCCAATATTTATATTGTTAATCAAATTACTGAAGGACAAAATCATCCACCAACACTACTAGTTTTATCTTTTGAGAGTGAATGTGAAAATTACAATAAATTTTTTGAGACAGGCTTTATGCAAGACCTATATAAAAAATCAAAAATTTGGCATATGACTAATGTTTTAGGAGAACCATACGATGAAAGTAATTATTTTGAGGTTTACACATTTAATGATGGATATTGGGACCTTAAAAAAGGTAATAGAATTAGAGAAGAAAATAGTTTATTTTTAAATGATGAAATGTCAACAAGACTACTTAGTAAAATAAGTAAATTTAACGAAGCAGAAACCAGAAATCTATATAGAAGACTTAATATACCATATAAACTTAATATTTTGTTACATGGGCCACCAGGTACCGGTAAAACTTCATTTATTGAGCTAACAGCATCTAAGCTCAGAAGAAACATAAAATTTATGCAGATTACGCCTAATATAACTGATGAAAAATTTTCAACAGCAGTATCGCAGCTTGGCGATAACGATATATTAGTATGCGAAGACATTGATTGTCTATTTACAGATAGAAAAGATTCTGATAGTAAAAAAAATGCTATGACATTCAGTGGACTGCTTAATTCATTAGATGGTATTAACGGTGGTAAAAATGGACTAATTGTTTTTATGACAACAAACTATAAATGTCGTCTTGATTCAGCATTGACACGACCTGGACGCGTTGATATCACAGAAGAATTCAAATATATGGATTATGAATGTCTTGAAAAAATGGTATCTTTTTATTTTGAAGATAATTTCTCTCAGGAAAAACTTCAAAAACTATATAATAAGGTAAAATCATATAATCTAACTGGTGCTATAATGTCCAACTTTCTACTTGGATTGATATTAGACAAAAATTTTGAAATTCACAAACAATCCGATGTTCTTATAAAACTCCTTGAAGAAAATAATTATGAAAAAGATTCTTACATAAGTAAAAGTTTGTATAATTAAAATAACCTAAACATAATACGTATAAAATAATATTATACGCCTTATGAAAACTATTTTACTATCTGATATTATCAAAAATCAGGCAATCCTAAATGTCGGATGTGTGGGGCACGTTAGCAATGGTAAATCAACTTTAGTTAAACAGATGACAGGTATTAAAACTCAGAAATTTAAAAGTGAAAAAGAAAGAAATTGTACGATTAATATTGGATATGGGAATTGCAAAATCTTTTATAGTAAAAAAACAGATGAATATAAATTTACGGGTTCTGGGGTGGAATCAGAATTGGATAGCCTAAATAATGAAATGACACTTATTCATCATATATCTTTTGTTGATTGCCCTGGTCACGAAAATTACATGTCGAACATGTTATGTGGTACAAGTGTAATTGATATGGCCTTTTTGGTTGAAGCTGCTAATGCTCAAGTAGTACCACAACCTCAGACATTAGAACATTGTATGGCTATTCAACAAGCTGGAATTAATGATATTGTAGTTATTCAAAATAAGTGTGACCTGGTTTCAAAAGACAAACTTTCACTTAACAAAAGACAGATTGATGATTTTATTGAAGATTATATTGATAGAGAAGATATTTACACGATTCCATTAGTAGCACAAACAGGACAAAATATTAATTATGTTGGAGAGTATCTTGCAACTAAACTCAATAATTATACAAAAGATATTAACTTGCCATTAATGATTAATATTATACGCACATTTGATGTTAACTCGGTTAATTGTCAGAGTAATAAACTTATTGGTGGAGTTCTTGGTGGCAGTATTGTTCAAGGAATACTTTTTAAGGATGATATTATACAGATATCTCCTGGTATATGTAAAAAAACTGAAAACGGTTGGACGGTACAACCTATATTTACTTATAGTAAAAGTTTATGCAGTGAAAAAAATAAAACGGATTATGCGATTGCCGGTGGACTTATTGGAATTGGTACCATGATTGACCCTGCTTATACTAAAAATAATAATTTAGTTGGACATATTATCACACATCCGGGTGAAAATCCTGATATTGTGACTGAAGTTACTATTAAATATAAATCATTTAGAAAAGTAAGCAAGGATGATAAACAAATTACAAAGGGGGAAATGATAAAATTAGGTATCTTGTGTAAGCAAGTTACAGGTGTAGTGAGAAAATGGAGTAAGAAAGAGAAAGAACTAACTGTGGTTTTAGCCGCACCATGTTGCATCAATGATAAACCAATATCAATTATGAAAAAAATTAAAGGAGTATACAAAATTTTCAGTATTGGACACTATTTAAAGGATAAGTGTAAATTTGTAAATATCAAGGTTCCAGATGAAATAGTTAGTATTGAAAGAGAGCCTTGTAAACTTGTTAATGATATCGATATATGTAATGAATTTAAAGAACATGATTATGATGAAATGAAAGATAAACTAATTTGTCAAAAAAGTGTAAATACGTCGCTTAACCTTCCAAATCCATATTTTACAAGAGCTAAGAATGGTAATTTGCAGATACTTCATAATTATGATGATATTCTCCATAAAATTAGTAATAAAAGAGACAATGTATCAATTAAACATCTCATTGAACAAGAAATTGAAAGGGACTTAGTATGTTCAGTAAGCAGTAATGAAAAAAAAGCACTACTTGTTCATGGAAAAGTAAAAGTTAATGTTATTCAGAATACACTTATAAAGTTAATTAATAAGTATAGATGTTGTCCCGTGTGTAAAAGTTTTAAAACATATCTACATAAATCAAATCGCTTAGTAATTATTAACTGTGAGGAATGTCAGTCAGAAAATACGATTGTTTGATTAAATTTGATTACATTTAAGAGTTAAAACCGACTTAAACAATTAGAATATGACTAACGTTTGGGCAATTAAAGTGAATGCATCTGATTCTCCTGATTTTGATGAAGTACTGCAAAAATCACTTACTGATAAATCTGTAGGAATTGGATTTGGACTTCATGTACCATATCATATGACCACACAAGAACAACGTCGAAATATATGGGAAGCCAGTTCATTTAGCGAAAAACAAATTAATTATAGAGAGAGGATGTTTAATATGTTGATTAATGAGTTATCTGAAGGTGATATTGTATTTTTATGCAAAGGAAAAAATAAAATTTTGTATAGAGCGATTGTTTGTGGTAATTACTATTATGACCAAAGTTATGTGAAGCTCACCAAAGAAGGATTTGTTGGATTGCCACATCGGATCAAAATTAAAAATATTACTAAATTTTCAGCAACGGTTGATGATTGGAATCATATGCAAACGATTTATAAATTGTAATAATTTTGTGCTTAAATAATAAAATTTGATATTTAATATATATATTTTTTATACTAAATATCTAATGTCAAAAAAAAGGGAGAAAGCATATTATGCAGTTTTTAAAGGTCATACATCGAATACAATTGTTAATACATGGGACGAATGTAAAAAACTTGTTCATGGATTCAAGGGCGCAATATATAAGAAACATGTATCAGAAAGCGATGCACGTGAATATTTACTTGCACTTAAAAATAATGTTCAATCTTGTACTAATTTACAACATGAAGTTAGTGTAAGAAAACAACCTACTATAACTGATAAAACACAGATAGTAAGTATTTATACGGACGGTTCTCTTATACGTAAGGAAAAAGATGTATATGCTGGATATGGAATATATATACCAATAGATAACTATGAATTCAGTAGCAAATTAGATGGTAAAAAAACAAATAATAGAGCAGAACTAAGAGCAATCATTAATTCTATTCAGTTATATAATAAAGATGATGATATTTTACTTAAAATTTACACAGATTCATCGTATTCAATTAAGATATTTGGCGAAACTGGGTTAAAATACAGGAATAATGGTTACAAATCCAAATCAAAAGAGGTACCTAATGCTGATTTGGTAAAAATAGCCGTTGGACTTGCAGATGAATATAATTTAGAATTTATCCATGTTAATTCACATACAAATAAATCTGACGAGCACAGTTTGGGTAATGATAGAGCTGATAAATTGGCAGTTCGAGGTGCAGTTAAAGATTACATAGAATCTGAAAAAGAACTTGGTGATTTTAAGTTAACATTTGGAAAACATAAAAATCTGCCTATATCTGTTCTTCCAAAAGATTATCTAACATGGATTGTAGAGTCTGATTCTTTTGAAAAACTATGTGTCGGTAAAGAAGAGTATCGACTAGAAAAAGAGATAATTATCCATTATTTAAAAACTTAGTTATATATATATGATCGACACATGTTCAATGCCCATTTTACTTGCTAATGTTTGTTTATTATATACAATGGCATGTATATACTATTTAGTACAAACACGTAATATCGGAACTCCGTTTAATAAGTCATTATATAATTTCCAACGCAAAATAAAAGAAGAAGCGGCTGCACAGCGTAAAAATATTTTTGTACAAGGAATATTTGTGTCAGCAATTTTATTAGCACTTTGGCATCCATTCAAAAATTGCTAAATTTTAAGTATACAATAAATTTAATTTATAGTATAGTTATTAACATAATTGTTTTTTAAAATCAAAGTTCATATAATCTATAAAATATCCCATGATGCCTGGAGATATTAAATTTGACGTGTCTTCATATAAACCTTCGTGAATAATAATTTTTGCATTATTCCCCAATTTATTTTTTAAATTATTAAACAAATTAAACATTATTAAAGCATAACAGTATTCGGTAAGGTCCGAACAATTATCAAGTATGGTATAAAGTTCTTTCAATAAATCAATTATATTTTTAATACCTTCGAAATTAAGTAAGTTTTTTAAATTAAAAAATGTGTTATTTATAGTTATTACTGGATTATTAATTGTATAAGACAAAGATTTAGGTATCATATCACCTATTTTGTTTAATTCATAAAAGTATTGTTCTTGCCATTTTAACGTTCTAGTATTTTCTTGGACATTTTCCTTAAAATAATTAATAAGTTTATTAAGATTGACGTTAATTTTAAAAGTAAAGGGATTTTTCCAGTTATCTATATTTATTGCAAAATGAATATAATTATTATCATAGTTTACTATCATATTTGGAGTAATACCATAGTTTATCCAACTCATACAACGTAATGTCATATTAGTAAATGATAATTCTCTTTCACCATAAAATTTTACAAATTTAAAGTATGGTTTAAGTAATGTTTGACTGGAGTGTTTTTCTAAATCCGAACAATATTTACTGAGTTTTACATTTAAATTTGTTAATACATATTCTGGTAAAAAAATGAATATCTTTGAACTATTATACTTATTTATCATTTTAAAAACATTATATATTGAATTATATGCTGAAGCACTGTTGATTAATTCATACGACAACCCGACCCATTCATATATCTTTTCAAGTTCAGGAAGGTCAACCAAATAATCATTGTTTTTTTGATTTAATGTAGGTCTCTTTATCAATGCAGATACTACCCTTTTTATCTTTAATCTATAGGCTATAGTTTTTTCACCAGTATGGTCAATAATTAAATGTGTATCTTCTGAATCAAATGTGTTTTCTATGTTCGAAAAATTAATCACGCTATTCATAGGTTCGCTTTCAAATTCATCAATAATATCGTATCTATCTTTATTTTTATTTTTGCTTATTATATTTTTGAATTTAATCATAAATAAAATCTATAATTAAATTTTTAAGTAATTACGTGCATTTATTCATATTTGCTACTATATTTATTAATGATCTAATATCATCTCTGATTTCATATAAATCACTTGAACTATTATCAGTGTTTATTTCTACAATCTCATAACGTGGAGAATTAAGATGTATACCTATTGTTGTACTGCAAATATTATATACATATTTATTAGTATGTTTTGATGGAACAATATTATTTAAATTTGGAGGTAAATTGTCGTAATAAATTTTTTTTGGCCATTGTTTACCATCAATTATTACATATTCTTCATTTATAACAGATTTATTACAATGTATATTATTTATTAATTTAAGGTAATACTTTGCATTATATTTGGCAGATAACTTTTTAATTTCCAGTTTTGAAGACATTAATTAACTAATAATATAAACCAATTAAGTTTTAATATGATAATTTAATAAAATAGTACTCTTGTTTCAATCGGAATAAATGTTCCAATACGTAAAGTATTTAGTTTATCATGTGAAAGTTTTCTTAGATTTGAAGCGAATCTATATACAATCCACGTTATCCATAGTTGTACCATTAGTGAAAAAATAAGGAAGACCTGTGATGCATCAGAATGAAGCCGTTTATTAACACGTGATGAATCATTATAATCATCATCGTCATTATAATAAGATATATTTTTAAAACTATATATTAATTGTATTACGATTGATACCGCTCTGATAAAACAATAAAACATATAAACAAATATTTTATTAACTTCGTATCTTTTACTGCCATAATACCCACATATTGGGAAAATAATTGAAATAATGAGAGGCCACACAATAAATGAATTCATTACAATAAAAAATAAATCTATAATTGACAAACATTTAATAGTTTTACCATATTGCCATGTTTTTTGTAAATTTTGATCTTCTGGTGGTGCTTCCACATAATGTGTTGTAGAATAAGTGTTTTCATTAAAATTATTTTGGAATAAAGGATTGTTTGGGCGGTTTGGCAAATAATCTCTTTCTTCAAAGTTTGTGTAACTTATTGGTGTTGCAACAGGTGTCGATGAAGTAGGAACAGTTGGGCCTACTGTTGGTAAACTATTTGAGTTATTTGTTTGTACAACAGGAGCTACTGGCAGTTGTTCATCCTTTTCGGGAATATTAGCAAAAGTTACATTGGATATTGAATTATTTTCAGAACCCGATGTATTAGAATTTACTTCAATTTTTCTTTCATCTTGATGCAGTGTATTAGTGTTATTATTTGATAAATTTGGTGAAGACATTAATTCTAATTTACAAATTATCTTTAGTTGGTAATAATTAATTAATAAAATAGTATATATATATATATATGAAACTTATTCTCAGCTCAGTAATAGGTAAAAATCATAAACCAGTGTTTAGATTTTGCAAAGATGCTGATAGTGTAAATAATTGTAATATTGAATTAAATTTTTCTAATAACACAGTTACTGTTGGTCAATTAAAAGAATCATTACGTGAAAAACTGGATTCTATGATAGGTATCAATGCATTGAGTATAATTAAACATTTAAATAAAAACAGCGATGGTATTAATCCATATAGAATAGTAAAAAAAGTAGAAGATGGTGAAACAATTAATTTAGATTCAGAGCTTGAATATTCAGACTTATTAGATATAGATGAAACATATGTAGTTGATTTCTATCCTGATAGTGAAGATAAAATTAATCTAGTTGTTTCTCCAAATATTTTAAAATTAAAAAATATACTTCAAAATTTTGCTCAAAAAAAACCTACAACGAGTACTAATAATGATATTAATATGGGATTCCTCAAAAAATTCGAGATTTCATCTGGCGAGTATCTTAAAAATGAACTAGATAACAGTTTCAGAAAACAAGTTGATAATCTTAGTAAGTTATTTTATAAATTAGGATTCACCAATGAAGTATACTCTGTATTAGATAAAGATAGTATGATTGAATTTGATGAAAACGATAATGTACGAGTTAAAGATTTACCAGAAGATTATATTTCAAGAACTTTAATTCCTGCAATTAAGAAATATAATCGTGAATTTAGTAAGGAATTATTATTAAGTGCCTATTCTGATTATGTCAATACACCTGAGATTATTCCTGATATAGTGAAAAAACAACTTTCTAAGATTAGTGAATCTAAGATTAATCAAGGTGAACCGCTAATAAAACCATTAGCTCATAGTTCCCCTCTTATAAAAATGAATACAACAAATATACCAGTATTGGGACAGGTAGGAGGTAATAAAAAAGATTTTAGAAAAGTACGAAATATACTTGAATTAGTAGCTGAACCTAAACATGATTTTGGAAAAGGTCCTACATCACGTGCTGCAGCCATTTCCCATAAAATTAATACTGAATACGATGGTAGTATTTCTGGTGAAAAAAAAAATATACAAAATGCTAAAGATTCATTAAGAGATAGAGGATTTTTAGGAAGAATATTTAATACAGGTCTAAACTTTAATCAATTATTAACAGGTTCACATGAAGCAAAACTTTTACATACACTTTCTTTTATTAAAAAGTATCATATTGATATTGATGAATCAAGTGATAAAGGTAAGCTAACCCAATTACACACTTTTTTTAGATTTTATAAATACATTGACGACAGTGAATTTATAGAAAGTTCATCCAATCAAGCAGGACAACTTACTGAAATGAATTTTAAAGACCTTTTCAAACGAGTTTTTAAGGCAAATGTATCAACATTGGGAATTAAACATTTCGTTTTTGATACTGGAGCAGGTATAGATTTTCTTGGAAGTACAGGAGGAGTAAAAGATGAATTAAAAAGCACATCAAGTGGGTTAACTCCAGGCGAAACATTAGACCCTATTAATCTTATTGTTCCACTTGTAAATATTTGGGATCCAGCTACAGCAAGTATTAATAATTTTAATTGTGATGTATTAAAGGCCTATGCTGAAAAAAACGAAAAATTCATTGAATTACTTAAAACGACTTATCTTGAAAAAAATACAGAATCTACCGATGACATCTGGTTTCCCAAGAGAGATTCTATTTCCAAATATTACAGTGTACGATATAATGAAGAACATAAGTTATCATGTACTAAAAAACCATCAACAAGTCCACCTATTACATTAATCATTAAAACCCGTGCAGCTGATTTAGAAAGTTTATCTCCAGAAGAATATACAGAAATTAATTTAATGGGAGGATTCAGTGTCGATAATTTAAGCCGTGCAATGAAATGTATAGTTGATGATAGAGGTAATACTACAAAATTAACGGCTGTTCCTAAATCAACAAAAAAACAAACAGAAAGTGATACCCAAAATCTTAGAGAACTTGTATCTGCATTAATGAATATAGAATTTGATGATTATTATGAGCTATTAAAGGAAAGTAACGACGATGTTCGTATTAATGATTCAGCAAAAGTAGTAGAAAACGATAAAAATAAATTGCGTGTACGTATCTTATTAGACATGAAAAAATCAGGAGATTGGAGTCAAGTTAAATGGGTTAGGCGAATTAATAAAAGTTTTCCCAAAGACCATAAAACAATGTTTATATCCGGTGATAATTTGTGTGCATTAATGGCCATACTTAATGGTATTCCTACAATTTTCGGAAGTACCGGAATGGAAAAATTAGAGTCAGGTGGACATGTATCGGCCAAATTATTATCATTCTATGCAGGAAGCCCGTCCAAACTAACAATAAATGAAATAACACAATTCCAGGTATATGTTGATAATCAGCTTGGAGTAGAATTTTTAACACCACAACATACACTTAAACCATTTTCAGATATTGAAGAAAGCCTTAAAGAAAAATATCCAGTTTTTAAATTAGCATCTTTTAATACCCCATTGCGAAGTATGGTTAATGATGCTAAAAGTGATTATTCTTCAATGCCAGATTTTTTATTATATAAATTAACAAAAGAAAGTGACCCAGATATTAAAGAGCCTTCAGAAAGCATACTTGATAAATCAGTATTTCAACTATTATTCGGCGATGAAAGCACAATTATAAGAAAACACTTATTAGACATATCATCTTTTAAAATGCAACTTGTTAAGGTAAATGAAGGTTCTGTTTCAGAATCAGAAGTTGAAGGAATAGAATCCAGAATTCTTAATCAAATTGGTATCATTAAAGGTCTTATATCTGTAATTATATCATCAAATGATTTTATAAGAGCTGATTATGACGATATTGCTTTAAAAACAGATAATATTGCAAGATGTATTAATGTAATCAATAGTGATTTAATTTATGGTGATTCTGGAGGACGATCCGTAACAATTTCCAAACCTCATGTAGATGAAATAAATAAACTATGTGGAATCAAGATGGAATATGGTGATTCTGCACGTGACACAATTGTTCAGCGTAGTTCGTTAAAAGATACAGTTAGTAACTTCAAAAAGACATTTACTCTTAGTTTAGCAAAAGAGTTAGAGCAAGCATCAAGATTAATATCAACAGATGGAGAAAAAATACCTATTAAAGAAATGTCTATTGAACAAATGGAACAAGTTAGAACTACAAATTTTTGTGATAGTGTTTATGGTAAACCGACACCAAGGCATTGGTTTAGGACAAGTGATAAAATATTAACTCTTATGCAAAATATGTCAAGTATTATGTCAAAAGTACTTGAAGTAGGATCAATGAACGATATGTATGTAAGATTAGTATCTCTTTACAACAATATAACTGGTATTTTATCTGATATGAACTTATTTTCTGAAATTACTTCTGAAAATGAAATAGATACTATGTGGATCAAAAATGTGTTCATTAGTAGTATTGAAATGGGTTATTATAAGTTAATTGGGTTGGAGACAAGTAAAGAAGATACACCAAAACCATCTGAAAAAATGGAAGAAGATGAAGAAAAGGAAGCAGAAATTAATAGTATTCAAATTAATTTGGCCCAAATAACAACAAATATAGAATGTCTTTTAATTGGTATGAATAAGTTTTCTTCTGTTATAATGAATCAATTAGGTAATAAAGCTGAAATGAAGGATATCTTTAATTCATATGTTGAAGTTTTGGAATCTCAAGAAACAACATTTGCTGAAATGTTTAAAATGTTTGATGATATAAGGTCGCGAGGATTCATACAAACAATGGATAAATCATTCACAGAGGAGCTTAGAGAAAGTACTATCACAGAAGAAGAAATAATAGATGAATCTCATGTTCCACTTGTAGAAGAAATGGCAAGTGATGAATCTGTAAAATTAAGTGATATAATAGATTCAAAAACGGTAGATACTGCTTCTGAAGAAATAATTGAAACTCCTGATGAAGAAATTGCTACAATAAGCACCCCAGAACGAAATATTATAATGCAACTTAGATTTTCATAATCTTCTAAAAGTAAATACCGCTTCTACGATAATTTAAAGGTTAAATTATTACGCCAACCCGATAAAAGAAGTGGTGCACATAGAGTACAATTAATTGAAGGTCCAGATGTTGGTAAAATTATAATAATACTCGGAAGATATGTCTATGATTTAGATGAAGATACGGGTTCTTCTGCAGCAGCAGCGTTATCCCCACCAACTGAATCATTATTACCATTAGAAAAATCATCAATAATAGCTTCTTCTGCTCAAGAAGAACCAATCGGATTACCAATAGAACCATCAGCTGAATTAGAAGCAGAACCATCAGCTGAATTAGAAGCAGAACCATCAGCTGAATTAGAAGCAGAAGCAGCAGAAGCAGCAGAACCAGCAGAACCAGCAGAACCAGCAGAACCTGCAGAACCTGCACCTGAATCAATAGCAATGAGATTACGTAGTCGAAGTTAAGATTCATCAGAACAATAAATATTTAAAAAGTACTTATCTATTTAAAATATGATATTTTTTCCTGATGATGTGTGGACAATAATTAATTCTTTTTTGGGAGTTAATTATTGGTATAATAGAAAAAAACTTACATTGCTTTCGCAAGCTATTGATTTTATAACATCAGATTATAGTATTAATAGTTATTGGAAATGGAATAACTGGCGTAAAAAAAACTTTTATCTAAATACACCTATTTATAAGCCACTACTTCCTCATAGATTTATTAACATTGACAGTAATCCTTACATATTGTGCATTGAACCGCCTATATGTAATGAATCATTTGATATTTTAACTAAACAACAAAAAGAATATAGTAATAAAATATATAAATAATGCAGTTAAATTGTTATTTGTGTGTACTTATTTTTATAATATTATTTGCATCATTGGTATTTATAGAGCATCATAGTGTCTACATAATGCCATTCAATCAACCAACAAGGTCGACAAGAGGCATGTCTTATGACATGAGATGTATGCCTAAAATTAACAAAACTCATTCAATATGGATGAATCCGCATATTGAACCCAATCATTATGGAAAATGTTTGGAATTAATTTAATGAGAAAAAAATTGATTTTTAATATATTTAACGTTAATATATTAAAAATGAATAATGCCATTCGTAATATTAATAAATATTTGAAACCAACTCCTCTTACATACAACAAACGCTTATCAGATACGTACGGATGCAATGTTTATTTGAAAAGAGAAGACCTTCATGAAGTAAGGTCATTTAAAATTAGAGGTGCACTTAATAAAATTTTATTTGAAACTGATAAAAAAAACTATAAAAATATCGTATGTGCAAGCGCGGGTAATCATGCTCAAGGAGTAGCTTATTCTGGAAAACTTCTAAATATAAACACACATATATTTGTTCCAGAAGTAACACCATTACAAAAATACGAACGGATTGCTCATTTCGGTGGTAAAAACTGTAATATATATAAATTTGGTTCTAATTTTGATGAATGTCTTAAAAAAGCCGTAGAATTTTCTAATGAACATGATTCATTATTCGTACATCCATTTGATGACAATAATGTAATTAATGGACAAGGTACAATAGGCGATGAAATATGTAAAAAAATTAATCCTGATATTATACTTGCATCAATAGGCGGTGGTGGTCTTGTTTCTGGATTGCTTAGTTATAAAAAATATTCTCAAAAAACATATGATATATATGGAGTTGAACCATGTGATGCTGCTTCTATGAAGGCATCATTGCTTAATAATAATGTGTGTACTCTCGATAAAATAGATACATTCGTAGATGGAGCAAGTGTTAAAACTGTTGGTAAATTAACATTTGATATCTGTAAAAATAATAATCTTAAGACTTTTATTGCTTCTAATGGCCGAATATGTAATGAAATGATATCGTTGTATCAAGAAGATGGTATTATTGCGGAACCGGCTGGTGCTCTATCTATTTGTGGCCTTGATAACCTTAAAAAAGATTATGTTAAAGAAAAGAATGTTATTTGTATACTTAGTGGGGGGAATAATGATATGTTAAGATATCCTGAAATTTTAGACAAAAATATGAGATACCTCAAGCTTAAACACTATTTCATTATTAATTTTAACCAACAAAAAGGTGAACTTAAAATTTTTATGGAGAAAATATTACCAAAAGGTACAGATATTACTAGGTTTGAATATATTAAAAAAAATAACAAAAATTCTGGGTCAGTTCTATTAGGTATAGAGGTAGATACACCTAATAAAATTAATATTTTAACAAGTAATATGCACAAGTATAACTTTAATTATATAGAAATAAATGAAAATGATCTTCTATATTCCTTTTTGATTTAGTATAACTTGGCTATTTTACTTATTTTTTTGTTCTGCCACGTCCTGAAGTTCTTCTTGTTTTTCTGGTATTACGTGCTGATGTTTTTCTGGTATTACGTGCTGATGTTTTTCTGGTATTACGTGCTGATGTTTTTCT
>MDTA01096750.1_pt1 | contig 19174 bp, 15 predicted proteins | sample 811151 | NCBI WGS metagenome assembly MDTA01 (sample SAMN05326648, study PRJNA326480) | marine metagenome | isolation source: seawater | place: Indian Ocean: South | collected 2010 | reverse complement strand
TCTTGTGCTAATATTGATTTGAAAAGATATGTAGGTAAAATATCCATGGGTAAAACTTTTTCAAAAACACCAGTCTGAACAAATGCTCTTAATTCTCCATTAGTGTTTGTATCTAATGAGTATTTTTTATTTGGATTTAGGAATGATAGAAGGCCAAATGACCTTTGAAAACTTATCCTATCTAAGACAGGCATTATCCAACCTAAAAATCGGTGTTGATTCCCTTCAGGTATCACAGTAATCATATTATCATAAAAACCTAGATAACCATCACTACCTATAGATTTTCCAGTTAAAACATTCCCAGATATAATCCTGTTATTACCGCTGGTACTCGACTCTATCAAATCAGAAACTAAAAATCCAGAAATACATTTATAATATTTTGGCTTATCGACTTCTGATCCAACAAGTGATATCATTTTCGATGCATCATATTTCCCTTCAATAAAAAATTTTCCAATTTGTAAAAGGCCAAATGGTGTAGTAGTCCAGACAACATCACCTTTATTAATAGGATCTATATGATGAATTTGGATACCAACATTACCTGTTGGATGAGGACCGCTAAATAAATTATTCTCAAAACCATCAATATTAAAATCTTTAATAGATTCAGAATTATGATTTAAATGTACTTTTCCATCAGTTAGTTTCTTTATAATATTTAACCCTGCTTTTATAAAACTTATATCTTCCTTGTACATAAATGAATATGATGGAGCTAATGGAGATGTATCAAAAAATGAAATATGTATTGCTTTAGGCTTTAGTGATGGGTCAGCAACTAAGCCAAAAGGTCTTTGAATAATATTTGGCCAAACACCTGAAGCTGTTAATATTTTTATAACATCTTCTCGCTTAATTTTATTTATTTGATCAAGTGTAAAGGATTTGTGTGACTTATACTTTATAATTTTATCTGGGAGAATTCTTATTTCTTTTAATCTTCTTTTCTCACCTCTTACAATATCAATTATTTCACCACTTACAGGTGAACAATATTTTATATCTTCAAATAATTTATCATAGAGAATAGGCGCACCAGCCATAACTTCATCTCCAATATTTACGAGTAATTTTGGCCTTGTAATTCCAATGAAATCTGTAGGCTTGATTGCAAAAGAATTTTGCTTAAAATTTTCGGAAATTTCATTTGCAGCATTTCCTTCTAACTTTATATCAAAACCTCTATTTAGATTGACTTTTAATGGCATTAGTTAATGAAAAGTAAGTTCTTCTGGCGACAAAAATAAACTTAAAAAATCTTTTATTAATATTTTTTATAAGAAAAAAATTAAGAAAATTTTTCCTCAATAATTTTAATAATTTTATTGACTTGATCATCAATTTTTAGGTGACTTGTATCTATTATAATAGCCTGATCTGATACTAATAAAGGACTATCTTTTCTGTTAGAATCTTCCCTATCCCTATCATCTAAATTTTTTCTTATTTCACTCAGTGAAATTTTATCATCGCTTACCCTCATTTCCTCATATCTTCTTCTTGCCCTTACATCAATATCAGCGGTCATAAAAAATTTAATATCGGCATCTGGAAATACAACTGTAGTAATATCTCTACCTTCAACAACAATTTTTTTGTTTTTGCCAATTAACTTCTGATTTTTAACTAGAAACTTTCTTACCTCAGAGATAGAACTATAACTGCTCACTAATGATGATATTTCATCTGATCTTATCTGTCTTTCTACATTTTCCCCATTAAGGAAAGTAAACTGTGAGTTATCTTTTGATTTAAATTCAATATTAATATTATCTAATTGATTTAAATTATTTAAAACTTGATTTGGTAATATTTTATTATTAAAAAAAAATAGGGAAACAGCACGATACATAGCTCCAGAATCTAAGTATTTATAATTAAAGTAATTAGCAACTAATCTTGAAGTAGTACTCTTTCCACAACCTGAATTTCCATCAATTGCAATAATTATATCTTTAATCATATTTCTCTGAATTTATTTTAAGACCTCTTTTACTATATTCAACCCATGTTCCGACCTTATTATTTAGTTCATACTGACCTTTGATTGAAACTCTACCATTTGAATGATACTCAAAATAACCACCATCGAGATAACCATTTTTATAATTAGACCTGGCAAATATTTTTCCGTTATCAAAATAATCTAATTTTTCACCATTACCTTTATCAAACGAACCTTTTTCTAAAACTTCATTTACATTATTATAAAATTCTGATATTGAAATTAGCTTTCCATTATTATAATTTTCTTCCTGCTTTAACTCACCATTTTTATGAAATCTACCCCAAAGACCATCTTTTAATCCGTTATTATAACTTCCAATTTCATCAAGTTCACCGGTATTATAATAATAGATCCATTGGCCTAATTCAAAACCATTAGCATATGCTCCTTCAGATGAAATAAAACCAGTTCTATGAAAAAACTTCCAATTACCTGTCTGATAATCATTATCAAAATTTCCAATAGAATAGATATTTCCGTCTTCTCTATATGTTTCCCAAACTCCTGATTTTAAACCAAATAAAAATTTGCCACTCACACTAATCTCCCCATTAGGAAGGTATTCCATATAATTTCCATCTCTTAAATTATTTGAGTAAGAATAAGACTTCGATACTTGGCCATTAAAATAAAATTCTTTAAAAGAACCACTCTTAATACCGTTAGCATAATTTTCAATTCTTTGAATTGTATTTGAATTAGGATAATAATATACCCACTCAGAATTTGGTAAATCATTTCTATATCTTTTTTCGAAAGATTTTCTACCATAGATACTATATTCTATCCAAGTACTATCTTTTAATCCATTTTTATAGTATCCTTTTAAAGCTATATTTTCATTATAATAATACTCTATATATTCTCCATCGATTTTATTATCTATATAAAATGCTTTGGAAACTAAATTTCCATTGTTATCAAATGATACTAAATCACCATGGAGTTCTCCTCTGATATTATAGTTAGATACTTCTTTTACATTACCACTTTCAAAATAATAATTCCACTGTTTATATCTCAACCCATTAAGCATTTCACCTTCAGTCTCAACTATTCCTGATATGTAAAACGTCTTCCATAACTCAATTTGTTTATTATTTTTAAATCTGCCTGCAGTTTTCAATTGTCCATTTCTGTGATACTCAGCAAATATTCCATCAATTTTACCTTCTTTAGAATAGTTGTAGTGTGCCATTAAATTTCCATCATCAAAAAATATATACCATTTATCTATTGGAATTTTTCCATCAAATTTTCCTTTAATCCTGGTAATATTTTTTTCATCGTTAACTATGTATGACCCGTCAGAGGATTTTTCTCCTTTTTTATAAAGGGATATTATTTCTTTATCAGAAATTGGAATAAATAATTTTTGCGAATATGAATTATTTATAAAAAAAACAATAAGAAATTTTAATATAAAATATTTATTTGCTACCATCTTATTAAAGCAGAAGCCCAAGTAAAACCGCTGCCAAATGCAGCTAGACAAAGTAAGTCACCAGACTTTAATCTTCCATTATCCAATGCTTCTTTTAAAGCAATTGGAATTGAAGCTGCTGTTGTATTTCCGTATTTTGTAATGTTATTAAAAACTTGACTATCGGATAATTCTAGCCTTTTTTGGATAAACTGACTAATTCTAAGATTTGCTTGATGTGGTATCAATAGCGAAATATCAGATGGTTTCAGTCCTGATTGATTAAGGGCCTCAAATATTACTTCTTCGAATCTCACAACAGCATTTTTAAAAACGAAATTACCATTCATGTATGGTAAATAACTTGTACCATCCTCTGATTTATCATTACGAATCTCATCAATCCAAAATGTTGTAGCTGGTTTGATAACTGCTAACTCCTCTGCATGTTTACCTTCTGAATGCAAATGTGTTGATAATATACCCGAGTCAGTATCATGAGCAGAAAGAACTACTGCACCAGCACCATCTCCAAATATGACTGATACTGCCCTACCTCTTGGTGATTTATCTAGAGCACCCGAATGAACTTCGCTACCAACAACTAATATGTTTTTATACATTCCTGATTTAATGTATTGATCAGCTACTGATAACCCATAAATAAAACCAGAACATTGGTTTCTTACATCGAGAGCTCCTACCTCTTTAATACCTAAATTTCTCTGTAAAAGAACTCCAGATCCTGGAAAATAATAGTCAGGACTTAGAGTTGCAAAAATTATAAAATCAATATCATCTTTAGAAATATTTGCATCACTTATTGCCATTTCTGATGCGTAAGTACCCATTGATGAGGTAGTAAGTTTACTATCATTTACCCACCTCCTTTCTTGTATACCAGTTCTCTCTTGAATCCACTCATCTGAAGTATTCATTTTTTTTTCAAGATCAGAGTTTTTTACTATATTATCAGGAACATAATAGCCTACTCCAGTAATCTTAGATTTTATCATATTCAAAACTATATTTTTTTTAACTAATCAAAAAGAGAATAATTGCCATATTGATTAGAACTTCTTTTAGGCTCAATTAAAGATTTTTCATTTAAGTTTTTTTCAAAATATGGGGAGACCGTGTGGTTTCTAAAATCAGTGAATTTCGTAGAAGAAAGAAATGAATTAATCTTTTCAAAAGTAGATTTTTTATCAAACCAAATATCCAAGTATCTATGGTCCATTACCAAAGGAATATTTTTTGTAAATTCATTCCATTCTACTGATGACTTTACGGTTAAAAAACTATAGTACTCAAATTTATTTCCAGAATAATCCTCATATAAATCCTTTATCCCAACACAATACATATAATTATATTTTTCAAATTTAAAATAGTAAGGAATTTTTTCTTTTAAATTCTTTTTTTTCCACAAAAAAAATCCATCACATGGTATAAGACATCTATTAAATTTAAATTGATTTAAAAGCATATTACTTTTTTTTAATCTATTAATGTTAACGTTAATAAGCCTTTCTGCTGGAGATTTGTTTTTGGAGATTTTACTTGTTGACCCCCAATAACACAAGGTGATTTTATTAGATTCAGAGAGAGTTATTATTGGCATCTTACTTGTAGGGAAAGCATTATATATTGGAATAACTTTTTCTAAGTCATTATCAAACGTATTTAATAAGTGTGAAGTATTTATAAGGGTGTATCTGTTAATCACAATTTAAAATTAATAATTTTCTTTAGTTAAAACCTTTAAATAAATTTTTGAGTTAAATTTGATCCAAAATAAAATATATGGCAGAGATAATTAGGATGCCTAAGATGAGTGATACCATGGAAGAAGGTGTCATCGCAGGTTGGTTAAAGAAAGTTGGAGATGAAATAAAGTCTGGAGATATCCTTGCTGAAGTAGAAACTGATAAAGCAACTATGGAGCTAGAATCATATGATGATGGTTTTCTCCTTCACATAGGTGTGGAAAAAGGAGCTTCTGTTCCTGTTGACGGAGTTATTGCTATTATTGGTGAAAAAGGGGAAGATGTTGATGAAATACTTTCTAGTTTGGATGATAATGAAGAGGTAAAAGAAGAGGTAAAAGAGGAGGTAAAAGAGGAGGTAAAAGAATTAAAAAACTCTGATCAAATATTAAAAGAAAATCCAGAAATTGAAGAAATAAAGAAGGAGAAAATAATTGAAGAAGTTACAGAATCATCTGATTCGGATAGAATAAAAGCATCTCCATTAGCAAAAAAACTTGCCAAAGAAAAGAACATTGATCTTAAATCAGTTATTGGAACTGGAGATGGAGGAAGAATAACTAAAGCTGATATTGAAAATTATTCTGAGGAAAAAATTGAAAGTTCAAACAAACAAAATATTGAACTACCACAAATACATTTAAAAGAGTCATATGAAGAAATACCAGTAACCCAAATGAGGAAAACTATTTCTAAAAGACTATCTGAAAGTAAATTTACAGCACCTCATTTTTATCTTACTATGGAAATTAATATGGATAATTGTATAGAAGGTAGAAATAAAATAAATGAATCTTCTGATGTTAAAATATCATTTAATGATATTGTTTTGAAAGCAGCTTCTGTTGCATTAAGAAAACATCCAATGGTAAATTCAAGCTTTCTAGGTGATAAAATAAGGATTAATAAACATGTTCATATTGGAGTTGCTGTTGCAGTCGAAGATGGATTACTTGTTCCAGTTGTAAGATTTGCTGATAATAAAAGTTTATCACATATTTCTCTAGAGGTAAAAGATCTTGCCGGTAAAGCGAAAAATAAACAACTTCAGCCATCTGATTGGGAGGGAAATACGTTTACAATTTCCAATCTAGGTATGTTTGGAATAGAGGAATTTACAGCCATCATTAATCCAAATGATTCCTGTATTCTAGCGGTCGGTGGTATTAAAAATACTCCAATTATAAAAAATGGAGAGGTAGTGCCTGGTAATATCATGAAAGTAACTTTGTCATGTGACCACAGAATTGTTGACGGAGTAACTGGATCAGCATTTCTCAAAACCTTAAAAGAGCTTATAGAAGATCCAATTAAAATTCTAGTATAATTATGAAAAAATTAAAATCAACTACTGTTTGTGCTGTCCTAAAGGATGGTAAGGTAGCAATCGGAGCAGATGGACAAGCAACAATGGGAAATACTGTTGCAAAGAGTAATGTAAAAAAGATAAGGGTTCTACACGAAGGAAAAATATTAGCTGGGTTTGCTGGATCAACTGCTGATGCTTTTACACTGATTGAAAGGTTTGAGGAAAAACTGAGCAAATTTGGTGGTAATATGAAAAGATCAGCAATTGAGTTAGCAAAAGATTGGAGAATGGATAGATATCTTAGAAGATTAGAAGCTATGATGATAGTAGCAGATAATAATCAGATTCTTATTGTATCTGGAACCGGTGATGTTTTAGAGCCAGATAATAATATTGCAACTATTGGATCAGGTAGTATGTACGCACAGGCAGCAGCAATTGCATTAAAGGAAAATAATAAGAAATTATCGTCGGAGGAAATTGTTGAAAAAAGTCTCAAAATTGCAGCTGATATTTGTATTTATACAAACCACAATATTGTTATTGAAAAACTTTAACCATATTTATGTAAAATTAAAAGTAAATTTTTATGAAAAAGCTATCAATTCTACTAATCCTTTTATCACTAAGCTTTGCTACTTTTGCTCAAAAAAACGTTGTTAAAATAAATCCCTTCAGTTTAATATTTGGCATTGGGAAAGTAACTTATGAAAATGTACTTGATGAAGGTTCATCAATAGAATTATCATTGACGTATTCTAGCCTTGACTTAGGAATATTAGGTAAATCAACAGGTCTTGGTGGTCAGGCTAAATATAAAATATACTTTGCAAATGAGGCGCCTGATGGATGGTATCTTGCTCCTTCATTAGGATATAGTTCAACAAAATACTCTAACGATTTTAATGATAAGTTTGGAATTAACGTATTAAATATTGCTGGATTATTTGGACATCAGTGGGTGTTTGGAAATAACAGTGGTTTCACGATTGACATCAACACTGGAATTCGTTACAATAATGCTAAAATTGAGGGTGATGCTTTATGGGCTGGTGATGGACTTGGTCTTGCTGGTAATATATCATTTGGTTGGGCTTTCTAAAATTACTTACAAAAAAATTAGTTTTCTATACTTATTGAACCCACACCACCTGTTGCTTCCCAGAAATTATATAAATAGGTTCCATCATCTCCTTTTCTAGAAAACCATTCGGCTGTATTATCTACTGTTGTCCACTCATCCTCAGAGAGTGATTCATCTGTTAAAACTACAATTAGTAGTTTAAATTCTTTCTGAGAATTCTCATAACTAGGGTTTCTTTTTCCAAGTAAATCTTCAAGTGAGCTTGGTGAATAAGATGTTTTTGCTGCTGAAAAAGTATAACCTGAGGTACTTGTTGAAAATGATGTAATATCTGTAAACATATCAAAATTTGACACAGAAGATATTGGCAACATTCCCATAAGATAAAGTTCAAATTCAGTATATGGCACACCATTTCCACCATTTGCAAATGGACCAAAAGGATCGACAGTATAAGAACCACCACCATTTTCAGTTAATGAACTTTGATCGAAACCACCTAATTGACCTCTATAGCTTCCACCAGTAAACCCCCAATGTCCCCAGTAAGGGTATGAAGTCAAACCAGTACCAGTACCATCAACATTATGAGTTTCAAGTGCAGAATTTGCCCAGTTGTGAGCAATTTCATGTAAAGATGGTCCATTTTTTAGAAAGTTTAATCCTGGTAAATGCATGACAGATTTTAATTTGCCAGTAGAACCATAATCAGAAGAATTATCATAAATATTTTTTCCAATTCCTTCAATGTTATTTGAAACACCAATTAATTTACCGTAGTAATTTATATTAGAAGGTTTTTCATTTTCATTCAAAATCAAAAAAATAAAATCGTACTTATCAGGAAATTTTTTATAAATATCCTTGAATAAGGAATGTCTTTTTTCTGTGTTAGAAAAGTCATCATTTTCTTTCCAACTTTTATATTCCCTTTTGGTCATCAATAAAGATGATACTCGATTATTTGAATGTAACTCAAACTCGTGCTCAGTATCTCCATCCGGATTTACAATATCATCATTGTTACTACATGTAAAAAGAAACAAGGATATAATGAAAATATATAATAGATTAATTTTATTCATATGTAAGTATAGCTAGAATATTTCAAAGTTCTCTAATCCAAATATTTCTGAAACTTACTAGGTTACCGTGATCTTGTAATTTAATAGGTAACTTTTTAGGGTGAGCTTTATACTCAGGATAACCAATAAATTTTACATAACCTTGAATCTGAACATTATTTTGAATTAAAACTCCATTGTGAAATACTGTTACATAGGCAGGAGATTCTAGACTTCCATTAGCATTAAAAACAGGAGCCTTAAAAATAATATCGTAAGACTGCCAATCACCAGGTTCTTTTGATGCATTAACTAATGGAATATGCTGCTTATAGACACTTCCTGCCTGGCCGTTGGAATATGTCCTGTTATTATAGGAATCTAAAACTTGAATTTCATAACCAGAATCACCTGGTTGATTTGGATCTTCCATAAAATAAACACCGCTATTACCTCTACCCTGCCCTTCACTAATAATTTCAGAAGGTGTCATAAATTCAATATGTAATTGACAACTACCAAAATACTGTTTTGATATGATACTTCCAGTGCCAGGTTTTACAGTAAAATAACCGTCACTTACTGTCCACTTTGGCTCTCCTCCATCCTTGTGTACCCAGCTATTCAAATTATTTCCATCAAATAATATTATTGCATCTGATGGTGCATCTGAAAAATTATTACCAGGATCTACAATACTTGGAATAGGGTCCCATAATTCAGTTGCCTCGGGAACCATATGTTTTTTTTGGATAACAGTGTCGAGGCTTAACAGAAAATAACTTTCGTCAGATTTTAAAAGAAATAAAAGAATTAATAATTCAAACATAATATTATTTAATATTGAAATTTATTTTATCATTATCCTTACCACTAAGAATAAGGACTTTATATTCTCCTTTATTCAGGTAAGAATTTATTTTTTTACTATATAGATTACTACTTATATAATTAATTCCAATATCAGCATTTATTTTTTCTGATATTAAAACTTTACCATCTTTTTCAATATTTAAATTTATTTCAGATACTTTATCTGAATAAATAACAAACTCAATGTTTGGTTCAATAACATTTCCATACCAATTTTTTGAACCCCAGCGAGAGGAGTAAGAAATTAAATTAGGTTTGAATATATGGATGGATTTTGACATTAATTCATTTGTTAATTTTTGAAGATAAGAAACATCACCAATATAAACTGACCTACCATGCGTTCCAACTACTAATTCATTCTCTCTAGGATGCACAACTAAATCATGAACTGGCGCATTAGGAAGACCTCCTTTAAATGCAGAGAAAGAATTCCCATAATCTAAAGATGCATAAACTCCATGATCAGTTCCAACATAAATCAACCTTTCATTTTTTGGATCTTCAATAATTATGTTAACTGGTTCTTTTGGTAGATTATGACCAATTTTACTCCAGTTTAAACCATAATCCTCTGAAACATAAATCATCGATTCAAAATTATCCCACCTGTATCCATTCAAAGATAAGTACACCCTTCCTTCCATAAAATTTGAAGGATAAATACTACTCACCCACATATCCTCAGGAAGCGAGTTTGATATTTGTTTCCAAGAATATCCTGCGTCTTTTGAGACATGAATCAAACCATCGTCAGAACCAACATAAATAAGACCATATTTCAAATTTGATTCAATTATTGAAGTGAGTGTACCATAACTTACGTTTCCTTTTTTTCCACCCTTGGTTAAGTCTTCTGACAATGTCTCAAAATTATCGCCTTGGTCAACTGACCTATGAAATTTATTTGATCCCATATATAATATGTCCTGATTATGTCTTGAAAGATAAATTGGAGATTCCCAGTTCCATCTGTATGGTCTTTCACCCAACTTATGCCCTGGTGTTATTCGCTTTCTTTCTCCTGTAGAAATATTTAATCTTACATAATTTCCAAATTGAGATCCAGTGTATACAGTGTTATTATCTCTAAAATCAACCTCAGTTTGCATACCATCACCACCATAAATTGATTTCCACGGATATTGACCAGAACTATGCCACCTTAAACTTGGCTGATAATTTGATGGGCCCATCCAAACTCCATTATCCTGAAAACCACCATAGACGTTATATGGTTCTTTCATATCTATATTAATATCATAAAACTGTCCTACAGATGTGCTATTATGTTTGGACCAGTTTTTACCATCATCATAGCTTATATTTAAACCACCATCATTTCCAGCTATAAGATGACCAGATTTTTTTGGATTTATCCATAGAGCTTGATGATCTCCGTGCATATTCTCAAAGTCAATAGAATTCCAAGTTTTACCTCCATCATCAGATTTTAAAAGAGGAACACCTAAAATATAAACTTTCTCAGAATTTTGAGGATCAACTCTGATTTCTCCAAAATAGTAACCATAGGAATAATATAAATTATTGAGCTCATCAGTGTTTACTTTTTTCCAGGTTTTACCAGAATCCTCTGATCGATATACCTCTGCGCCAATAACAGGAGTTTCAAAAAGAAGTGTGTTTGAATCTTCTAGAAATTCAACTAATGATATAGGATCAATAGATCCATTCTCAACCATCTTTTTTATATTTTCAGATTTATATTCTGATGGAAACCTATTTTCTTTTAAAAAAATATTAAGTTTTTTATTTGATATTTTTAAAAATTCATCTGTAGAAATTGTTCTTAAATCATCTTTAGAAAGGTTTTCACTTTTGGTTTTCTGGACTTTTGGTTTTCTATCTTGGTTATCCAAAATAGCATACACCATATTAGGATTAGACACTGAAATATCTAAACCAATTCTTCCAGTACCTTCAGAATCAGGAAATCCGCTAGAATTTCCAGAAATCTCTACCCAGGTTTCTCCACCATCTGATGATTTATATATCCCAGACCCTTTTCCTGATCCATCAAAGTCCCAAGCTTTTCTTTCTCTTTCCCACATTGCTGAATAAATTATATTAGGGTTTTTTGGATGTATTACAAGATCTATTCCACCTGTCATACTATTAATAAATAATTTATTTTCCCAAGTCTTTCCTCCGTCAATTGATTTATATAATCCTCTATCCTCATTTGGAGAATATAGATGACCAAGTGAAGCTACCCATATTATATTTTTATCATTAGGGTGTAATATTATTCTTCCAATATGATGTGATTCATCTAAACCTAAATGCTCCCAAGTATCTCCATTATCTCTAGACCTATAGATACCGTTTCCCGAGTATGAAGATCTGCTTGAATTTTTTTCTCCAGTACCAACATAAATTATATTATTTACCCAGTCGACAGTAATATCTCCAATTGTCATCACCATCTGATTATCAAATATAGAATTGAAGCTATTTCCATTATTTGTAGTTTCCCAAAGTCCTCCAGATGCATAAGCAACATAAAAGTGTGATGGATCTTGTGGATTAACCTCCAAGTCACTAACTCTTCCACTCATAACGGTTGGTCCAATATTTCTAAACGAAATATTTTTTACAATAGAGGAATTCTCAATTTCCAATCTTTTCTCATATCCTATTAATCTTTTTTCTGAACTCGTATATTTGGGAAAATCTTTATTGTTTTTATTAATCTGTGAATAGGAATAATTACCTATTAACAATAAAAATAAGTTTATTATTTTTAGTTTATTATAAAGCATAATTAGTTTAGTTTAGACATTAAATATATAATAAAATTGGAATTATTTTATACATCAAATCCTAAATCCAAATATTTAGAAAGAGAGGAGTTCAAACATTGTATTAAAGTATTTAGAAAAAAAAAAAGGAGACAGAATAAATTTGACTGATGGACTAGGTAATCTTTTCCAATCAAAAATTATTAAAATAAATAGAAATGACTGTTTAATAGAAGAACCAAAAAAAATAAAAACAGAGAAAAGAGATAAAATTGTACAATTAGTTGTTTCACCAACTAAAAGTATGAATCGAAACGAATGGATGACTGAAAAATTATCAGAAATCGGAGTCAGTATTATTTCGTTTATTTATACAAATAATTCTGAAAGAAGAAAAATAAAAATTGACAGAATTGAAAGGAAGACAATATCTGCAATGAAACAATCGAAATCATTATTTAAACCAAAAATTGAAGAAATTATATCTTTAGATTTATTTTTAAAAAAAGAAATTTCAATTAAAAATAAATATTTTGCGGATATTCAATCGAGTATAAAAATATCATCATCAAGAAATGAGGATTCGATAATAATAGTAGGACCAGAAGGAGATTTTAGAAATGATGAGAAAATTAGAATTAAGGAAAAAGGCTTCAAAGGAGTCTCACTTGGAAATCAAATTTACAGAACTGAGACTGCAGCTGTCTTATCCGCTTATACACTGTCAAATTAGAAAAAAATGGTTAAAAAAAAGAAGTGATTGGCCTGGGTCTCGAACCCAGGACCCTCTCCTTAAAAGGGAGATGCTCTACCAACTGAGCTAGCCAATCATTTAAAAACTGAAACGCGCAAAACTAGAAAATGTTATCGACATTACAATAATGAGATTTAATTATTTAAAAATTGTTAAATTAAATTAATGAAAAAAATTATACTATGCTTTTTGACTACTAATTTAATATCAATTTTAACATATAGCCAACAACCAATCTCTCCACTTGTTGAGTCTTATGAGGATTATAAAATATTAAAAGAAAAAACTCCATTTAACGTTGACTTCATACAACTAGGACCAGTAAAAAATTCAGCTAGGGTCGAATCAATACAATTAGATGAAGAAAATCCTGGGACCATGTATGTAGCATTTGGATCTGGTAATTTATGGAAAACTGTAAATAATGGAATAAGCTGGAAACCAATTTTAAATGAAATTCCATCTATTGGCATTGGAGACATTGCTATCGCGCCTTCAAATAAAAATATCTTATATGTTGGAACGGGAGAAAGTTTAAAAAAAGGTAGAAATTTTACAATGCCAGGAACTGGCATATATAAATCATCAGATGGTGGAGAAACCTGGTTACATAAAGGACTCGATGACTCATGGCATATTGGTGAAATTTCTATAAACCCTAATAATCCAGATATTGTTTTTGTAAGTGTACTTGGACATTTCTGGTCTAAAAATAAAAATAGAGGTATTTTCAGGACTATTGATGGAGGTGAAACATGGGATCATGTACTTTATATTAATGATAGTACAGGATCAAATGATATTGTAATATCTCCTTCAAATCCTAATATAATTTATTCCTCAATGTGGGAAAACTATCCAAGCATATCAGGAAAAAATAGTGGTATTTATAGAAGTGTTGACAATGGTGAAAATTGGATAAATATAACAAAAGGACTACCTGTTGGTGATAAATTAGGAAGAATTGGCCTCGCGGTATCCTATCAAAATAGTGAAAAAGTATATGCACTAATTGATAACTTAAATAAAGAAAGAAATCTCGCTGCAGAAATATATTCTTCTGTAAATGGAGGAGAGAACTGGGAAAGAACACACAAAGATGAGTTACTAATTTTTCCAGGCATTGGCTGGTATTTCGCTGATATTTATGTTAATCCACAAAATGATAATGAGATATATGGTCTTGGTGTTAGAACCGCATATAGTAATGATGGTGGAAAAACATTTAAAAATTTAGAGGGATTAGTCAAAAGAATTAATCCTAGTGCAGCAAAGGGATTACATTTAGATCATTGTGAATTATGGATAAATCCAAAAAACCCAAAACATATTGCGTTAGGAAATGATGGAGGTTTTTTTGTAAGTTATGATAAAGGAGATTCATGGCTCCACTACAATAATATACCAACTGGTGAATTTTATGATATTGAAATCGATAATAAAAATCCATATAATATTTATGGGGGTACTCAAGATGATGCAACTGTTTTTGGACCATCAGAAGAACTAAACTATAACTTCGAGGATAAATGGAAATATTTATGGATCGATGCGTGGGATGGAGGAGATGGATGCATAACACAGGTAGACCCTATAGATAACAATATAATCTATTTTAGTATGCAGAATGGTGCAATCAGAAGAAAGAATATGAGAGATAATATATCTAAATCTATAAAACCTTCTCTACCAGAAAGTATTGATGGAAAATTAAATTATAATTTTATTACTCCCTACATAATTTCAAATTATGATAATAATATTTTATATCATGCAGGAAATTATGTATTTAAATCATACAACAAAGGCGAAAATTGGGAATTAATAAGTAATGACTTGGTTTCCTTATCTAAAAAAAATAATCTTTCCTTTTCTGCTGGAGCTTTTGCTGAATCAGAAATGAATAAGGGATTATTATACTATGGTACTGACAGGGGTTCTTTCTGGGTTACAAAAGATGATGGAAAAAATTGGAGCGAAAACTCAGATGATATAGCGGATGCGTATATTAGAAGTATTACTCCCTCCAGATATAAAAAATCAAGAGTTTATATGTCAATGACAGGAATTAATTATGATGATTTAAATAACTATACATATTATTCTGAAAATTACGGAGAAAAATGGGTTTCAATAAAAAATAACTTACCTAATGAGCCAGTTAATATAATTGTAGAAGACCACAAATATGAAAATATTTTATATGCCGGACTTCATAGAGGTCTTTATATATCATTTGATAGAGGATTAAATTGGAACCTTTTTGGTAAAAATATCCCACAATCTAGTATTTCTGATATTGAAATTAATCTAGATTATAATGATATGATAGTTTCTACTCACGGCAGAGGGATATATAAATTAAATTTGAATGCTGTACATACTTTTTATAAAATTCAAACCGAAAAAAATAAATTTTCTGATTATTTGATTGAAAGTGATGAAATGTTTTTGCCCAAGTTTAATGATACTCATAAAGAACCTATAATGAATACATATGAAAAAATTCCTTTCAGTTTTATATTAGATAACAAAAAAAATTATAAAATAAGTATTAAACATGATAATGAAATAATTTGGAAATACTTAGGTGAGGGAAATAAAGGATTAAATCAATACAGGTGGGACTTAATTTTAAGTAAAAATCAAAACCAAAATCCATATCATATTCATTATAATAAATTTATTGAGAAAGGAGAGTACATTTTAATTTTGGAGACTGAAGATATAACCCATGAAAGGAAATTAATTATTAATGAATCTGATTAAATTTATTTACTCTATTTTATTACTAATATCATTTAATACTTTTTCCCAAGAAGAAGAATTAATGGGTGCTGACTCACTTTTCTATAATGAGAATTATACTGAATCAAAAAAAATATACGATTCTATATTTTACATTAATAAATATTACTCAGAAAGTATGCTATTAAAAATGGCTGTAATTGAAGAAAAACTTAATAATTATGAAAAATCGATTTACTATCTATCAATAATACAAAGAAAAAATAGTGATAAATTAATTCAGGAAAAGATTAATAAAATAATATTAAAAAATGAATTGGATACTTATGATTTATCAGACAAGGACTATTTAAACGAATTATTTTTAAAATATAAAAGTAAATTATTAACTATCCTCATTACTTTAATATCTTTAATTTTTACGGCAAATATTTTTATGATATCTAAGAATAATAAACCAAACTTTTTTTTAAAGGGTTTCTACATTCTTTCTTTTTTAACATTAGTAATTATAAATTATAAAGCACCGAGAATAGGGATAGTTTCAGATAACAATACATTCATAATGAATGAGCCTTCTTCTGCTTCTGATGTATTTATGATAATTAAAAAGGGTGAAAAGTTGAAGATAACTAATAATGATATTGAAGCTTGGTATGAGGTATCAATGAATAATAAGAAAAAATTTGTTAGGAAAAAAAATTTATATGTTGTTGATTAATAGTTTTTTAATAATGACTCTCGCTCTTTTAATATTTCATTATAGGCTAGACTATCAGAAATTTTTGGAAACCAATTTTTTATAAGATGTGCTAGTTTTCCTCTAAAAGTAAAAATCACATCCCTTTTCTTAGATACATAACCATTAAAAACTCTAAAGGCAACCTCATCTGAAGACATCATTTTTTTATTATCTCTTGAAGATTTACCTTCTTTAACCCCATCACCTTGAAGAGTATTTTTTCTAAAATTACTTTCAACATACCCGGGAGAAGCAACCATAACGTGAACATTTTTATTTATCATTTCTAACCTTAGAGAATCAAAAAAACCTTGCATCGCATGTTTTGAAGAAACATATGCTGATCTTGTTGGTGTAGATATAAATCCGTTAAGAGAAGAAATTGCTATGATTGATCCCTCAGTCTTTATAATATGAGGAAGTGCATATTTAACAGAAAAAACAGATCCAAAGAAGTTTATTCGAAAAAGTTTCTCAAAAATATTCAGGTCAATTTTCTCAAATAAAGACCTCACTGATATTCCTGCATTACAAATCAATACATCAATTCTTCCAAATAATTTAATTGTTTCATCAATTAATCTTTGAACTTCTTTTTTTTTAGATATATCATGTAAAAAAAACTCACATTTCCCACCATCTGATATAATATTTGATGAAACATTCTTAAGACGGTCTTTATTTGTTCCACTAATCATAACATTAAATTTTTCCTTAGAAAATTTGTAGGCTAGAGACTCTCCAATACCTGAGGAACCACCGGTGATAACAACTACTTTATTTTTCATATTATAAATATACTTTATTAAAATTATTATAATTTCGTAAAGTAAATCAAATCACTTAATGAAAGAAGATATAATTAATCATCTAGGTGAAAATAGGGAGGATTACTTCAATGCTGCTATTCCTCCAATCTTTTCGAATTCTAATTTTTTATTTTCTAGAGTAAAAGATATGAGGGATGCTATGATTAGTAGCAACAATATCCCTTTTTATACTAGAGGAAATAATCCAACTACTAGAATATTTGAACAAAAAATTGCTGCACTCGAGAATACTGAATCTGCACTTGCATTTAGCACAGGTATGGGTGCAATATCTACCGCAATACTTTCACAAATAAAATCAGGAGAGCATATTATCTCAGTAGATAGACCTTATACAGGAACCGATAAGTTTATGAGAGAAATTTTACCAAAGTACAATATAAAAGTCTCTTTTGTAGATGGTAGTTCAACTAAAAATATTGAGAAAAAAATTAGAAAAAATACAAAACTTATTTACTTAGAAAGCCCAAATTCATGGACATATGATATGCAAGATCTTGAGGAAATATCTAAAATTGCAAAAAAAAATAAAATTATAACAATTATTGATAATAGTTATGCTTCTCCAATAAACTGCAATCCTAGTGATTGGGGAATTGATCTAATAATACATTCAGCAACAAAATATATTGGAGGTCATGCAAATGCGATGGGAGGAGTAATATGTAGCTCAAAAAAAATTATTAATAAAATTTATAATAATGAATTTAAACTTATTGGAAGTACAATATCACCATTTAACTCTTGGTTATTCATAAACGGATTAAGAACACTTAAGATACGAATGAAATATGTTGGTGAGTCTACTCCGAAAGTAGTTAAATATTTAGAGAATCATTCAAAAATAGAGAAAGTCATTTATCCAAATTCATTACATTTCAATCAAAAAAAGCTAACTAAAAAATATTTAAAAAACCCTTGTGGTCAATTTTCAATTATTTTAAAAACCTCAGATGAAACTAAAATTGAAAAATTTTGTGATTCATTGAAATATTTTCATATGGCTGCATCATGGGGAGGGTATGAATCATTAATATTCCCAGAATTTGCAAGATATAATAATGAAAGTAAGTACTACTCTAAAACAGAGCTTCTACCTAAAAACTATATAAGGTTTTATATAGGTCTTGAGGAAACCAACTTACTTATTAAAGACCTTGAAAAGTCTCTAAGTAAAATTTAATAGACTATAGTCACAGAACTCTTAAACTCGGATTTAGTATATTTAATATAATAGAAATATACTCCTGAAGGTAATCCTCCCCCATCCCAAATAAAATTTTTGTTGTATGATTTAAATACTTCAACACCTGTTCTATCCACAAAAACAATTGACTCAAAATTATCGTCACATGCATCTAATGGAAGGTTTTGATTTGGATTATCTAGATTCGTTAATGAAAATGAATCATTTATACCGTCACCATCCGGGCTAAATGCATTTGGTGGATTGAATACATTCCAATCAACTTCAGGCTTTTCCAAAATAAATTTTATTTGTTTGGTTGATTCACCATAAAAAGGACAACTATTATCTTCAACTTTAAATGTAAGGTTATATGCTTTTGGTGAGAAATCATCTTGTAAGAATTCACAAGTAGGGTTCCATTTTAACTTGCTAGTTACGCTACCTACACCAGAGACACTACTGAAACTAAATTCACCAGGAAGCCCTTGTGAGATTAATTCAAGTAGAATTAAGTCATTATCTGAATCCGTTGCATTAATATCAATTTCAAACGGTTTATTAACTGTCATTTTAAACTCTTTATCAACATTTATTACAGGATCATTATTTT
>MDTA01059587.1_pt1 | contig 19180 bp, 15 predicted proteins | sample 811151 | NCBI WGS metagenome assembly MDTA01 (sample SAMN05326648, study PRJNA326480) | marine metagenome | isolation source: seawater | place: Indian Ocean: South | collected 2010 | reverse complement strand
AACGGGCCAACAATGATCTTAACCATTCCATAATATAATCTCCTTTCTTTTTATAGAATATGCGGCACCCTATTCCTAAGCCGGGGTGCCAGCGGCTATCTAACAAGCTCTACTTAGTTGCCATCAATTCATCAAAAGCTGCATCAACTGGATTGACAGCGGGCTCTTTATTATATTTGCTTGTCTCAGATGAGCGAGACTCAGCGGAGGCACCACTCGCCAATTGTTCATCTAAGATGGCGTCAATTTGTTCGGGGGTCAGACGCTCAAAGAGTGAATCAATATCGGGGATGCCGTCTAGGAGGGCGGGGATGGCCTCAGTGTCCTCCAGTAGAGCAGATGTGCTTCGACGCATCTTGAGGCTTGTTTGTGGGTATGCACCCGGGGTTGTTGGCTTGGTATAAACCAACGAAATGTCAGTCCCTTCAAGTGTATCAGTAATGTCGCCATATTCTGGGTCCAAGATGTATCCGAGAAGCAACTCATATGCTCTCTTCCCGTATCCATAAACTTTGATACCTTCGGCTTCGCGACCACGCACCAGAACAGGTGAGTAATAGCGGGCCCGGACAAAGAGAGACTTTGCAAGCTTTTTGGATTCTTCGTCGTTTTGTTCACTTCCTTCTCGCCAAAGCTGAGAAGCAAAGTCACAAATTGGACAGCGCTCACCATAATTGCGCTTGGGGCATGTAATAGCGCCCTTGTGATCTCCTACATTATAGTGAAGATATACTTCCTTAAGGGGGTCGCCATCTGCGGTGGGCACGATACGAATCGTCTGATCACCTTCTTCTGGCTTAAACCATACAGAATTGCCATCCCCCTTGTCTTCACCTCTAAGTGAGGCGAGTTTCTTTCTCATTAGTTCCATATTAATAGACATGTTTTTCTCCTTTTGTGTTAATAAAGTATGCCAAGCTTTCCTTGACATCTAATGTATCACTCTTGATCTAGCTTGTCAAGAGTATTTTGTTGTATTGCGTTTGTGTGGGCAACGCAGAACCCAAAGTCATGCAGATGTGTCTCCCAAATCCCGTATGAAACCTTGCGAAACGCATTTCTTGGCTTCTCTTTTAGGAGATCGACAATCTGCTTGTGTAAACCGCTTTCCTTCTCAAGTCTATCTTGATTGATACAGATATAATAACATGTCTCGCGAGGCATGTCAAGCTCAAAAAGCCATTTTTCTGATAAAGTTTTTATATCTAGAATACCAATTGAGCGAATTTTGTTAATTTCAGCTGGCCGGGCCATTTGGCCAATTTCCGGCTCTGTGTGGTTGAAAAAGTTTAGATAGTGAACACACGAAAAAATGGTGTGGTTAAGCTTTTCATAGTAATTTTTAATTGCTAATCCGGGAATGCTATTTTCCACTTCAAGATTAGATAATATTGTCAAAGATTTGAACATACCAGAGCGCGCATATTGCTGTAAAACACCAAACATCATGTTTTCAATGAGCTTAGGAACACCAGTTAGCAAGTCCACGTCGGGGCGAACATAAAACACTTCCAAATTCTTATGTTGGATTTGTTCTAGAATACCTAAAGTATAATTAGAACTATAGGAGGACCCGACCACAAAAACTTGAACATTTTCATTAATGTCACAAAAAAACTTGGATAAATTGGGGATGTTTTTTTCGTAATCCTCTGGATTATCAAAGTTCTTTAATTTTTTTGTATACTTGGTGTTTTTTTGATTGCTACCAAGTTGATATACCTTATAATTGTTCTTTTGTGTCTTAAAGTTTTCAACAATTGAAGATGCGGCATTGCCTATTCCTACTATCGAAATCATAGATTTAAAACTCCAATATCCATATAGTCCTTACCTGCTTTAAGATTCGTAACAAACTTATCCAACTTGTTGTTGGAGAATATTTCCTTAATCTCAGGTATAAGATACCTTTCTTCGTCAGGCATGTCAAGTACTATTTCATCGTGTACGATATGTGACACGAATGAACGCTTATCTTCAAGGAACTGATCGATGGCCACAGCACGATCGTTCACCAAATCAGCCGTTGTGCTCTGAACGATATAATTAACAGCCTTGTACTCATCTACATCGATCTTCCGGTCAAAAATTGTCCGGATACTGCCCTCTTGATAATACTCTTTAAGCAACGCATCCCGATCATAAAATGATTCTTGAATTTTATCAGAACTAGGATTGTAAAGCCAAGAAAAGAAAAAAGTTTTAGCTGCCTCCCTAGATTCTACTCCCTTGTTGCGAAAAACATTGTTAACATTCCATTCGTGCACATCACATGCAGGTTGTTTTTCGCCCAATAATGCCAACACTGTTCTAGCCTCAGCGCCATTATAATCAAGTGAAATAAACCAGTCATTGTGTGGCTTAATCAGAGCCCTCATTTCTTTAGGCATTGTCAAAATTGGGAAAGAGTTTGAGTAGGTAGAAAGTCTGCCGGTGCGCGTGCCAAATATGTTGTAGTCTATGTGTGCTGGTCCTGTTAAGATTTTTTGTGCCGCATTTCTACTTCTGGATGAGGTGAAGAGTCCACGGGCATTTTGATTGTTGATATTCAAATTCTGGTACCTTATTTTATATAACAACTTCTCAACTTCAACAAGATGATCGTAGATTGCAGGCTTTTCATAAGTTTCAAAAACGTGTTTGGTAATTTTGTTTTTTAATTCTAGAAATGAAACAAGAAAATCATGCGGAACCAAATCGAAAAAACAATGATTTCTAAAATTAATTTTTGCCAATTCAAAAGATTTTTTATATGCATTCATTTTTTTTTCAAATCGACAAAGTTCATCTATCATGTTTTCTGGACACGCTTCTTTTAGTGTTTTACCTTGTGCACGAATCCAGCCATATTCAATAGAGTCATCTTCAAGGAAACCTGAATATTTCCATGTTTTTGAATTGTTAAAATTGACCTCAGAGCTATCATAATCGAACGATAGCCTTCCATCTTTATATATGCCAACGCATTCTTTCTTATCATCTAGTGCTTGAAAATACACTAAACCCCCATTTGAGCTTTCTTCTGCATAATATAACTTAAGGAGCCATTATAGTCAAATGTTTTATTTAAAATATTTTCAAAACAATCAACAGCTAAAGTAAAGCTAATATCTGACAATTCTATCGTATTTTCGGTCAATGATGCAACTTCATGATCGGTAAAACGACTCTCTTCTTCCATAAAGCGTATTTTACAATATAATCTCAAAAAATATTCATTGTCGTACTCAATCAAAAATTTATTATATGTGTAAGTTCTAGGTTTTCGTATCACGCTTCTTGTTCTGTCTCCATTGATTGTCGTGGTCGTACTATATGAAACTTTTTTGTTTTCAACATATAACTTGTAAAAAAATTGCTTAAATTTGTCAAAATTGAATATTGCGGCTCTATCATAGCAGTCCCGAAGAAAAAGTTCGGTGTTGTTAATGTCTGAATTCATGGTCGCCATTTTACTGACCATATACGGAGAACCAATGTCAGCGACTATTCTATTTGGCATATTGCAATCTACCATAAAACCATAAGTATTGCAAGCATTAAGAAAAAAATTCCAATTTCTGCTATTATAAAATTTGTCGTACTTTACTTGGTCGTTGTTTGGGTCAATGTCAGCTATATCAATTACAAGTCCCGAGACATGAGGCGGGCATTCTTTGCTTTTAACAAAGGCAGGGAAAGTGAACACCTTATCTCTCAAAGAGTTAATTATAAATGGCATCGCAACATTTATGAATTGCTCAAAGTTATCGAATTTAAGTGATTTTTTATTTATAATTTTACCGATAGCGGCAGAATATGCATTGGTATATTTTTCATATAAAATATTGGGATTTTTAAAGCCTGCCACTGGAGTAATATCAGTCAGAAAATCATCATTAGTATCAATTTCGCCTGCCAGCGCTTTAATTTTAAATTTATTTTGCAAATCTACAAATGCTGCGGCTACAAAATCGAACACCTGTACACCTTGAGGGCTTTGGTTACTAATATATTTCATTGTTAAGTTGTTATTATTTGGGACAATAGGCTGATAATTTCTATCTACACGACCATATAATCTTTTTTCGGCAAAGCCGAAGTCAATTAAGTTTTTATACTCTGAGCGAGAAACAATACGATATAATTGTTTTTTTCGAAATATATCTTTTACATCTTCATTAGTGTTGTCGATAAAAAATTTACCCATTACTAAGTTCCTTCGTTAAATGTAGCCGTGGCAGTACCAGCATAGGTGCTAATCTTTTCGACGGGCCCATTGTGGGCGCTATCGGAGGAAGTAGCCGTCTCTGGAGACTGGTAGGTGTCTTGCGACGTCACTGATTGCTGCGCAGCCTGTAAGAGCCCAGAACCAGCGTTCATCCACTCACTATCTGAATCATCTGATGAGTCAAAAAGGCCTTTTACATACCCGATAATTCTATCAGTTAAGTCACCACCAAATAATCCCTCTGCTATATCCTCAATCATGTCAAAAAGCTCTGAACTGGCGGCTGACTGGGGCTGGGCCACGTTTTTACAAGCTTGTTGTATTGGTTTCTCTAACTCTTGAAGAACCTCATCATATTTTAATTGCTCTAAACTTTTTCTTTTTGGTTTATTTTTTTGGTACTGCTCCCATTGCGCACGGAGAGTTGTTTCAAATCTACCTTGTTCAAAACTATGACTTACATTATTAATAATATAAAATCCACCAATCCCAAAATCTGTTAAATTATAACCATGCAGCGAGTCTAATGTTTCTTTGCTTAAATATGGAACCAAACTCTGATCATCTAAATAAATTCTGTGGCCCGGAAATTTTTGCAGATCAGCGAATGTTGTTAATGTGACATCGAAAACTTCAGTTAGTTGTTCTAGCCCGTTAAATTTACCCGCTTGATGACGTGCTTCTTTACGGCCTTTAATATTTGTAGCTTGATATTCTGCTGTTTTTAAAATCCCTCGATCGCGGCCGTGTTGATACATAGATATTCCGAATTGAGGCAGGCTTTGTTTGGCTACTTTTTTGGCATTTAACATTCTTGATATTGGTGGCTCTGTTTTGTCATAAAAGACTAAATAATCGTAAGCTTCACGTTGTGATTTTGCTGTAATTTTGTTGCCTCTTGTGTCCAGTAAGGGGCGATAATCTTGCGGGACTCTTTCATATTGAAGACCTCTTCTTTGACCGCCAAATGCACTTCTCAAAATAGTCAAGTAGTCGGTTTGTATTTCCGTGGTGGTAGGGTTATATGCAATTAATGGGGTAGAATTATAGCTTTTTGTTTGCCCTAAAACACCTTGATCCATTTTTTTATCACCCATTAACATTGTTCGCAAATAGGTATTTATAAATTTATTCAAAAAATCCGCCAATCCTACTCTGTACTTACCTTCACCCTCCACCATTTTAGATAACCAAGATGTGAAATGAGTCATTGGAACTGGGATATCACCAATGCTGCACATAATTGGGTTACCTGTAAAAAAATCAGATACCATAGTTGGTCCCAGCACAGTTCTAAATTTACTAAATGCTTCCCCTTTAGCGCGATATTTGCTAATTATATCATTTTCGGTAATTTGAGAAACTTCCATTTTGCCTAACAGATGTTTTTGGGCTGCTGCTACTTGAAGAGCAGCATCATTGGTGGCTTCAAGTATTCTTTGCTCTCTATCAGGATTCCAAACATTTGCTAAACTAGCGTCGTGCACTCTGCTATTAAACGCCTCTTCTGCCGCCCCAAAAAGCGCAGTTGACTCAGCATTTCTTAATTCTTTAAAAGCGTCACTTTCCTCTAAACTTGCAAGTGCCGCTTTTACAATTTGATCAGTTGTGTCTGGTCTGTATATATGACTTAGTCTTTGCAGAATTAAATTGATAAGATCGCCGGCGTAAAAATATGCTACCTGAGTGGTATTCGGATCAACAGCGCACACACTAATCGCTGCTTTATTTTCAGAGTCCTCTTCATCACTCATCGCGGTTTCTAATTCTTTTGCCTTGGCTTCACTTAATTTTTCTGCAGATCTAATGCCTAAAGAGTTCTCCCCTACTCTATAGCTTGGCTCACCACCGCCTATGTCAGACATTTTGCCCAAGGCTTTATGCAGGTTTTCAAATGCTTTTTGTATGCGAATTTTGTCAGTTGCTGTTGGTTCATCGGATTTTAAGTTTGAGTCTGCATCGGCGTTCGTCTCTTTCATCACTTTTTCAAAAGAGTTGAAAGCGGCATTATATGATTGTATTACGTCTTCTGGAATTTTTATGTAGTACACCTTGCCTGATCTTATAAAATCGGTCATTAATGATGATACTCTTTTTCTTAATCGTGCATTTCCTCTGTGTAGGATTATTTTGTTAAAATTTTTGGTTGCTTCCTTACCACATGTATGCGTCAAATAATTTGAACCCACTTGTAAAATTAAATCGTCAACTTGAGAATCGACGTCAGCGAATACATCATAATCTACAGGGTTTGCTAAGTCTTTTTCAATGTGTCCTTTATATTCTATTGACAAAACTATGGTGCCATCTTGACCTATTTCGTAAACATGGTTGACTGGGCCCAGTGATAAACTCATGGACGTACCCGTTTTGTTTAAGCCGGCCAAAAAACTTAAATTTTTGCCATCTGTTACTCCAACCTCAGCTATAATCTGATAATCTAAATCGTTCAAAGACCCAAATGAGCCATCCGTATCCTTGCCCCCATTGTTACCCGGCACTGTATCTGTTTTCATGGCTAAATCAGTATATCGGTAGTGTAAATACTCCGGGTCGCCATTCTGGTTAGGCACCAAGCCAGTTCTTGGTTTTAGCAGCGTTTCCATACTATCTGCATGAATTACCAATGTGGCACTAATGCTTCTTTTTCTTGTATATGGGTTTGTACCATCCAAAGTAATGTTGAAACTTTTTATACCAATACCATATCCTCTTTTGGCGCCATTTTTCATTAGTTCTTCAACTGATTGCGCTGAGATTCCAGAAGTTGTAAATGGAATTTCGACTGCTTGTCTTTTTTCATTTTCGTGAAATACCTTGAATAATCTAATTTCGGTGTTTAGTTTAGACAAATCTTCATTTTTCATATTCATGTAGTTTTCATAGGCTGGAATTCCAGTCATATAATTTAAAAACGTATATGGATCTCCGTAGCATTGAATGGTCGCATTCGTGCTAATATTACCGGTTTTACCCTTGAACTCGTCTTCGCTTAACGCCGAAGAATACGCTTTTGGCAACGGAGCCTTTATCTTGTTTAAAACTGGCATAACCACATCTTCGCTGCCCTCAAACCCCATCATTTCCATTTTTTCATTTCTTATATTTACTAGATTTGCCAAATGCAAGAGCAAAAAAGTCTGATCAGTAAATCCTCTTAGTTTTGGGAAACTTCTAGTACCCGACACAATCATTTCATCGCTAGCACCGCCATGGCGTTTATCATGGCGTGTTTCTTGATTCTCAGGTGAATTTGCATCGGCTGCAGCTGCCGTCTCTTCTTCAACGCTATCGGGAACACTGCCGCCGGCGGCGATATCTACAACTTTCCCAGTTTCAACGTCAAACATTTTGTCAGGCGGTAAAAATCCTCCGCCATCTGGGTTAACTCTACTAGGGTCTAGTAAGCCGCGTTCGACTAATTCTGTTGGGCCAATTGCTTTATCTATGTTCGTCGATGGCCTACCATCGGCCGTAAGATTCTCATAATCGAGGTAATCGTCAATTCGACCTGCTTTTTCCTCTTCGTTTATAACCATTTGAGTTTTAAACCAAAAATATTGAAGGAAGTTCATTAGTATTCAATTCCTATAGCATTTAAAGCACTTTCAAGGTTTATCGGTATCTGAATTATGTCTCCAAAACTCAAGTCAACTTCTGTGGGAACGGAGTTGTACCAAGCAATGACCCACCAAAACGAAGAGTCTCCATAATACTGATCAGCCAAAATATACAATCTATCGCCATATTTCCATATGTGAGTATCGGATATTATTCTTGTCCTTTCAGCTATAGAAGGGTGTTTCAATATTGGTGTTTCGTAATGATTGGCAATTTTAAGATTTCTTTTTTCTCGAAGAAACCTATAGTAATCGCTTCTATTGGAAAATTTTTTGGTGCCTTTATATCTACTCATAATGTTGAACCTTTTTAATAATTTGATCCAAATATTTTATTTGCCATCAATTTTTCTAAAAACTTATTTTTCATTGCCTCTTTAGCATCTTCTTCAGCTTGATTCTGTTTTTCTTGATCTATGCGTGTTTGTATATCAGCATAATTTTGTTCATTATTTATAATTTTCATTTTTTGTGCTTGAGGTAAAGCAAATTTAACTTTATGTGGGAATGTTTCTGCAAGGGCATTGCCAGATGAATCCCACCCAATTGTCTCTTCATGAATAACATTAAATGCAAGCGTAACAGTGTAGCTTTGCGGCAAAATTGTATTGGCACCTTTTTCAAATATTTGAATTTTGCTTAAATCGGATCTATAACTTAAGCTGGTAATTGCGGACAAGACTCCATTTTCTGGTAATGGAGATGTTTTGTACTTATTAAGTGTCTCTGCGGGACTGGCTCGTCCCTCAAACAAGTCCATGGCTGCATTAAATTTCTTCTGATCTCTAATTGGTATTTCTCCAGTTTCGGAATCGGGCTCGGGCATCTCTAACCTTTCTTTAGTGATCATGTTCATCATTTTAACACGAACCAAAGGAGCTTGTCCAATTATATATCCACTAGACTCTTCATTTGGTATGTAGGTGGGATATAGCATTTGAACCAGTTTAGAAATTCTACCTAAGTTTTCATACGCTTCCCCCATAGATGATGCCGGGACGTCAAAAGTTAGACTAATGCTTCTAGAATTGCCGGTAAAATTTTGAATTGGATCTGTACGCCCATATACAGCGGTTGGTGTCCAATTTGATGAAAAGGACTCGGAATATTCTGTTACAAAAGCCTTGAAATAAACCGTTCTACTTGTTGCTAAATGCATGAAAGAGATCATGTATTGGTGATAATTAGCATAGGCGTCGGTTGCGTCTACAAGGGTATCTTGTTTTACACCTTTATCGCGACCATATTTTGAAACACTAAAATAGTTTGTGTCGTCTCCATCATCACTTTTTGCCATCTATAATCCTCCTTTACCCTGATGTGCCATCAAGAAAAACTTGTCTATCAAAGTCAATTAGTGTTTGTCCGGCGCGGCCTTGAGAACCTTTCAATGGCACGTTATTAATGTAAATATCTTGTTTCTTGTCAATCTCTGCCAGACCTTTGACTAATTCCGGTGTTACTTCCTTGTTGAATTCTTTGGCAAACCCGTTGGCTAAGTTACCAAAAGATTTGGCAGTTTTTTCCATAAATCCAGTTGTTTTCTGAATATATGGTGCTATCTTCGCAAAACTGTCATTCACAGTGGTAAAAAGCTTAGCGCTGTCGGCATGGAGAGCCATGGTAGCTCTGTTATTTTCTCGTTGAGCCTTATCAAAAGCAGCCGCGCGGGCCAATTCGTTATCATTTCCATAAGAAGCTGCAACTTCTGCGCGCGAGCGAACTTCGGGTGCATCGGTTAACCCAAACATTGCATCAGCACTATACGCTAATGCTTTTCCAAAAGTTCCTCCATCACCCCTAAGACTCTTATACGTGGCTAGCTTCATCGAACGGCTAATATTTGCAAAAAATCTTTCAAATTGATAAGTTCCTTCAATTTGTATTCTATCAAACATGGGGCCTAAAAATTCTTTGTTTACGTATGATAGCGCTAAATTAGCCATGCTTTTAATTTTGTTAAACAAAGAACTAAAAAAGGCTTTGTTGAAACCCAAATTTGCTAATTTATCCTTCATCACATTTATGCCTTTCCCCAAGGCAGCAATTATTTCTTTGATACCTGCAATTGCACCTTTTGAGTGAAATGTCTTGTAAATGTCAGATATATTATCTTTTATCATATAAAGCGCGCCGGCCGACAGCATAAGAAGAATACCTTTTATCGAGAATAAATTACTTAACACACTGCCCGTAAATGTAGCCATGCCTTTGAATAGTTCATAGCCTTTTTGTATGCCGTCAATATTACCTAAATTGTATAAAATTCCAATAGCTCCAACTAACTTTGTATTTCTTCTTACAAAATTATTTGTTGAATCTATTAATCTAGCATTAAGTTTTTCAAATATTGCCACAGCCGGGCTTAAGCCCTCAAAAACAACTCTGGTTGCTTTTTGCACTTCAGATATTGGTCTTTTAAAGGATGCCATCACGTTATTGACAACATCATCAAACCCTTTTAATCCAAAGGCCTCTTTTCTCATTTCTTCAAAACTATAACTAGCATTTTCAACAGCGCCGGTTAATTCGTCAATATCCCCTGATAACATTTTCATGAAATCAGAAACACCTAACCCTAGCACATCAGCTAATGATTTCTTTAAATAATAATCATTACTATCAGCCAATGACTCCACTGAGTGGCCTGCTGCGAAAATTGCGTCCCTTATTAATTCAAATCTTCTTGCAGGATCAACTTCTTGCACCATAGAAAGCGAATCTAAGAAATTGCCTCCTAATACTGCGTTTAGTCCCTGTACTGCTGTTGCAGCTCCCTCAAACGTGTCAAATTTTTCGACAAGACCAAGTATAGTTCCCATTTCCACGCCAGTTGCTTTTGATTGAGCAGCCAATTGTTTAAAGGTATCTGGGCCTGTTCTTCCCAGCGCGGCTATCATGTTTTCTGCTGACGCAAAATCTCTAGTCAATTGCTCGATAGGAACCTGCAGCGCCACGGCTGAAGCGCGCATATCCATTATCAATTCTTCTGTTTGGCCTAATGTAAAGCCCAATGTCCTTGTTGATGATTCTAGAATTTGTGAACTTGCCGAGACTGAAACTCCAAGTTCGTTCATAAGACTTACCGTGCGACCAATTTCTGCCTGCTGTTCCTCTGACAATTGCGAAAATGATGTAAATTGTGAGTACAGACCCTGAACTGCTGCCGCGGCTTCTTGATTCGATACACCATACAGAATAAGTCTATCGGTAAGTGTGCCTATCATAGAAGCTTGTTTTTCGCTGGCACCCGTAGTTGCTTGCATAGATATAACTAAACTATCTAGCTGTTTAGCATCAGCCATAATGGCCGCAACCATTTCACCTGCTTTTACTATAATTTTGTCAATTGCGTTCGTTGCCAAATCAAAAGCGCCCGCAACACCCCTAGTGGCTAATTGCAGGGCACCCATTTCATCTTTAGTGTCCTTGATGGCGTTTCTAGCTTGATTTTGTAGGCCGTTAACTTCTCTTTGTTTTCTGGCATAGGCGGCTGTGCCTTCTTCAAGTTGAGATAGTTCGGACCTTGCTATAGCTAAAAGTTGAGTGTATCTTTCAACATCATTTGCATTAACCGATGTAGTGGGCTGTACCGCTCCCTGATCACGTATTTGCGCTAGTAATGTTTTTATGTCCTGTAATTCATCTACTTCAGCCATAAATTTTAGTCCCTATAAATTAAATAGTTTACACAAATATTTTGTATTTATTTAATGCCAAAGCCGGGTGGTGGAGATGGTTGATTTTCAGACGACAAAGTTTTAGTGTTTGAAGGAGAATTTTGCTGCATTGCTTCTTGCTCAGATTTCATGTGTTCCATCAATCTTTCAACAAACCATTTTCTGAGACCTATGGGTAGATTATATGCCTCAGTAAACGACCAAGAGCCGTAATGTTTAAGAAAAAAGAATTGTTCGTACACATTTTCAATGTACTCACCTGTCAGGCCAAAAAAAGTCCGCATTAAGCGGGACCTCCATGTCCTCTGAGTGTGAGCAGTGATTACATGTAAATGGCAATTTAAGGTCTACATTCGGCACTAAATTTTTATATATGTTTCTTAAAAACGTAGAATCGGAAGAAGGCAAATTATTTGAAACATATTCAATAGCTTCGCGTGTGGAATTTCCATTTACGCTAGCAATCATAAAAGATAATTGTGTGGTGATAAGCTTTTCGTTTTGTTTATCAACTCCGTTACCTAAACTTTCACTCAATAACCTTTCTTCAAATCCGTTTAGTAATTTTAATTCTGCTTTTAACTGAGATTTTGGTAGAACCACAGCAAAATTACCATTATCTAATACTTCTACTGCATTTGGTAAATTACTATAAATGTCAGTGCTTGTTTTTACATTTGCTTCATTTAAATTAAAACTATGTGCTTGTTCTGTAATACACTCTGGGCACGTTATCATGGTTCTATAAGTATTCCCATAGCCTGAAACGCGGGCTGATATTATTATTGCGTTTCTATCGCCGACTAGCAGAGTCTTGGGGTTTATATTTTTGTTAACAATAATACTTTCCAGTAGTCTATCCAGAGCAACACCATTTTGTATTAATGTGACAGAAGTAAGAATATCTTCTTCTTTAGCCGTCATTTGTTTAATCTCAATAGTAGTTTCGTTAAACAAAGGGTGGTCAGCTTTATAATGCTTACCTTCTGATGGGAGTTTTACAAACTCCGTGGGCGCTACAAATGAAAAAACATTGGAATCAAATGCAGCTGCCGGTGTTGGCGATGGTTCAGCTTTTCCGTCGCTTAAACCAAGCCGATCTTTATTTCGTGACAATTTACACCTCTTATTTTATCTATCTTGAAATATCAAAAAACTTATTGTCCTGCAGCACCAGTGCAGAACCTACTTCGGAGGTATCTAATTGTGCCCAGTCATATCTTACTTTAAGTTTTACTTCGGTTAATTCATCGTTGCCGTATGCCAAAGTAGATCCAAAATCTACTTCTTGAGCAAAAGCATTCCAAAGAGTCCATTCTTCAAGGATTTTACCTTCTGAATCTACTTGAGTAATCTTAACTGTTCCAATTGCTCCTGCGGCTTTTTGTTTCGACATACTATTCAAATTATTTGAATCGGGAGTTACAGGTTGCTTGTACCCAGCACCAGTAAGGATTCCAGCTAATGTAGCAGCAACCTCTGGATCGCCGCCGGGATCCACCATTGTCATTTCAATGGGGTTCCAAGTGACTTTACCCGGATAGTAATAAGTGTGGTTTAGGTACTCATGTGTTGCTTCAGCAAGCGTGAAAGTGGGTTTGTTTACTGATTTAGCATACCAAACCATAGCACCCCCATTAGCGGTATCAATACCGGTAATAGTGATGAAAAATCTAAAATTTCTCTTTGGATCCTTGAGAATTTCGTCTTGGTTTCCAAAGTTAGTTGACCAAAATGGCATTATGTGTTTCTCCCTTTAATTTAACTAGTATGGTTACTATTTTTAGTCGTCAAATGATGCCCCAGTATTAGCAATAATGAAGTCAATAGCAATGAATTCAATTGCTCTAGCTGGCTTGACCATAATCTTGGCATATAAAATGTTTTGATCAATGAGGTCAGGTGTTGTCGTTGTTTCATCAAGAATTAAACGATATTCAGTGATACCATATCTTGTTTTGACATTTGCCAAGAATGGTTCAACGAGTCCCTTGAATCTATCCCAAGTTGCTTGAACGTTCTGTTCAAACAGAATTTGCGTAGAAAGCACAGAAATTTGCTTTTTCAAGAAAATTACAAGTCGACGGACATTGATTCTATCTAATGCCGATGGTCTTAATTGTAAAGTTTTTTGTCCGAAAACTACAATTCCGGTTGAGGGGAATGAAGCAATTGGGTTAATGTGATTATCATAAAGAACATCTCGCTCTCTGGTTGATAATCTTTGTGATACGTTTAAGATTGGGATACCAGCGGCTCCATCTGAGAGGCCTCCGCGGTTAAATCCTGCTGGAGCAAACCAAACATCAGACTTAGCTTCTGAACTACCAAACACTCCCATCATAGCAACAGATGGCGGTATCCAAACGGTTTGTCCCGTGTTCCCATCTAGTGTTTGAACCCATGGATAGAAAGCACAACCATAGCTTGAATCAAGTCTTCTATCACGGAGTGCGTTAGCGACCGCTGGAACATCTCTGTTTACTCTGTCGGCAAACTTGTACACTGCCGAGGTAGCATCAACTCCACCCTCACTAAACGGCTTGTAAACATCAGGCAAGTCAATCACCGCTAATGCGTCTCTGCGTTCTTCACAAAGTTCAACTTGATAAGTAGTTAAAGATGTGTTAGTGATACCCGGTACTGCAAGTAAGTTGAAATCTAGCAGTTCTGGATCAGCCACTGTTTCAAGTGCTCGACGGATGGTGTGATTTGTATAGCTAGTATCTGGACTTGAGCCAATCAACGAGTTGGCTAACGGATCTGGCTTAGTAATGTCAAAGCCATCAAAGCCACCGAAGAATGGTGCCATAAATGTGTCGTAACCAAAATCAATTAACGTTTTGTAGTCGTTTGAAGCTGTTGATGTCAAAGACGTACCCTTGGCATGCGAACCAGAGGCATAACTAAATTTAGTCGATCCTGAAATAATATCATCCATCGTGAACACGTATCCATATCCATCGATCATCTGGCCCGGCACTGTAGAGTATTCCCCGGTATCTCCGCGCGCAGCGGCAACTCCGGACGTCGGGTCTGGGATGCGCTTGGCAAGACCTTGACTAGTTGGGTCATCACTTTGGCCGTCATATAACATTCTATGAATATCGCCTAAACCATAAGCCCGGGCAGTAGAGTCACTAGCGCGAGTAGACCTCATACCAAAGACACAATTTGTTCTATTAGTAACTGATGCATCGGTATCTGCCTGCACTAGCGGAGTTACCGGGAAGTTCATATTAGCTAATATACGACCCACTTTTCCGAAACCACCACTTAGTGCGCGGTTGGTCTTAGCATTTTCGAACGTTCCGCCCCCTAAAATTCCTGCTGAAGTGGATGCCGCTGTGACAATTATACCTCTCTGCGTTTGTACATCGCACGATGTGGCAAGACTAGCAGATAATGCAACGTTGACATATTTGGGCGGTCCAAAAAACCCAAATGGTAGGAATGCTGGATTAACTGCGCCTGCAGCAACGTCCCCATTGAGTTCCGCGTATACATATTTTGATTGATTTTCATATGAACCATATCTACGAAGTCGACGAAGATTTTGATCCCACTCGTAATATACGTCACCAATTCTTCTAGCAATATAATTTGGTGATGTAGGATCTAAGTTGAGATTGTCAAATCTTTCCAAGATTTGTTGATTTTGATCTGTATCACCGAGGGCGCGTATAACAATCGAAAAACTTCCATAATCGTCATCAGGGTTGGCTGGGGCTCTCAGTCTATCAATTTGAACTTTTGCATTCTTGTGCAACCATTCGCCATGGCCGCGGCCTTTAAGACGGAAAAGTTTTTGCATCTTATCAGCACGGAAGCCATCGGCTGGTGATGTATTCTGACTAATGAACCAGCCCGCTTTTGCTTCTACGGATGGAATTTTCATGCTTTGTGGTCCAGAAGAGGCTGCGGCCGCAACACTTGATCCAGATGCCAATGGCAACATAATTCCAACCAATTTATCTCCAAGGGCGCCGAGATTATCTCTTACAAACGTTTCATAGGACTCACCTAACCAGTAATCTTTTTCGGCAGACGAAGCATAATAGTCACCAGAGCTAAGAAGTGTTGGGTTTGTGTTTACTTTTCTTCTAATAAAATTTTGACTGCTATCATCTAAATTTATCAAGAAGTTATCTTGATTTAAACGCTCTGCTGCTGTGCCGGCTGACCCATAATATTGTACCTTGAAATTACCGGCAGTGTCTGAATCCATGAAAACTCCAAGTGCTGCCGTGGGGACTGTGGCAATAGCGGCGCCGCCGGCGCCGACGCCGGTGCCGAAAACAGAACCACTAAGTAGCATTGCTCCTTTGTCAGTATAGAAAGTAGCCGCTAAAAAGAAACTTCCAGTGCCGTTAATTTTGGCGGCATCTCCTGTTGACGTCATACTTGACGACTTACACACAAAAAGTCCATAAGCGCCACCACCCGTGCCGGCGTTTGCATCGGCTCCATTGGTTGTTTTCCAACCAGCTTTAGCCGCGACAGAGCCATCATTGGTCGCCGATTGTTGGCCCAATAGCCTAATATATGTTAATGGTGCAGCTTCAGATTGCAAGAATGCTTTTGCAGCGTATGTTCCGTACATAGCCGATTGGTTATTTCCATTGCGATACACATCACCGCCACCGCGGCCGGGGACCGTCTCACCAAAACCATCAACAAAATCACGATAGTTTTCGACCTTTATTGGCGTCATAGCCAATCCTTTCTGTGAGCGTCCAATGACGACCGGTCCAATATTTTGTGGTTGTGGCACACGGAACGTGTTATCAATTTCATTGATAAAAATTCCCGGAGATACGAACTTAAAGTTTTTAACTGACATTTAGCGAATTCCTCTCTATGGTTATAATTGCTTCTCGAATTATAAGCTAATCATCAGTAAATAGTTGACCCATTTTCAAAAGTCGCCAGATGTAAGAATAATTTAGTGGGTTTCAGGAACTAACTTAGAAAAAAGTCTGGTTCCCCCGGAAGTGGCACTGTTTCTCTTGGAAAGGTCAACTCAACTATGTTTTCATCAATCCTAACAATTTTGCGATCATCGTTCTCACCTTCTCCGATTAAATAACCTAAAACTTTGATATTTATTGTCGACTCAAACATGCGAATGTCTTCGTTAAGTGTTGCCACGTTATCCGCTGCAGCAAAATTTTTATCGATAAACGCTTCATACAAATGTCCATTTCTTCTCATGACGAAAGAATTAATTTGTCCTGTTCTGGTAATAAATGGAGCTAATAGCTCATTCATCTGTTGTTGATACTCTGTTTTTATTGAAATTTTGTAGTCAACGTTGACGTACACTGGTATTGGGATAGATAAGCTTTGAATAACTATTTTTTTATTTATGCGAGGGAAATTTTGTTGTAATTTGCCCCCATTGTTCGTTCGAGTTCCAGAAGCAACAGCAAAATTACGAGTTTTGTCCTGAACTATTCTTTTGGCAATCGTTATTCTTCCTGTTCTACCATTTAAATTGTTCGAAAATTTATGTGCTTGATACGCGCCTTTTCGACTAGGATCTTTAGTAATTCCAGTTCTTTGAACACTGATTAGGGGTAATTTTAGGGCTCCGGAGTCGTCTCTAAGTTCTTTTTTGTTTTTAATTTGGAATGCTCTTTCTGGAACTTGCCATAAAATATCAACTTTTTTACTTCCTTCGTTTGTTGTCGCAAATAAGTTTAGATCTTTTTTTAACCAAGATGTCATCGCGTAATCTATATTTTCTATATCGGATTCTAAGATGCCTATCTCTCTTAAGCCGACAGAGCCTGTACGTGGTAGTTCCGGCAATTGGGCAAAGTCAAAGTTATCAGGTAGCATCGAAAAGACCCTTTCTCGCCTTCTTGGCGGTTGCTATTATCTCGAATGTTTGGTCGACCTGACCAAATAACTTCCGAGGTCTAGAAATTTTAGTAAGCTCATAGTAATTATCGCCATATAAAATAAAGTCGCCCTCTCTTACAAACAAGTTTTGATCCTCATTTAATCTTCTCTTATGAAATTTAACATTAATGATTGAATCTCTATCAATGCCAATGCCTTCCATATATTTTGTACTTTCCTCTTCGAATTCAACCAAGACGTAAACTCTAAGCGGTGCCAAGAACGTTTTTTCAATTGCCTCACCATATAAATCGTGAAATTGCGTTCTTTCTAAATCTATAGGATAATAAAGGATAGCCTGCCCGATGACATTTTCAATTAATTCATCGTTTACCTGCTTTACTAAATCACGCTCTTTTTTACCAAGAAATAGCGGCGGTGGAGGCTGGTCTGGTCTTTCCCATTCTTCTGACATTTAAAATTATCCTACAAATATTGGTAATGGAGAGAACGCAAAGGTTTGTGCGGCACTTGCGGCCTTTTCAGCATCAGTTTTAACAAGTTCTTTGTACTCTGTGGTCGCTAACATTTCAGTTAGTTTTGTTTTAAGCTCATCTTGCTCAGCTTTTGCTTGATTTAACAATTCTGAGTGGTTGAGTGTCACAGATTCTCCGGGAATCGGAATAGTGGTGAATTTACCTCTAATTTGACCGAGCATTTCTTTGCAAAGTGCTAGTGCATACTTCCGAATCCATTGTTTACCCATAGAGTTGATGTTCTTATAGGGTATATTCTCGTATGGAAGGGTATTCATATTGTTAACACCTAACGTTCCATCGTCATATCCAGCAACATCAGCGGTAGAATCTTCTTTTACATAAAAATTAAACCAAATTCTTTCAATTTCAAGGCCAAAATCTGGTCTTGATGGGTAAATTCTCAATCTATTATTTTTGATCTCATATGAAAAATGTGATGTACGAGTAAAAATAGAATCTTCGTACATAATCGCTTGCATTTTATTCTGCCATGTCGGAATCATCTCAAATGTAGAGTCATCTGAAAATTGACCATACGTGTTGAGGTTACCAACAACATTAATGCCCCCATAATAGCCAAAAAACCGCCACATTGCTCTAGGAGTTTTATAATACACTCTCGTAACAAAAATTCTTTTGCCATCAACAGAACCTGAAAACGGAACCGTAGTTCCACCATCATCCACGCCTGAAAGACTGGCTGATTGGATTATTTCTTGTAAATCATAATCTTGATTTTCAGTATCTGGCTTAAACGAGCCCGAATATATCCTTTTTGTTCCACCATAGCCAGTTTGCGAAATGAGGCCATCCCCGACTCTCTGAGCATAACTGACTTGAAATCTTGGAACTCTTAAATTAGACCCTGTGGGTCTTATAGAACCGATCATTTCGCCTTTATGGTTAAACGTACCCGTAACGTCACCTATTGAGTCTCCAAGGGCGTTTTTACCTTGATGTAAGTTTACTATGTAGGAGTATTCCAATACTGCTTCTTCGTATGCAGAGTAAACATTGGCAGGCGTTAATTCAATGTCTACAACGTCACCACCAAGTTTTTTATATACATATGCAACTTGTAGTGCAGCACCCGAAACAAAGTTTGCTGATCCCGTGTAGATACCAAATGGCACTGCAGCCGCAACATCGTTTGTGTCGCCCGTAGATGTTAAAATGACGGCGCTTGTTTCAGACTTAGGTTTAAGGTTTATCGGCATTAATAGTCCCTCTATAAACTAAGTAGTAGATCCCTAAACAAAACCCCCTGTCAAAACAGGGGGCTTT
>MDTA01076212.1_pt1 | contig 19183 bp, 26 predicted proteins | sample 811151 | NCBI WGS metagenome assembly MDTA01 (sample SAMN05326648, study PRJNA326480) | marine metagenome | isolation source: seawater | place: Indian Ocean: South | collected 2010 | reverse complement strand
TTCCCATGGGTGGTGGTATTTCCATGGGTGGTGGCATTCCCATGGGTGGTGGCATTCCCATGGGTGGTGGCATTCCCATGGGTGGTGGCATTCCCATGGGTGGTGGCATACCCATAGGTCCCATGGGTGGCATACCCATTTGACGTAATCGTTCTCTTCCTTTTTTACTACCCATCATCATCTTACCAACAAGTGCTAAAACTGCACCCACAACACCAAGAATCACAAACGGTCCAAATATTCCCATTGGACCGACTACGCTACCAATAACACCAGATACTGCTTTCCCTGCATCTTCAATGACACTTTGTCCTTTTTGTGTTTTTTTAGTTTCTTTTATATAAGTTTTATCTATCTTTCGAGCCAAGTCAATTGCGCATTTTACATCAGACGAGGCATTTTGTGTGATTGTATTGTTTTTTGCAAAAATTTCAAAAACCTTTTCTGGATTTGGTAAATTAGCCATCCACGTACAATCTTCACCAAACGGTACACCTTGTATTATATTTTCCGAATACGCATCCGAACTACATTCTGCTTCTAGTTTTTGTTTTAATACACTCATATTTACCTCTTTGGTAGTATCAATACCAACTGCAGCAGCTGCAGCATTTACTTGTTCTTTTGTCATTCTATCAGTCTTCTTCAAAAGTTCTTGCAAATTTATTTTTGATTTGCAGTCAGCATTTGAGCTTGAAATTTGTGTTATGGCGCGCGGGCAGCTTCCACCAAAACTACTATTCTTAATAATATTACTTGAAATACCAGAAGATTTACATCCTATTTTTGTAGATTTATCTTCGATACTTTGATTTACAGTTTCTTGAACAGAAACATTCGCACCCATATTTAAAACTAATATTAAAAAAAAATGTATGACATTTATAAAAATGATTTTATTATGATTGGTAAAAAATGACTGAAAAATGATAACAACCAAACCTTTTCCCAAATATCTTTACTTAATTTTGTGTATACTTTGTCCAAGTATATACTGCCACAAGAAACATATGCCCATAACAATTTAAACATAAATGCAATATAACAATGCCAAATACTTATATTGACTGGTACATGTAACAATATGAATATGATAGGACATATATGCAATATAACATGTCCCGTATAAAAAAGGAATACTGAAACATTATGATCTATTCTTTGTCTTTTGTATGCAGTTTTGTCATATAATGGTACTATAGAAAATGATACAAATGTTCCAAACATATTACAGCATGAAATGCACCACAAATCGCTTTTAATACCTAAATTATAACCTATTATCAAAAGTAACAAATTAAAATTTGTGAAGACATACCATTTCATATTTTTGCAAATGTTTTATTTTTTTTTAATATTTAATTTAAATAACAATGTATAACACTTACTATCCTTCTGGATACGATATGCAGAATTATGGAATGCAAAGTTATGAAATGGATGGTTATGGAATGCAGAGTTATGGTCAAACCGACACACCCAAAAATTACATATCTATTTTTATAGGTTTGGTAATTTTATTGATAAACATTGTATCACTTTTATCCATAACTGTTTTTTGTAACCAAAAATTCGCTTTGCGAAGTATTTCATCAAAATATTATACATGGTTTGTTGCGTTCACATCAATATGTTTGGTAATTGGTATAATTGGTTTGGTATTGAATATTATACCACCAACAAAACCATTTGCCATGTTTATATTTCCTATGAGTAGTTCTATAATAAGTATACTTGTGGGTGCATTTGCAACAACATATGTAGCAATGACTCTTGCTGCCATAAATGAATCAGAACCTAAAGAAGGTAAATCTGAATCTGCCAAGTGTGATACTCATCAAACACCTGCATTACAAACAATTTGTGTATCCATTATAGTTGGTATTGTATATTCATATTTAGGATTTTATCCATTTCCAGTTGAGGAAGATTACTAATTTATCAAACAAAAAAATATAGTCTAAATATAAATATGTTATTGTATATTTTACTTTTATTTGTATCATTCGCAGAGTCACAAAGTCCCTATTTGAATCCTACCCGGTGTGGTTTGGATGAAGTTTTTATCATTCATGAAAGTGAAGGTGCAAAATGTTCTAGCAATATGCAATTTATTGAAGATTCATACCAACATATGCTAAAAAGAAGAAAACTGTATGAAATCGTTATAACAGAAAGTCATGCTGATGAACAATTTATTTGTAAGGTGAACTCTACACAATATTCAAACACATTTTATGCAGCAAATAGTCCTAATAATGGTTATGGTAGTGAATCTGGTAAAGTAATCGTTCCGATTGTTTGTCATGTCCCCCCATCAGTCACTGAATTATACGATGTTGAAATATGGCATTATATTCCAAGCGAAAATGCAGAGAAGAGAATAAAAGTATCTTCAAGCGCATTTCCAAATGATACTTCAATGAGCATATATATAAACAATGAAGTATTTTCAAGGAATAGTTCAATGGCAGGTATTTTGGGCAGTTATGGTTCTACAGCTTTACGTTGGAATAGTGCGTCATACAATCCATGTGAATTTTGTTCTGAAACTCGCCCGGTCCAGTATTCATTTTATGGAAACGCTATAAACTATTGTCGTTTAAAAGACAGTTATTGTGTATTGTATGAAAATGAAGCTACGAATTGTACATCATCTAGTGGTGGATCTTGTTTTGAAAGTGCTGCACTAAATGCTCCTCAACCTCCACCGAGAATACCTCCACCATTTCCACCACCATCACCATCTCCTTCTCCACCGTCTCCGCCGTTGCTTCCATCACCGTTATTACCTCCTCCTTCACCACACGCTCCACCACATCCACCATTTCCACCGCCTTCACCACCACCACCTACATTTACAATAACAAAATCATTTGTGAAAAATACGGAAACTTCATTTGGTTTAAGTATGGATATACCGAATGGACTTGATATTTCTACAATACCATTTCCGCGTGGAACTACTATAAAAACGATAACAAACATAAATAAAAATACAGCTGTGACCGTAACAACCAATACGACAAATACTTGTGTCCTTTCGACATCTGAAATTACTCATTTTGAAAATAACAAGGGGTATTTTATTACTACACCCATAGATTTTACATTTATATATGAAGGTTATCAACCACCGAGTTTAACAGAAACTATTGTATTGGAAAAGTCAAAACCAGTATCATTTTCTACATTCAAGGAAAATGTTACATTTAGTTCAATACTAGCAAATCAAAGTATTGTTAAAAGTGGCGAGAATATAATAAAAGTTGAAAATGAAAACGTTTTGATTGTATCTGGTACACAATATTTTGACACATTTTCAAGAAACAATGGATATTTTATATACCCACCAGATGACAGAACGATAAATGTATAATGGTTTAAATTACGGCAAGTGCTTACGGCAAGTGCTTACGGCAAGTGCGGGTTCAATTGTTTTTTTTTTTAATTTGAGTAAATGAAAATATGTCAACCGATTTTTCAAATTTACCATTTGGATGTGGCTTGCTTTATAATACTAATGGAACAATTGAAACTATAAACGGACCATTCAATCTTGAATGTTTGTACAAACACATCAATTGTGATTTGATTCAGGTTGTTCCATGTACCGTTGGTAATTTGAAACATGTTGCGCTCTTAATAATGGACGAAGATGGTATGGAAAAAAAAGAGATGAATTGTCTTGCAATGAAATATTTGGGAGAACAAGTATTTGGTGGAAAACTTTATGGAAATATCTTGGTTATTCATTTGAATGATTTATTATAACTTTAAAATAAAGTAAAAAAATAGTATACTAAGGTAAATAATATGTCAACTTTGGAAAAAAAGTCGGGTCCATATCCCCATGAAGAATATAAAAGTCCAGATCCATCAGAACTTCCTTTTCCTCCTGCAAAATGGTTGAAAAAAATAAATCGCGTTTGTAATTTTTTAAAAAATACAGTTGAAAATAAAAAATGAAGGTAATTATACTTTTTTTTACAATGATACAATTATTTTGTGCGGACGAAGGTATCATTCAGTTTGATCATGGTCTTTCTCCACCATCACCGCCAAGTTCTCCAGTAGCGCCACCAGAGCCTCCAGTACCAAATGTCTGGTTTCCATGGTTTACAAGTTCACCGTCACAACCACCAACTTCACCTGAACCAACTACAAGTTCATCGTCACCTCTTCCCTATTATTATCCAAGTATGCCTTCACCACCTGAAGTCATGTGGACGAGTCAAAAAAGTTATAATTTAGAAGATGTTTTAAAAATTGACAACAAGTTGGAAAAGTTTTACATAAAACAAGAGCAAAAATTATCAAATAAACTTGCATATTTGGAAAACAAAATAGATGGTATTAGATCCCTTTTACGTGAAATAAAAAGTATTACATCTGTAGATGCATTTGATTAATATTTACTTATGCTAATAAGGATATTTTTTTTGATGCATCTTACCAGAATCTTATTCTTCCGCGAAAAACATTGTTAGAAGAAATAAAAGCTCATGGATGATATTGTCTGTCGAATTTGTTTTGGTAATGCATACGAGAATGGTCTTGGTAAGTTGATATCACCATGTATGTGTTCCGGTTCAATGCGTTATGTACATATGCAATGTTTAAATGATTGGCGATCAGAATCATCAAATCCACGTTCTTTTACTCATTGTGATCAATGTGGTTATGCTTATAATATACAAAAAACTCAATGGGCAAATATTCTAGAAAACCCACGACTTATTAGGGGAGTTTCTTATATGTTATTGTTTATATCCACAATTATGTGTGCGCTTGTTCTTACACCTTTCAATGCTACTGATCATTTTTTGGGATTTGTGCGTTGGAATCCTAGATTTTCTTTATTCTCATCTATTTGGTGTTGGCAGATAGATTTTATTATTTCTGGTTTGTTGGGCATTTCTGTGGTCGGTGTAGTAATTTCTATTCGTGATGCATATTATAAAAACCGTTTTACAAACCACACTTGGTTTATAAGTTTAATTACACCTTTTATAGCAGGTGATGTACGTATTTATCGAGTATTTGCAATTTTTGGTATATTTGCAGCAGTTAAGAGTGTATTTGAATATTCGGAGTATATGGCGAAAATATTGTTGACAAAATGGGGCATGAATATTATTGATATGGCAAACCCATCGACATGAATATTTACATTTTTGCGTTTCCAGCACATGGTTCGGAGCAACACCAATCTTCAACGATACCCATTGCGAATTCTATTGTACCTGCTGGTATCGGAATCCCATATAATGTACACGTTGGACTCAATGGGTTGCATGAGCGAAGGCATTTTACAATATTTTGATTACAATTGCTTATATCTTTATTATGACCACAACATTTATCATGATCTCTACAACACACATCCGCACACGACGGTCCTGATAACCAATGGGATTCTGGTTCCAACATTTGATTACACTTGGATTCAGAAACCCATGTGTGATTCGACCAATTTGGACCACAAAACGATCCACATACTCTAAATTTTAATGCATATACATATCCCAAACACAAGTATATTATGTAAAATTTCATTATTCTTTCTTGCCCATTCCATGGAAAAAATTTGGGGTCTTGTTTTGGTGTCGTTGTAATTTTCTGACTCACATCAAGTCAACTCTTCTTCTAATAAAAGTTGTTGAAATACATGGAGATCATTTGGTGGTATATGATTGATTGTATTCATCAATTCTTCTAAATCTTGACCTTCAAAAAATCCATTAAATATTGTGTTTGACTGAATTTCTGTGGATGTATCTGAAACGTCATCTGGAACGTCATCTAAAAACGTTTCTTGATCTTTTGATTCTTGTGTAGGCACTGTCGTATAAAAGTTTACACCAGATCTCGTTGGCATCTCGTTGGTATCTTGGCATCGGTACTTGTTTGATCCACGCTGATCAGTTCGTGTATCGAGATTTATCTCTGGCAAACATGACATTTTTGACCAAATATTACTATTTAACGTCCATTTTGCCGTCCATCCCACTCATCTTTATCCACATTTGATTCATAATGTACATCAGTACAATCCTTGGTATCTGCGTCATCTAGACGGTCTTTTCAAGGTGCCAAAGAAATTTGAGCAGCCGGGGCTTGACATCCTTGTGAATGTTTGAACGAGTACAGATTTTCGGGAATTGAGATGTTGGTACATCAAATGCGCGGGTTAGAATGTCAACGTGATGAACGGTCAGTTTCTTCTTTGACTCCCAATGAGGCCAGTATTCGGTATGATCACTGGATGTTTGACCAGTTGCCATTGCAAGGCATGCCATATATCTTTTCGTATTTTTATCCTTGTCGACAATAATGACAATCTCACCACGTCTCAGATATTCCTTTTTCCCCTTACTAATCACCTTGTGAGCCATAGTTGTCTTAAGATTCTGATGATCAGTAAGTCCGTGATAAATAAAGCCACGTGGCGTTTTTGAACTCATAATCTTTTGTCCCAGGGGACTGTCGTGTGAGACCTCAGCTGCGTTCATTGTCTCTCGTGTGTTTGTTTCACAACCTCCATTGTGTTTGATCCACGAGCTTTATTATAATTTGTCAGCCAGACACTCTCCTTCTTCAGGGTCCCAATCCTTATGTTTTGGTGCTATACCACATGGCCGTGTCAATGTTGCATCATATATATTTTAAATTTGCTTAATCACTATCACTACTATCACTATACTTTCCAATCAACTCTTCTTCTTCAGAGTCCAAATCTTTATATTGTTTTTCGCGTTTCTGTTCATTTTTTAAACTATTTAACGTCCATTTTGCCGTCCATCCCACTCATCTTTATCCACATTTGGTTCATAATGTACATCACTACAATCCTTGGTATCTGCGTCATCTGCCTTGTCATAATGATCTTTCATTTCTTTTTCAACACGCAACTTTTGTGCTAGTTTATTCTTTTTAACCTTTGGCATATTTCTGGGTAGAACTGTACCATCTTCGGTTATTTTGTCAAAGAAACGCATTTCATCATACTCTAGAAATGGAACTTTGTAAAATCTGGTTTCGTCAACAGGTTGCTGGTACGCAGCGTGGTGGGTATCATCGTCAGTACCGGTGCTGGTCATTTTGATGCGGTGATGTGTTTGTGATGTGTTTGTGATGTGTTTGTGTGTCGTGTTTGATCCACTTGCAAATAAAACAGAATCAGAATACAATCAATATTTTATTTTTATAAAAATGATGGATTCAAGCTATATTCGCGCGTTACAGAATTTAGAGTATATGGAATGTTTAAGAAACGATATAGAAAAAGATATTATAACATTTGAAAAACAATGTGAGAACGAAGAAATAAAAAGGATTGATATAGAAAGAAGGTTAATTGAAGAAGCAGAAATACTTGATTATGAGATGAATCGTTGCAATTTATCTCCTAAAACTTTACGACTGAAAAGATTGGAATTTTTCACGGGCAAACTATTTGAAAAAAATAAACCAAACGATGATAGTGAAAGAATACTACAACGTCTTCAATGTAAATCTATTACTAAAAAGGGGTCCCGGTGTTTGAGAAAATCTATACTTGGAAAAGAATATTGTCATATTCATGAAAAATCTTTTCAAATATCAAATTCTATACCGAAATCTCTATAGTTTCTTAATAAATATGGAGCTAATAATGTCCATCCATATAATATAAAACATAGCCATTGTGACCATATCTTTGCCCAAAAATTATGCAATTCTTTTTCTCTTGTACTTATTATTTGATCATCTGTATTGCTTGACCAATTTGTCAAGAGCATACACATATAAAGTGCACACAAACTCATCATAATATGAAAGTATCCCCATGATTCTTTAGTTTCATTTGTTTCAATTTCTTCATTTTCAAGAAGGGATGTTTTACCTAAAACAACATCTTTAGAGCCGGTCATTCCCCATGTTAGTGACGCCATTGAAATGGAAGTAATTACAAGGCCCATGAACAAATCTATATTATTTTCGGGGGAATTTGTATTTTCATTCGAAAATGACATTACTGCAGAATAGCACAAGTATGTGGTATATGTGGTAACGAATGCAGATGTGATAATTGTACCATGTGGCGCATATTTTGACATTGATACTATAGAAAGTAATATGCTTGTGCAAATTGTGATAATCATGATTGTTTTCTCTAATTCATGATGATTTCCAAGTTGTGCAAATAGTATCACAAATATGGCAGTACAAGCAATATATAATAGTGATGATAATGTTATTAATGCATACTTCCATGGAATACATTTGTTTTCAGATTCATCAAGTTCTATACATTTATCATTACATTTATATGCGGAATCAATTAATAGTAATATTTGTAGAAAGAGAAATGGAACAGAAAGATAACGTGAAATATCTCTATAAATCAACATGATTTCATTGCTGATAAATATTGAAGATATTAATATAGATGTAACATAAAGTATTTTTATCAACCAGTATCTTTTGTGTATCTTTGATGCGAATACAGATTTCTTACATGTGAGAAGAAACATGGTGATTGAGAAAACAAAGAGAGCAAAGCTGAATCTGTAAACGGAAAATATTCCACCGCATTTTTCAGCACAACATATGACAAATCCTTGGTTATATTTACTATAACACGATTGATCATCTTGATTTGATTGGTGCATGATGCTGCTAGGAAAGTGATCGACACGCAAGTGATCACTCATATGACTTACAGTATCATATAAACCTAAAACTTTACTATGTGCACCAATAACAATATCACCTCCATAATTTTCAGTAATCAAAGAACATCCGACAAAAAAGGTGATTAGAAGATAATAGAATACAGATGATAATTGTGAGGAAAGTGCGCAACTTTTGCATAAAGCATTGCATGTCATAGTTGCACAACATGATCCAAACAAAGAACCACTACACGTAGAGATTGCTGTAATAGGCAAAGAAAGTAATGATCCCATTTATTATGATTAAAAATAAAATTCAAAGATGTTTGTAAACGTTTGTGTTAAACTGATTCCATTATTCAATGATCTAATCTATCTAAAACAGTTTGTGCCCATATATAACGTTCACTTTCTTTGTTCTTATGTTTTTTTATTATCTCTCGTGCCAATGAAATAGTGTTTACTATTTGTACCCACTTTGAATGACCTGCGATTTGTCTATGTACAGGAATAGGTTCTGTTTCTTCTGAAATCACAGTTGGAATAGATCGATAAATAGTTTCTAATTCATCAAGATTTAATTCACTCATTTTTATTTTTATAAATTAAAAGAGTAAACAAGTATTTTATACTTGGAGTTAAATTAAAATTACAGATTCTGATGAATCATGTACTTCATTTGTGTCTTGTTTTGAAAGTGATGAATTGGCTGGTTTTGAAAGAATAAAATCTAAAAATGGTACAGAATGGTATATTCCGAGTAAGTATATGTTATGGAAAAAGTTTTATATGCTTTTGAAAAAAAAATATGGAATCTGAACTTTTTATAATACAATATTTGGGTTATTTTTTAGCATTATGGGCTGGGATTTCCTTGCTTGTTTCTATTTTCAGATAGATTTAGACAGTTCAAATATTAATGGGAAAACAGTTGCAATTTTTTGAGCACATAATTCAGCAATCATTCTATGCTCTTTTTGTGTACTTGGATCTGTTCTAGTTTCTATATAATGAATCCATGATCGAACTGTACCATTCATATATAACTTAGATTCCATCAATCCTTCCGGTAAAACAGAACGTGATACTTCTTTTGCCAAACCATTTTCTATTGCCCATGCATACGCTCCGTTACAAACTTTCCAAACATCTTCTTGTTTTTGTGTCCATTCTTGTTGTAGTTTTTCATCTTCTATTTCTATGCTATTTTGTCTATTCTTAGAGTCTTGAAGTCTTGCTTCGCGTATCGAAGATGACAGGTCTTTTGTGGGATCAGCATAGCGTTGACTGAATTCTTGAAATGAAAAACTTCTGTGACGCAAAATCTGTCGTGCAATATCTCTTGTAGTTGTGATTTCCAAACATACATTTGCCATTTCAAAAGGAGACCAATGTTTGTGTTTGAGTAAATATTTTATCAGACGTTCACTTGTTTGTGTATTCGATTGATTCGATGGGTTTGATACACGTGCACAAAATGCGACAAGTTCTTGTATATTACTTATATCATTTATGAATGATTTTGTATATGATACAAGTTCCACCTTCATATATTATATAAATAACTATAAAATCACACAAGATACACAAACACACAAAAAAAAATTATGTGACTATGATACAAGAAATAATAGGTTCAAGTTTTTAAAAATACAAAAACATGATAATTATCACGTGGTTTACATACATCTGCCTTCATTAATTTTAACAATTCTTCTTCTTCTATTGATTTTATTTTATAATAATCAAGGAATCCTTGTAACAATATTGGTTTAAATCCATGTTCCATCATTTTTGTTTCAAATTCAGAAATGGATACAGATGGTTCAAAAAATACATCCTTATATCCTACAATAGATGCTTTTACTTTTTCGTACGAAGTTTCAGAAATAGGAATTGTTCCAATAAAGTATCCATTTTTTTTCAAACATTTGTATACATTTGCTATGGATTGATTTGCATATTCTACATTTTCAAACCCATAATGAAATGAAAACTGGGCGGAAACAATGTCATAATAGTTTTCTCCAAATCCGTTTGGTGAATAAATGGTATCAAGAATTAAATCATATTTCATATTTGTTTTGGAGATGCGTTGATGACAAACCTCTAAACTGTTCTTGGAATTATCTATTCCGGTATATTTCTTGATTCCTTGTCTTTGAAACTTTGTAACATCTCCACCTTTGCCACATCCTATATCTAATATATTATCTTTTGCGTTGACATATTGTTTAATCAACGTAGATTTTATAAAATTATGTGCATTTCTTTCATCTGAAATACCGTCTTTTAGCTTTCGTTTATTAAAATTTGCGTTTTTTTGATAATATTCTTTTGAATTCATGTCTTATTAAATTAAAATAAAATTTTATTCTTCTTGATCCGGATCATTTAATGTAATTTTTTCTCCATCTACAGCTTCTTCTATTTTATCTGTTGCAACTTCTTCTTCTTCTTCTTCTTCATCATCATCATAAGGTTCAGTATTTTGTATCGGTCTGAACATAGAACTTCCTCCAAATGGTTCTTGTGTTGTCGGTAATGTTCTGTTTACAGGTTGGTTTGGTTGAAAAATTCCTGGATCATCTTGTGACAATTCTTTTTCTATTTCTGTCACTTTTATTATAATATATACAAGAAGACCAATCGATACGATTTGTAGTATAAGATTCGGAGTATTCATCTTTTTATTCTTAAAATAATTAAATATTCTTGTTACAAACATACCAGCTGGAAAAAATGTTTAGTAGTACGACTTGATCATGTATATCAAAAAAAAAAATTACAATTTTTTAGGTTTTAAATGAGCGTGTTTGGATCAAATACTGTTTTGGTTGGATCAAACAGGATACGCTTATACGAAACGCTCCCAAAAATTATACACACGATGATGTCACCTTCCTTTGCACCTAAAAATTCTGCGACGTTTGAAAAGATTCTATCTTTGGAAAAAAAACCGATTGAGCACTCTATGAATGACAATAAGCGGAAGGTTCTTGTGGATTGGATGTTTGAAGTTTCGACGAGTTGGTCATTATTTGATGACACGATTCATTACGCGGTTTCGTATATGGATCGATATGTCTCCACCAAGGGAAAAGAGCGTACGAGCAAGTTGCAACTTCTTGGTGTAACTTGTTTATGGATTGCATCAAAGTTCAATGAAATATATCCACCCGAGCTGGATGATTTTGCCGATGTTACTGATAACACTTATACAAAGAAGGAGATTATTTTAAAGGAGGCAGATGTTTTAATGACATTGAACTTTGAGCTAGCAAAACCTACAACGAAAACCTTCCTGATGGATTACAGCGATGATGAAGTTTGTTATCAGGTTGATTTATCTTTGATGCAACAGCAAAAATGCTTGCCTTCGACGGAAGCAAATAATATTCTAAAGAAGAGGAAGCGAATCGAAGAAACCGAGTATACTGCTGTGAACAAGAAGTATGCCAAACTCATTCAAAAGAATAAAGAAAAAAGTATTGTGTCAGAGTGGGTGGCTGAGTGGACGGCCGTGATAGATGGTGCGGTGAAATTGGGTGCGTGAAGAAATATTGCTAAAGATAATTTACAAAGTCTTTGTTTAGAATGTCATCGTATGAAAACAAGAGAGGAATATGAAGATTATCAATTTGCGAAGCAAGCATACGAAGCATACATGAGATGATGTATTTATCGTATAATTCTTGATAATTCTTCTGAGTTCTTATGAAAAAATGAAAGAAATCGATAAAAAATGGCTTCTGATTAGAAACATGTACAATATCGATATCGCTGAAATTATCTTACAAAAGATGTGCTACCAATGTCAAGTATGTTATAGAAAAACACCCAATCTTATCTGCAAAACAGGAAAATTTTGTTCTATGGAATGCTATAATTTTGTATGAAACTAAATGTTTGCAGCATTTAGTCTCATGTACATTCCCTGTAGCCTGACGAAATCCAGATAAGTTCATACGGATGTGTAAAAATTGTTATGAGTTTAACTACTACTTTCGAAAAAAGGTCTTATGTTCGCTAAGTTTTTGTTAATTTCCTCTAAAAAAGATAATGATTATAATTTCGCAGTTAGTGTATGAATCGCTTCCGTGGTTATTGGCATTGATTTATAACAAAGAAAAGTATGCATCAAAAGATACAAATATTTGTTTTCATTTAAATTTAGCAACTAATTACAGTAAGAGTGACCTAATAATGTTGAAAAACAAATCGATTTTGTTAAATCCACATCGAATTGTTGTCAAAGTAGGGGATGGATCGATTTTAATGGGTCATTTGATGAATTACAAGTATGCCAATTCCAGAACACAGTTCTCTCATATTATATTTGCGTCTAGCAACATGTTTTGGATACGAAAAGGAATTGAACAATATGTTTATCATTTCCAACACTCGGTCGGATTAGAAGGAATACGTCATAAAACTTTAACAGCACCATTACACATGCGAAAAAGTAATGTTTACAATGTAATATCCAAAAACCACACAAAAGAGCTTTGGAGCTACCACGAAGGAACATTTTATCCCAATGCCGTTGTTGGACGTTTTTTGACTTTTCTAAGTGACAAATTCGATGATGAATACTTAATTGCACATTCGTATTTTCCTGAAGAATTCTGGTTGCAAACATACATGTTGAATTTCGAACAAAATTACTCATTTCATCGCCAATCTCTTCCTCTGTGTTGGCGAATTCCCGGTGTAAAATCAAACCCTCGAGACTCAATTGTGACGCACGATATTATAGATAATTTATCGTGTAGATATTATGCAATCAAACGTGTATTACGAGATTTGTCTTTCTTACCCACCATACGCATCCAAAATTTATCTAATCAACGATGCACAACTTAGATTAAAAACCAGGGCGTCTTCAACGAATAAAATGCACTGCATCCAGTTGCCATTCAAAAGAAAAAGTGCAAGTAATTATATTTTTTGGGCCGTTCACTACTCAGAAGAAAAAAAACCACTATGGTTGAGCACAAAAGTCTTTCCTATAGGTAGTGTTGTGAATTGAGCATATTTTTTCCATTGTTGAAAGTGAAAACCAAATATTTGTGTATGACGTGATGTTATTATTTTTTGAAAACGTTTGCATTGATTCTTGCGTCGCAAACACATGGAACATCCTGTTATACCATACTGCGGAATGTGATCACAAGGGCACCAACAAGGTCCGATGCGATGAATTCCGAGTCTTCCATTCAGCCATCGTAGACTCACAGTTGCATTCTTCTCTATCGAAGGAAACGATTGTCCCAATACGACAATCATATCTTGCACAAGGGGGCGATCAATCACAGCGATTCGCAACTGGGATGACAGGTACATGTTTTCATACACAACTGCCATTGTGTTCAGATCACCTCGTCCCCATTCATCGAATCCCAAGTAACGTTTCGAAAAGAAGACGCGTCGCCAATTCACATCCCGTCGAAAAGCTTGAAGCATTTTGTCCGAGTGTTTCACGAGCATAAAATTTCCATTTGTGATTGGATAAGGAAAGCGTTCCGACGGTACAAGCATATCATCGCGTTCGGTGAGACGCGCCACGTGTTCGTCAATGTTTCCCCATATCACATCCAAGTCTACGTACCCAATCCATGAGTGCCCGTGCAATTCGCGTGAAAAAAGTAACAACCACATAGGTTTCATGTCACATAGACGATTTTTGGTGAAGGAACCAACATTTGTGAGATTTAGATATTTTGCGATGCGCAACCGTAAGTCGTTTGCGTTTGTAGGCAACCACATACAATTTTTGCATGCACTGATGCCAGTTGGCGGACGATTGCTTGCAAAATAAAAACGAACAAGCACATTTGTTTGCATGCTCGCTATCACGTATGGTGTCCATGTCGGCCATCTGCCTAAACGCAGGATTAGCAGTGCGGCCTTTTCCATTCGCGCGAATAGTTTTCCGATTGTAGTATTCTGATTTTTGTTTTATTTTTTGATCGTTTGATTTTACGATAAAATTACAAAGATATACTTGTTTATAGTACCAGGTCCGCATTTTAGTTTTGGTTTTGGTTCCGGACAAATACTTTCGGCTAAATTAGAAGTATTTATTCCCATTTCATAATGCTATATAAAAAAAATGGAAAATCATGTAAATCGACATGTTTACATAAATTTAAAATATTTTAAACCTAAACTCCACCATCTCATCCTTTTTTATAACAATATTTACATTTATGTTACAAACAGCACTTCCATTATCATTTCTTAATAGTAACTTTTTAAATATGTATACATGTTCATCATCATATGCATTTACAAACATTGGTTCACCACCATCATATATATTACCAATAGAATCAAATAATATAGAAAATGGTATTCCCATCACACACTGAGTACAATATGACATCATTTTTATTGGAAAATTATTAGGTATTTCATAATACCGTTGACCATTATAATGAAAAATACATCTTGGTATATCAACATGAAGTTGTTTTATGGTATCTTCTATTGTCTCTAGACCGATTAATAAATCGGCATCAAATAAATCTTTTTCAATATATATGGTGCATGTTAAATCTTTATCAATATACTCTTTTTTACATATATTTTTACTTTTTTTACTACAATAATTGGAAAGGGTCAATACATTTACAAATTCAAGTGACATTTTAGTTTATGTGAAAAATATTTCATCATTTTCCAATTTTTTTGATTAATGATTTGAGTGCATTATTTTGTTCAACGCAATATTCATCAAGAATCTCTTGTAGATCATCCATCCATTCTTCATTTGCTGTCCAGACAGTATCAATAACATCCAAATACTTTTCGAATCCTCTACAAACTATATATCTTTCTGAATTTGTTATCTTGCTGCTTTTTGGTTTTATGATACTTACATTTTCAAAACAATTTGTTAATAATGCTATTAAAATTTGTGTACGTGTTTCCATTCCTTCAAAGAATTTGCAAACAAATATTCCACCAGGATTTAAACATTTTAAAGCAATATCTGTTTCAGATGCCAATAATACATAATTTGTTTGTTCTATTGAGTTATGATCTTCGTCTAAAAAAGCACCATCTGCGGTTACCAAATCTACTTTCATATCAAACGAATCTCTTACACTCTTTTCAAGTATATCTCCTTTCAAATCTGGTTTTAATATTTCTCCTTTTTTCAGATCAAGAAGATCTGTCTTAAACTGAATTCCATCACTGATAGATGTCGCGTACCATTTTTCTAATGTATCATATTGATCATTTACTGCCTGTACAAATCCACCAGGCGCTTCGCAAATATGGAATGATGTTTTTGGTGGTGGTAGAACACAACTCTGTATAATCTCTTCCATTTTATAAAAAGCTTTGCTGCAAACAGGTTTATTTTTTTTATTTATAATTGGTTCAGTCAACGTTTTCCATTTTTTATCATCTATATTTTTTTTTATTTCGGGAACAAGTTCTTTTGTAGCATCAAGCTCATTGCATGCCTTGCTTTTATCTCTTAATATATAATCATCTGTAATACGAATAGGCGCTCTTAAAAGTGGATTTTCAACTGCCAGCATTTGTTTATTTTTGTTACAAATATTTAATCTGATTAAAAAATATATTGTATTAAATCAAATGGATAGTTGGTATAGTATTGTAAAATTGAATTTATTGGTTAAATATCGTTCTTCTGAAGAATCTAATAAAAATTCACAAAGTCCGATTACAACACCCAATGATACAATGTATACAACTCCACCAAGAGAAGGTTCTTCTACATTACCAAGAGCCGTACAAATGGATACCCCGGAAATAAAAGACACACCACTTGAAAAAATTGAATATAAACGTTATGAAAAATTCTTTAATGGATTGCTTTTATTCAACGACCACTTGTTTTCTTACTTGGAAGAATTGTATGAAGAAATGAAGTGCCCAATAAATAGAAAGTATATGAAAACGGATTATATAGACAATGATCGGAGAAAAGAGGGAATGTTTTTACAAGCAACTTCTCATGTGTCTGAAAAAGATGATAACCGGTTTATTGTTACATTTGAAATTGTAAATGACAAAATGCAAAATATTGAAATTTATGACGGAAACGTTACATATGATGTCGAAACATTGGGGGATAAACAATGGATTCATCTTGTAATAAAAGACGACTTTTTATATATTCCTCGAGCCTTTTCAAAAGATTTGGAAAATAATATAAATCATTGGGAAAATATAAAAGATACGATTCAAGAAAAAACATGTGTTTATTTTCGCATATCAAAAAACCACGTTGCAAAACTTGTTTCATTCAAATACCACCATTCTTCATGTGAAATGAAGGATAAAGATTACCAGGGAAAATATTTGATGGATGTTCTGAAATCATGTTTGTATCACTTTTTTCCATTTGTAGAGTATATTACATTGGATGATTCAACATTTGATGTAAAAAAAGTACATGATGGTACACAAATTGTGAAGAAACAATTGATGAATAAATTATCTAAAAAAATAAGAAGTCTTATTCTTGTAAAGAATACAGTTTATACCAACTATGGTTTCAAACCGAATCCTTCTTACAAAATAAAGTGGTTTTTATCGAAAGATGTGATTACGTCTGTTTTATGGAAAGGAGATCAATGTTTCTTTCAAATGAAAAATCTTACACAGGATGATTATTTAATTGAAATGCCTTATGAAGAAGCATTTCGAATATTCATGTTACCAATGCTTGAACAAATTTCGGGGTATGATGCGGGTTTTTTTGACGAGTCATTTGCGGGTAATTATGTAGGAACTATATTAAAGCAGTATATAGTTAGTTTTAGAAGGTGATTAATAAGTTTTTTTCGTTCATTTTTTTTGCAGTGATAATACAATGATATCACTGTTTATTCATTTTTAGTATTTATTGGTGATTATATTGATTAAAGCACTCAACAAATTATACACATTTATCCAAACAATATAATTTCGCTTTGCAAAGAAGTACCTATACCATGGAACCAATATATACCATATGAAATAATATTAACAGTAGCGTTCTCTTTTGTGTTTCTTATTTGTGATGCAAATGAATTTCACGGTTTAGATGAAGAAAGCGATGGTTTGGTCAAATATTTTAATCGTTTATATTTTACCATGACCACCATGTCTACAGTTGGTTATATATCTCCAGCATCTGTGAGAGCCAAAATATCATAAGAATTCAGTAATCTGATGCGTGGAGCTAATCGGTCGTATATTTTGACAAAAATATTCATTTTTCAGAATGTCCGTCCATGTACTAGGTATTTTATGCCCAAACCAATAATATCCCATGGTCTTGCGAATAAAATTGTGCCTGCATATTTGGTTTGCACAACCACGGACAACTGCCCAAAATGGTAAATGTACCGGCCCATGAGGGTATCCCAAAGTCAGATTCTTTTTCGTATGTACCAAGTATTCGTTGAGATACACCATGTCCATCGCACCCACAAGATCTGCATGTTCGAGGCTACGATTGCGAAAGTCGCTCAAAAAATGTAAGATGTTGGCTCGGGATCCACCAACGATTCCTGCATTGTACATGATCTTCGAATAACTATGCAGCATGCCTTTTAATTCACCAGATTGACTGTAATTTTGATGTGAAATAACATCACGGATCCATTTTTTGGCTGTATCGACTCCGACTGCGAGCTGATTCACAGAATTGGGAGGTCGCTTAAAAATGACAACATCACTTGCGTCGATCATATAAGCATGTGTCCAGTCATCTCGCGTTCTGATGTAGTCTTCTATGAGTAAGAAGCGCTTAGATAAAGCGTCAAGTGTATAGTTTTTTTCCCTAACATTCACGATATTAACATTTTGAAACGACTTGTTGTTCAGATTTTTGACATCCGTAAGCAACACTATTTCTGTATTATTTGGGGTAACACGCGTATCACAAAACATCGGTGAATTGTTTAAATTTTTCACATACGATGTTACTTTTGATTTTGAGAATGAGCCGGAATGTTGACTCAAATTTTTTGTTAATATTACCGTGACAATTAGCGACTTGTTGTCTCTCATTTGTTATACATTCAATACTTTGGGAAGGTTTTGCAACGCGGATAGCTTATGACTACACTAAACAGGCATTGATAGAGTCACCTCACAAAACTGTGTGGAAATTCTTATATTTCTTAGTGGATGCAGTCACATACATGTTACATACATAGTAGTGAATCCATTTTGAAATTGTATAACTGCATCTTCTTCATAATCCCAATAAAGAAGTTCATACCCATCTATATTAACAAATAATTCCTCTAATTCGTAATCTTTCATAAATGTCATCGAAAAATTTTTTTTCAGTTTCTGGTGTCCTGTTTAATAACGATGGTATTGCAAGCTTTGATCACTATCGGATCAGTGACGACAATACTTACATTATTTAAATGTTGACTTCAGATTTTTGACGGACGATGCAATATCAGACTTTGTACGAATACACCACTTTTTTTTTGAAATTTTACTTAGAACAAGATCGTTACAAAAATTGCAGACACTAT
>MDTA01216633.1_pt1 | contig 19204 bp, 21 predicted proteins | sample 811151 | NCBI WGS metagenome assembly MDTA01 (sample SAMN05326648, study PRJNA326480) | marine metagenome | isolation source: seawater | place: Indian Ocean: South | collected 2010 | reverse complement strand
TCCATATCTTAAGACAAAGTACCATCGGCGCTGAAGGACTTAACTTCCGAGTTCGGGATGGGATCGGGTGTGGCCCCTTCGCAATAATCACCAGGCAGGCCTTTATAGTATCTTTAAAATCGTATGTAAATAGTTGAAAAATAGCTTTTTTCAAAGGATTATGGTGGGCGTGATAAGAATTGAACTTATGACCTCTACGATGTCAACGTAGCGTTCTACCACTGAACTACACGCCCTTAACTTATTAAAATCTAAATAATTTACCGATAATATATAAATAATACTTCAATCTCAATTTAAAGATAAAAAATTTTAAATTTAAAAAACTATAATTGTCTGATAATTTTTTTCTGTCGTTTTTTAACCAATTTTCAAGTTCTAAAATATTTAATTTAATTTGTTTTTTTGAAAGACTTTGATCATGATATCTGTAAATCGATAACGGTTGCTGTATACAACCTATTTCACACTTTTCACTAAGCTTAATAAAATAATCAAAGTCTCCGATAATATTATATTCGTCCTTAAATTTTATTATTTCGAAAAGTTTTTTCTTTATTATCACTGTTAAAATTCCTATTGTATATCTTTTTAAAAGATCATTTGTAATTTTGCCTGATGGCAAAAGCTTATTATACTTTAATGACTCAATTTTTTTTTTTTCGTCTAAAACTTTATAATTACTATAAGCTATTTCAAAATTATTATTATCTTTTAAAAAATTTATTTGCTTTTCAAGCTTATCCTCTATCCATAAATCATCTGTATCAAGAAAAGTTACATACTCTCCGGTAGCTTTTTCTATAGCTTTATTTCTAGCTCCATATAAACTTAAAAATTTATTAGATTTAAAGTATTTAACCCTTTTGTCTTTTTTATATTTGTTTAGAATTTCAAAACTTTTATCATCAGAGCAATTATCATAAAAAATAAGTTCCCAATTTTTATAAGATTGATTAAAAATACTTTTTAAACTTTCATTAAGATATTTCTCACCATTGTGACAGTTCATTATAATGCTTACTAGATTATTTTCTTGTTTCATGAGGATGTTTAGAAATTAAGTAAAGGTTTTTAATAAAAGATAAGTATTAAAATTCAATTTATTTTTTCCAATTATAATCAAAGTAGCTATCATCGAATTTCTTTCTTACCATTTCATTTTCATCATGGGGAAAGTCTAGGCAATTTGCTATAATTGACTCTGTGCCATCTAAATTTATAAAACCATTCCAAATGTTTTTAGGTATTGTCACTAAAGAATAATTTTTTGTTGAAAGTTCGATTTCTTGATAAATGCCTTTGGTAAGACTTTTTTCTCTATCATCAAATAAGACTAATCTTACTTTGCCTTTAATGCATGCGTAATTTAAAGTATTCTTTTTATGTAAATGCCATGCTTTTATAAAACCTGGATTAATTGTTGAAAAGTATATTTCACCAAAACTCTTGAAAAGCTTAGAGTCATTTCGCATCATATGCATTATTTTACCTCTATCGTCTTCAATTTTTTTAAGAGGAGTTATAATGACTTCCTTTATACTATTATTCACAAATTATCTTTTATTTTTCAAAAGAAAAAACTTTAGTATTTTTTACTTGTTGGTTTAATAAATGTTCTTTTCTATCGCAACGACAACCAGATTCTGTTAAAGCGATACTACAATTTTGAACAAAGTTTTCAATTTTTTCATTTTCATAATTATAAAATAACTTCCAAAAACTGTCTTTGTTTAAATTACCCAATGCAGTTTTTCTAAAATTTGGAGCACTCGATTGTGAGCAATTATAAAGCCAACCATCGTAACCTACAGTGGGAAATAAATATCTTGCAAAACAAGGAAGGGTTCTAGCTTTGTTATATATATTGTTTTCTATGTCTGGATTAGCAATTAAAATCAAACTATCATTATTTTGATATTTTTTTTGTAATTTTTTAATATCATTAATGTAATTTTTAATTTCTTCTTTTGATGGTATTACACCTTTTTCTGTATCTATATCTTTGGGTGGTTGAGGAAATGAAAATCTCAAAACATTACAACCTGCATTCAAAAAATCATTAATGAAATTCTCATAATCACTTAACTTAGCACTTTTAATATTAACTAAATATGCTGCACTTAAATCAAAATGATTATTTGATTTTATTTCTCCAAGTCTTTTGGCGTTTTCTAGAACTTGATTGTAAATTTTAGCTTTAGGTGCTTTTACGTCATGAATGTTATTGTATGTTTCATTTGAACCTGCATCTATACTTAAGCTTATATAACTACTTGCTTGTAACTGGTTGTTTTTTAAAATATTAAAAAATTTATCTGATATTTTTAAAGCCTTTGTATTAAAACCAAAAATAGCTTTCTTTGACACAGTAATGTCTAATAAATCATCTATATATTCACAATTTAGAGGGTCAGTTGCGTAACCAGCAAATATTATTTTTTTAACTCCACCGTCTAAGATCTCATTTAAAATGTTTTTAGCTTTTTCTTTATCTAGTCTCTCCTGATTATTTTCTGCTGACTTTCCATAACAATAAGGACACTCTAACCAGCAAATTTTTTTTCCTCTAGGAGGTGGTTGAAATTCAACTTGATAAGGTATGATCTTTTTATTGATAATTTCAGATTTAAATTTTTTATAGTCTTTAATATATTCTGAACTGAAATTATATTTTTTTATTAAGTCTTCTTTATTTTTATTACTCATTTAAATTTTTTTTTAATTAATATTATTTCAATAATTTATCAGTTTATATGTGGTTTTTCCAATTATTACTGCTAGGTTATTGTTCTTTGTGACGTATTTTTTTTTATGAAAGCTTTTAATTGATGAAATTATACTATGAGACATAGGATTTTTAAAAAGTAACTTATCTTTTTTATTAATAATTAGCCAGAACTTCATATCCCCATTAATTTCTTTTTGTTCTCTTATAAAATAATTTTTATCTAGTTTAAAATTCATTTTATTTTTTTTTTTACTTACATTTTGTTTAAAATTAAAATGACATTCACAATTATTAATCATTATTTTACATTTCCAAGTAAATTTTGTATGAAAAATTTTAAATACTTTTATATTTATTTCACTCTCATTATTTAAAGTTAAAATAAAAGAGATTGCATGTGGTAGTAAATCTACTGCTATATTAGAAAAAGTTTGTTTTCCTGAAGTATGGTAGTTGAAAATAAATCTTTTAACTTTTTTTTTAATTAATTTTTTTTTTAAAATTTGATAAGCTAATTGCTGAAAAGGTAAATTCACCAATACAACAGAACTTGGGTCTTTAAAAATTAACTTAAGCTTTTTATCTATAAATTTATTTCTTAATTTTTGTTTAAACCAAATAAGTGGTTTCTCAACTAAAATTTTTTTACAAAATAATCTTGCTTTTTTAATATGATCATAATGTAAATCAAAAGGGGTACAAATACTTGTATAATCTGGATTAAATTTACTGCATTCATTGAATGTTCTAAAGTTGTAAATCTTATTTTTTTTTATTTTTGAAACACCCAAATTTCTATTTGAGTCAAATTTTTTCCCTAAAATCCCTATTTTTTTAAACCCTAATTTAAATGACTCTCGTAAATAAACTTTACCGATACCAGAAGGTCCAATTATTAAAATTTTTTTATTCATTTTTTTTTAAAAGAACTTTTTTATTTTTCTTAGAATAAAGTAGATAATAGAGAGATAAGCGTTAGGATAAATTAAATTTTTAAAGAAGTGTCTATAAAAATTTACATATTTAAGACCTCCCTTATCACCTAAAAGAATAATTTGAAAAAAATAGTTCATAAAATTTCTAAGTGCATAATTTTTATTAATAACATAACTATAAAAATTTAACCCTTTGCTTCTGTAATAATCTAACGCTTGAGGAAGCATCACTATTTCTATATATGGATACATTAAATGCCATTCTCTTACGCCATAACTATTCACAGTTAATGCATCGCTAGTGAAATAAGCTTTTGAATTTTTAAAGGCGTTTGCATACACTTTTAATGGTCCACAAGTATTATCAAAATTTGACCATTGGCGCGTATCAGATAATTTTTTTTTATCTAAGCAATTTAAATTTTTCAGCCACATCTTTCTTCTAAAAACATTTAAAAAATTTCCAATTAAAAAATCAAAACTCACTTTATAATCAATTAAATCCCAAAACATCATTTTATGATTACCTCTCTTTTTAGATAGTTTTGCCATATTTTTGGGAAGATTTTTTGTATTAAAGGGTTTGGGGAAATTATTTAAATAATCATTATTTAAATGAAATGAATTTACAAATAAAAAGTCTATATCATTGTTATTGCTCAATAATTTTAATATTTTACTAAGAGAATTTGGTACTAATAAATCATCGTCCCCGATTACCCAAACAAATTCACCCTTAGAAATAGAGATGGCTTTCATTAAATTAGGTACATACCCTAAATTCTTCTTATTAATATTTAATTTGATATTTAATTTTTTTTTAAATCTATTTATTGTTTTCTTTACGTTATAGTTTGAGCAATTATCAGACACACAGACTTCAAACTTTAATTTCGACTTAATACTTGCAAGATAAATAGAATTTAAACAATTAGGTAAATGTTCAGGTCTGTTGAAAGTTGGAATACAAATAGATAAAAGCATCAAACTAATTTTTAGAAATGGTATCTAGTGATTTTTTTAGATATGATTTAAAATTATACTTATTAACAACGTGAAATTTCGGTAGAGGGAAAATAAGTTTTCCACCTTTATTAATAAAATCAAGCTCCTGCCTAATTACTTCTTTTCTAAAAGACCAAATTAGCACCAAAAGATAATCTGGCATAATTTTTCGCATCTTGTTCTTTGATATAATTTTAATTTTACTACCCGGTGTAAATTTTCCATGTTTTTTTTTGTTTTCATCACAAATATATTTAAGAGATGAATCGTTTAATTTACAATAATTTAATATTACATTACCTTTAGTTGATGCTCCATATCCAATTATTTTTTTTGATTTTATTTTTTTTAAAAAATTTATTAATTCTTTTTTATTTTGTATCACTCTCTTTTGAAAATTTTTGTAAACATTATTAGTAATTTTACTTTCATAACTTAAAAATTTTAAAATCTTTTTTTTATTAACTCTATGATTACTATCTTTTTTGGCACAACTTACTTCTATACTGCCTCCATTTATTTCATTAACGTTAAGTTCAGTAATCTTTAAACCATTTTTCTCTACAATTTTTTTAAAAGTATTAAGTGTGTAATAAGTACAATGTTCATGACAAATCTGATCATAGGTTAAATTTTTTAATAAAAGAGGGAAATAAGAAAATTCTAACGACCAAATACCCTTATCATCCAAAATTTTAGATATGTTTTTACAAAAGTTGTTTGGATCCTCAACATCATAAAACATTGCATATGATACTATTAATGAAAATTTTTTATTTTTAATTAATTTTTTTCTTAATATTTTTTCAGAGAAAAAATTTTTTATAAGATAAATTTTTTTATCATAATTATCCTCGAAGGCTGTTGCAGATGGGTCTATTCCATACAAATTCAAGTTTTTGTTATTTTTAGCAAAAAAATTTAAAAATGTTCCATCATTTGAACCAATATCTAATATATTAGAATGATTTTGTAATATTTTCTTTTTTTTAAAAGTTTCATATTTTTTTTTTAAATGATTGACCATGAGATTGCTTACAGATGTTTTATAGCCATAGTTTTTACCATACATGTCTTTTAATCTAGGAATTTCTTTTAATTGAACTAAATTGCATTTTTTACAAAGATACAAATCTAAAGAGAAGCTTTTAATTTTTTTTTTTTTTTTTTAAAAATGTACTACTTATTGGCTGAGAGCCTAGTTTAAATATTTTTCTAAAATTTTGATTTTTACAATTTCTGCAAATCATAATTTTAATTTTAAGAAACTTTTAATCTGATTGCTTGAAAAAGACATCAAATTTTTATTTTCTTTAAATGCTAAGTACCATTCTGCTGTAAGTTGTAATGTTTTTTCTATGTTTAAAATTGGACTCCATTTTAATTTTCTAATTGATTTTTTGCTATCTAAATCTAAATACATTTTTTCTTTACCCTTATTATTTTTTTTAATAATAATTTTTGATCTTGAATTTAATTTCTTTTTAAAAAGTTCTGAAAATTCTTGAACATTTAAATTTTTTCTATTTTCTGGACCAAAGTTCCATGATCCCATAAATTTGTTTCCTTTTTTGCCAAACAAATTTTCTGCTAATTTAATGTAGCCGTCTAACGGTTCAAAAACGTGTTGCCATGGTCTAATTGATTTTGGATTTCTAATTATCAAATTTTTATTTTTAAGAAAAGCATTGGATGCATCGGTAAGAATTCTATATTTAGTCCAATCACCACCGCCAATACAATTACCCGCTCTAGCTATTGCAACATTACATTTAGAATTACTAAAAAAAGATTTAATATAACTTGAGGAAATAATATCTGCTGAAGCTTTACTAGCGCTGTAAATATCATCACCGCCAAGAGCATCTTTTTCATTAAACCTTTTTTTTTTATTATCGTTTCTGTAAACTTTATCTGTTGTAATTATAACAACAGATTTTATAAATTGTTTCTTTCTGGCTATATCTAAAATATTTGTTGTGCCAAGTACGTTCGTTTTAATAGTTTTATAAGGAGAATTAAAACTTTCCAAAACTTGAGGTTGAGCTGCCAAATGGAAAATAATTTTTGGCTTAAATTTTTCTACAACTCTGCTTATTTTTTTATAGTTTGCGACATCACTTCTTATATCTTTAATAAAAATTTTTTTAATTTTTGTAGCATCAAAAAAATTTTTTTTACTTTCAGGATTGAGAGAGTAGCCAATAATCTCAGCGCCTAAATTATGTAACCACAATGACAACCATCCACCTTTAAATCCTGTGTGTCCCGTAATTAAGACTCTTTTTCTTTTCCAAAAATTATTTTTTTTCATATTTTTTTTAAAAAATTTTGGATTTTTCTAATCTTTATAAATCTATTAATTGATTTCTTTGAATTAGCTAAATTGAAATCTTTTAAATTATCTACTGAATGCCAAAATCCTTTTGCTTTAAATAATTGTAATTTGTTTATTTTTATTAATTTAGGATAAAAACTTTTCTCAAAATTTTTTGAGTTTTTAAAAATTTTATCAAATTTTAATAATAATTTTTTTTTAATTATTGAAATTCCGCTATAATTATATGCAGTATAAGTTTTATGTCCTCTAATTTTAATTGCATCGTAAGATATATCTCTTTGAAAATCTACAATCTTTTTATTATTTGAAACACCAATAGTTCCATAAGGGTATACATACTCATTAGAAACAAAGCTATGATCAATTTTTTTTTTAAGATGGCTATTAAAAAATTTATTTAAGTCAAAATCAAATATTGCATCACCATTGAGCAATAAAAAATTCTCAGATAAAATTTTTTTTTTAACAAGACTAATTCTTTTACCGATATTGGTATCAATACCAGTTGGTATACAATCTACCTTAATTCTAAAATTAGAATGTTTTTTAATAAATTCTTTAATCAAATTTCCTTTATATCCAAGAGGTAATATGATGTGATTGAAGTTATTATATTTTAAAATTTTGATTATGTACCATAACATTGGTTTTCCTTGAATTTTTAATAGTGTTTTGGGAGTGTTTTTTCCTAATGCCCCAAGCCTTGTACCTTTTCCCCCGCACAAAATAATAGCAGTTCTAAAATAGTTAATTTTTTTGTTCATTTTTAAAGTCTTTATTTATGTGTTTATGTCCATCTTGATGATGAGTGTGAGACATGAGTTTTAGTTTTTTTATTTTTTTTATCAAAAATTAATTTTTTTTTAGCATTAAATTTTTTCCAAATTTTTTGACTAAATTTTTTTACATTCATTACCTTATTTTCTGATACATGCCATATTTGGTAATTTTTAAATTTTTTATAATTAAAATCTGTAGCCTCAAGTAAAACTTTTGATACATAGCTCACATTAGTAAAATCTCTAATTTCATTTGGATTATTTACCTTAAAATTAAGTCCTTTATTAGCAGCATGCTTTAGTGAAGTATACAATCTTTTTTTATCTTCACCTTCACCATACACTGGAAAGATTCTCATAATTCTTAATTTACAATTTTTTAATTTTGCTTTTTTAATACTTAAATCTGTAAACAACGATTTACTTTTTGAATATAAGTCATCTGGTTTTCGAATAGTGGAAATTTTTACCATTTTGTGCTTTTCTAAACTTTTTCCATATTCTGATGATGTGCTAGCGACTAGCCATTTTTTACAGCCAAATTTTATAGCATTATCTAATAGTTTTTCAGATTTGTTGATATTCACATCATAAATTAATTTTTTGTTATTTTTTTTTCTTATTACTCCAGATGCAGCAAGGTGAACTAATACTTGAGATTTTTTTAATTCTTTCCATTCTTTATGAAAATCACCAACTAACCATTTAAGATTTTTATTTTCGAAATTTTGTTTTTTTCTTGAAGTAGCATAAACGAAATGTCCTTTTGATATAGCCAATTTAATAAAATTTTGTCCTATAAAACCAGATCCACCGGTTAAAAAAATTTTCATTTACAATTATTTTTTTTTATAAATTTTATCCAAGACAATTTTATCTCTTAAAGTGTCCATACATTTCCAGAAACCATAATGCCTAAATGCTGAGAGCTGTTTTTGTTTAGCTGCTTTTTCTAAAGGTTTTTTTTCTAATATTTCTCTATCACCATTTATAAAATGCATGAATTTTTGATTTGCGACAAAGAATCCTCCATTTATCCATCCGTCCTGAATTTGTGGTTTTTCCTTGAAAGATTTAACAAAATTTTTTTTTAGAATAAGTTCTCCAAACCTCGCCGGTGGACGCACAGCTGTTACTGTAATTAGTTTTTTTGATTTTTTATGGAAATTTAACAACTTTTTTAAATTTACATCTGAAACACCATCTCCATAAGTAAACATAAATGTTTCTTCTTTTTTTAAATATCTATTTAATCTCTTTATTCTTCCGCCAGTCATAGTTCGTTTACCTGTTTCAACTATAGTAATTTTACATTTTTTTCCTAATAACTTATATTCAAATGTCTCTCCCAGTTTATTAAAATTTTTAAAATACTTTTTAATTACATGTCCTTTATAACCAACAGCAATATAAAAATTTTCAAAATTATATTTTAGGTATTGCTTAATTATCTGAATTAGAATCGGATGATTTCCAATTTTTACCATCGGCTTAGGAATAGTTCTTGTAAACTCTGAAAGCCTAGTACCAAATCCTCCTGCTAGAATTATCACTTTCATAAAAAAATAGATTAAATTTTAATTTTATAATTCCCTAAATTTTGATTATTCAAGTTACTTTTATTTTTTTTTAGATCTTTTAAAATTTCTTTAATTCCATAATCAACAGTAAATTTTGGTTTAAAATTCAATTTTTTTCTCACCTTTGAAAAATCTACAACGTAATTTCTTTTATCTAAAGATTTTTTTAAAAAAGTTATTTTACCCCCTGTATATTTTTGAATTTTTTTACTTATTTGTTTTTTTGTGAAATTGTTGGAATTTCCTCCACAATTAAATACCTCGTAATCAGTTAAATATTTCTCTTTTGTAATTATTTTTTCAATTAATCTCGCAAAATCCTTTACATGACAATACGGCCTCCAAGTATTAAAGTCATACACTTCTAAATATTTTTTTTTATATAGATCTCTTGTAAATTGATTTACCGTTAAATCAAATCTCATCCTGCCTGACAGGCCAAATGCAGTCGCAAATCTTAGTATAGTTGGGCTAAAATCCTTTTTTTTTTTTAAATTTAATAAAAATTTTTCAATTTTAACTTTTGACTTTGCGTATAAAGATAAAGGATTAAGATTATCATCTTCTTTTAAATACTTTGATTTTGAAAAACCGTAATTTGAGCAAGTCGAAACAAAAATAAATTTTTCAGCATTTCCATTTTTATAAAAGTTGAATATTAATTTTTTTGTAAATTTTTCATTAATTATTTTTGAAATCCTTTTATATTTTTTTGTAATTGGATCACCAACAAGACCAGCTAGATAAATTACTGCATAGTACTTAGCGCTTATTTTTTGTATATCTTTATTTTTTCTAATATCCCCAGGAATAAATTTAACTTTTTTCGAAAATTTTTGTCCATAGATTAAATTATCGAATATTAAAATATTAAATTTTTTTTTAGAGAGATTATCTATAAGTGCATTTCCAATATAACCTCCTCCTCCAATGATTAAAATTTTTTTTTTCATTTACTTTTTTTTTTGTAAAATTTAATTGTTTTAATCATTCCTCCTATCAAGCTAAATTTGGGATGCCAATTTAATAGTTTTTTTGCTTTATTTATATTGGGATAAGAATCCATTATCTCATCTTTTCTTAATTTAATTTTTCCGAATTTTGGCTCACCTTTTTTTAAATATTTTACAACTAAATTTATAACTTTTTTTAAACTGTATGAACGTCCAAATCCAACATTGAAAACTTCTCCCTTTATGTTGCTTTTAAATATAAGATCAATTAAATTAATTAAATCATCAATGTATAAAAAATCTCTTTTTTGCTTTCCTTCGCTACAAGGAAAGGACTTATTTTGAATTGAAGCATTGATAATAAAAGGTATAATTCTGTTATTCTCTTGGTGTGGGCCATACACTTGATAAAGTCTCAGGACATTCACTGGAAGTCTATTATGTCTAAAAGCATTTATAAGGAGTTTCGTGCTATTATTTTTAGATTTTGCATATAAAGATCTTGGTTTACAAACAATATTTTCAAAATGCGGCGGTGGATAATTTCCATACTCAAGACCTGAACTCAACTGGATAAAAGATTTTATTTTTTTATTTTTTAAAACATCAACTAAATTTTTTATTAGTATGTAATGTTCCTTAATAATTTTTTTATTTTTAGAATGGTCAACATAACCTGAGGCATTAATAATATAATCAAATTGATATTTATCAAATAATTTTATTAAGTTTTTTTTATAAGTTAAATCTAAATTTAAAAAGACTACGTTTTTTTTAAATTTTATTTTAATATTAGATTTTCTACTTTTTGAGACAGATACTAAAGAAAAATTTTTTTTTATTGCATACTTTAGAATATTTGACCCAACAAAACCAGTACCTCCTAAAATTAAAATTTTTTTTTTCAATTTGATTTTTCGATTCTCTTATTTAATTAACAAGTATTTTGGATATGTTTAAATATTTCTCCATTTGGAGTTTCTTTAATTTTTTTATTTGTTAAAAAATTATATATATAATTATTATAAAGTTTTGAGTTTATATTAAATTTATTTATTTTTTTAAAATCAAATTTTTTACTAATATTTATTAAGTTACAATTAAGATTTTTTGACATTTCTAAAAGGTAATTAACCTTATTGGGAAAGTTTTCTAACATCTGATTATTATATAAAAGTGTGATTGGTTTTTTATAATAAACTGAGTAAGAAATTGCAGTAGAACCAGTAATTGAAAAAACCATTTTAGCATTTTTAGTATGATAATGAGATGAATTTATAATTCTAGATATGCTAAATTTTTTATCGTAGTAAGGGTTCTTCATCTTAAGATTTTTGGGGTGCGGAATAATTAAAATTTTTAAAGAGAATTGTTTCTCAATTTTATTGAAAAAATTATTTAACTAACTGTACCATTTTTTTTTGTCATAATTATCCCTAAACCCGAATAATTCACGATCATTTGGAAAAAAAGGTCCTGGTCCATCTAAAAAAATTGCAATTTTTTTTTTATTTTTGTTTGATGAGTATTTATTTTTTAAAATTTTTGAGTAATCCGGAGAGTTAAAATCAACAAAATTTTTTGATTTTGATCTTAATTTAAGCATAAATAATCTATTATTTTTTCTCTTTCCACAGATCAAATAAACTATTTTTTGAAATTGTACTAATGTAGTTAAAAAAATTAAAAATTTATTTTTTAAAAAAAAAGATAAGCTTCTTGGGTTTTTGTATATTGTAATAAATTTTTTTTTTAAATCAAAAAATGTAATTTTTTTTTTTTTTATTGTAATTATTATAAACGCCAACTCTTGTATCAATTATTATTGTAAATCTAAGAAATTTTAATAAATAAAATATTATTAAAGATTTAAAATTATTTAAAACTAGTAAATTATATATAAATATTTTTTCTTTTTTTTTTAGAAATATATTTAAACCAATCAAACAATGAATTAAATTTTTTAAGTTCTTTAAATTTTGCCTTGTCATTCTTAAAAATTTTAGGTTGAAAATCATTTATAGCTTTAGATAAGTCATGAACTTCAAACTTGATTTTGTTTCTTTTTAATTCGTCTACATCGTAATATGAAAAATGAAAATTAGTGAATTCATATTGATGTAAAATTATTATCATTATAAAGCTTGCTTATTTTAATATTTTTATAATTTTAGATTGATCTTTTGTAGATAAAGAATAACTACCAGGTAAACATAAAGAGTTTTTAATAAGATCTAAATTGTTGTTAGCAAAATATTTTTCATATTTTGTGAAGGGTTTTTGTAAGTGATTGGGGTGCCAAACAGCTCGTACCTCAATTTTATTTTCTTTAAACTTTTTAATAAGTTTCGATTTACTTAAAGAGTACTTGTGTTTGTCTATTACCATAACGTTCATCCAATGGTTTGAAATTGAATTAGCTGGCGGTTCGATCATCTTTAAACCATTAATTTGAGATATCTCTTTTAGATAAATTTGAAAAATTTTTTTTTTCTTTGATAAAATTTTTTTCAGGTTTCCTATTTGAGCACAACCAATTGATGCATGTAAGTTAGACATCCTAAAATTATAACCAACTTCGTTATGAACAAAATTCATCGCATCATCTTTCGCTTGAGTGGATAGATACAAAGCCTTTTCGGCAAATCTTTTTGAATTCGTCACAATCATCCCTCCTCCGCCTGATGTAATAATTTTATTACCATTAAATGATATACATCCTAAATCTCCAATAAGGCCTGTGTGTATTTTTTTTGTTTTTTGAAAATAATACGATCCAAGACTTTCTGCTGCGTCTTCTATTAATTTAATATTTTTAGCTTTTAAAATTTTTAAAAGTTTTTGATTTAGATCAACACTATTTCCAAAGGCATGGACTGCCATTAAAGCTAAAATTCTATTATTTGTATTTTTATTGTAACAATATCCTTTTTTTTGAAATGTATTTTCGTTTAAAAACTTAATTAACAAATTAATATCTAAGAGAAAATTTTTATCTACACCAAAAAAAATAGGCCTACAATTATTATAAATTATTGAATTGATAGAAGAAACAAAAGTTATTGTAGGCACCATAACTTCATCATTATTTTTTGGATTTAATAGTTTAATGGCTATTTGGAGGGCTGATGTACAATTGACCATTGGAACAGCATATTGAGATTTAATAATTTTTTTAATTTTTGTTGTAAATTCCTCTAAATAATTTCCAAATGTGGAAACAAAAGTAGATTTTATACATCGATTTACATTAGATATCTCTTTTCCAAAGAAAAAAGGAACAGATAAAGGTATAATTTTTTTTTGATTTTTCATTATTTAATTCAGGAATTTAAATTTTTAATTTGATTAATCAATTTCATTACTCTTATTCCTTCTTTGTAAGTACACAAAAGATTCTTATCTTTATTTCTTAAAATTGCATTGTGCATTTTTACATAAGTAAAGTTTCTATTAATTTTTACTTTAAAAATTTTCTTTTTTTTATCATTAGAAATTATTAAATTATTTCTTATAAGGTCTAAATTTATCGATAAATTGTTAGTATCAATAAATAAATATCTAAGCTCATTTCTTGAAAAATAATTAAGATCTAAATAAAAGTTTGAATTTTTGAATTTTCCTATTAACTTCAGATTATCCTCTGTATTCATTTTTAAATTTGAAAGCTTAGAATACGAAGAGTAAAAAAACTTAATTTTTTTTTCAAACCAAGTGAGAATATCAATTTCATGGCTTAAATCTAAAATTATACCCCCTCCTTTTTCTTTAAAAACTGTAAAATTTTTTGAGTAGACTATATTTTTTCTCCAATTAGGAAGGTAAGAATTTGTAATAACTTTAAAATCAATAATTTTTTTATTTTTTAAAATTTCTCTTAGTTTTATCAAAAGTGGATGAAACCTTAAATTATAACCAACATATACTTTATTCCTTACGATTTTTAATTTCAAATTTTTATGAAAAAGAGGTTTCTCAACTAAAATTTTCTTTCCATATAAATTTTTTTCTAAAAATTTTAGTTGATTATAATGTTTATAGTTTTCAGAACTAATTATAATATAATCCGGATTTAATTTTGTTATATCTTTTAAATTTTTTAATTTATTTTTAATTTTAATACTTTGTTTTGTTAAAACAAAAATATTTTTAGGATCGTAAATTTTAGACAAAATTCTATAATGTCTTTGTCCTATTGATCCAAAGCCAATTATTACAATTTTCATTAAATAGCTGTCCAGCCGCCATCCACCATAAAAGTAGTACCGGTAATATATGATGAAGCATCAGAAGATAAAAAGGCGGTTGCGTATGCAATTTCTTTTGCTTTCGCAAATCTTTTTAGAGGAGTTCTGCTTATATATCTTTTTAAAAATTTTTCAGGAATTTTATTGCTTTGACCAGCTACATATCCTAGAACACCTCCTGGACAGATAGTATTTACTCTTATCCCAAATTTTCCATAATGTGAGCTCATTTGTCTTGAGTTATTTATTATTCCTCCCTTAATAGCAGAATAAATCATATTCTCTTTTATGTGAGTGCCATCGTATATATCTGTGATTTGACCTACTACACCATAAGTTGATCCAAATTGAATAATACTTCCTCTTATTTTTTTAATTAGCATTTGCTCGGCAATTAATCTTGCAAGCCAAATATAACTATTCAAATGTAACTTTATATTTGAATTTATTGTATTCATATTCACGTCTTTAAAGGATGTTTGTCCCCAATTAGAATCGTAAGGGTAAGAGCAATTTATGAATACATTTGGGCATCCATATTTTTTTATTGCGTCTTTTAAATTTTTTTCAATATTTGATGAATTTGCTACATCGATTTTAAAAAAAGATACATTTTTCTTTTGTCTCTTATTTTTAGTTATATCTAAATTAATTACTTTACCCTTCAATTCTGAGAATAACTTACACACCTCATATCCAATTTGACCTGATCCACCAACAACAAATATTGTTTTCTTTTTTAATGAAAATTTATCTATACTTTGCATTAATTTTTATAAGTTTTTTTTTTTCATAAAAAATTTTACTAAGTTTAAATCATCTAAAGTATCAATGTCTATAGACCTGGCATAAGGCATTAAATAAATTCCAGTATTTTTATTGAAAAATATTTTTTTCTCTAAAATTTTTTTTTTCCATACATAAATTGAGGCATTTACGTCATAAACTTTTGGTGTATTTTGTCTTCTCACATAATTAATATTTTTTATTTTTTTAACTAATGAAATTTTCTTATTTTTCATTTCGACCATGTTAAAATAGGGATTTTTCCTGGACTCACAAACACTAAATAAGTTATCTAATTTTTTTTTAAAAAAAATTTTTATTGATTTTTTTATATCGTATACATTCCTCAGCGGAGATGTTACATCTAAATCAACAACTGTATCAAATTTTTCATTAAATCTATTTTCTGCTGCGTATAGAGCGTGTAATATTGCGTCTAGTTTACCTGCTGTGTTTGATGAAAGTCTTGCAGGTCTTTGAATTAATAAATTCGAATATTTTTTTGAAATATTCAAAATTTTTTTAGAGTCTGAGGAAACTATTATTTTATAAAAAATTTTAGATTTTTTTGCTTGAATAAGAGTGTGCTCAACCAAACTTTTATCAAATATTTTCAAAATATTTTTATTTCTTATACCTTTTGAATTTTTTCTAGCACAAATTATACAGATAATTTTTTTCATATTATTTTTTTTTTAAAATTATGATCCATTTCTTCACACTATGTTTTTGATCATTATAAGTTGTGCTTGTTTTTTCTAAATTTACTAATGTAAATAAATTTTTAAAAAGTTTAAATATATCCTTTTTCGAAGTAAATCGAGTTGGTCCTTCGTTTTTATGTGGCCCTGTATTGGCAAGATAATAATTGTAGCCTATTTTTTTACCAGTTTTATCTCCCCAGGATTTAGTGGAAAATGTACTAGAAAAGAAAAATCCATTTTTTTTTAAAGTTTTAGAAATATCTAAATAAATTTTTCTTGTTTCATTAAAAGAACAGGCATAACTAGAACAGTCATCAATCACACAATCAAAGAAATTTTTTTTAAAAGTTAGATTTCTAATATCAGTTTTAAATAATCTAATATTTTTTAATTTATTTTTTATTATGTTTTGTTTAGCTTTTTTTAAAGCTGTATCTGAAAAATCACAGCCATAAACTTGAAATTTTTGTTTTGATAAAAAATAAAAGTTTCTTCCAGGCCCACAACCTAAATCCAATACTTTTATTCTTTTCTTTTTATAAGATGAAGTAATGAAGAATTTATGAAAGAATTTTATTAAATCTTCAGATGGATACTCTCCCCATTTTTTTTTTTTTTGAAAAATTTTTTCCCAAGCAAAAGCTGGATCTTGATTTTTATTTTTAACTTTCATAAAACTGAAATTTGTTTTTAAATTGATGATCATCAATTTTAAAATCTTTTTTTAACTTATAAAAAATTTTGTTGTCCCAAATGTTGAAAAATATTTTACTAATTTTAAATGATGTATTTGAAAAACCTTCTTTGTATTTTGCAACACCATCATCAATTTTTTGTCCTGCGCCTAATAAATAATATTCTATTTTTTTATCTTTTAAGTCAGAAATGATTTTATATTTAAGGAGCTGATTTGCATAATGCTGCTTTCCAGCCTCTGTTGTTCCTCCAAGATACGAGTGGGCATATTTTTTATGATATAAAACAAGCTCAATAGAAAGTAATCTGTTCTTTTTTTTAATATAATAAAATTTGCAAGAATTTTTAAATTTATTAAAAATATCAAGAAAAAAATTTCTTTTAAAAAAATAAAACTTTTTCGCATTTTTATTTTTCATTGTTTTTGTGTAAATTGAAAAAAATTGATGTATTTCAGCTGAATTTTTTATGTAACCGAATTCTATATTTTTATTTTTTTGTGCCTTTTTAATTTCCTTTCTAAGTGACTTTTTAAATTCTGAAAATATAACTTTTAAATCTTTTTTTAAATCTATGAAAAAAAATTTTCCTACAGATTTTGTAATTTTTTTTTTAAAAAATAAGTCACTATCTATAAAAGGATGTGCTCTATCAAATGAACAAATGATTTTATTTTTTAAAAAAAAACCTTTTAGGTTATTTTCAAAGTTTATGATATTTTCTTTTTTAATGTCATTTGAATTAATTATCCAGTTCCTTCCATAAATACCTGTTGTATCTTTATAATTTCTGTAAAAAGTCGATTTAATAAAAGTATTTAAATTTCTTACAAGGAATGGATAAATAATTAATTTTTTTTTTTTAGAATAAATTGCACACTTAATTTTATCTTTTTTGTTATTAAAATGTTTTGATAAAATTTCAATAAATTTTGGATCATAAAATATATCTTTAAACTCAGGCTTTAATTTTTTAAAAGCATCTAACCAAATTTTACTAGTGGTATCCACAACTTGAAAATTACTTTTCACTTTATGTGACTCCACTTAAAGTTTTCATTAACTCTAATTTTTTTTTTCATTTTTTTGCCAATGAATTTATCTATAAGATTTACATTTATTCCATGTACTGTTTTTTTAAAAAAGAAATGTTTTTGATGGAGTATTGATCCTTTTTTGAGATCTTTAGATGCGACTAGGAATCTTTTGAAGGCTTTTCTTGTGTTAATTTCGCAAGGCATAATTTTTTTTTGTACTTTTCCTAATGATTTAAAAGCGTTTGTGACTTTAGCAATATAATCTTTCATTTCTTCGGGATTTAATGATGCTGCGTGATCTGGTCCTTTCATTTTTTTATTTAGAGTAAGATGCTTTTCAAAAACTTTTGCTCCTAATGCAACTGCAGCACAAGCGCTTTCACTTCCAAGAGTATGATCAGAAAAACCTATTATATTCTTATACTTTTTTTTAAGATATTTAATAAAATTAAGGTTTAATTGGCTATGAGGTGCCGGATAAGCAGATATACAATGAAAAATAATAAATTTATTTTTTTTATCTTGTAATATTTTAATTGCAGACTTGATTTCCTTAACTGTACTTGCTCCAGTAGAAATTATTATTGGCAACTTAAATTTTGTTAAAAATTTTATAAAGGGCAAATTTGTTAGATCTTGAGATGAAACTTTAAACAATTTCACTTTCAATTTATTAAGAAAATTTGCACTTTCTATTTCATCTGGAGTTGAAAAAAAAATAATTTTTTTCTTTTTACAAAAGTTTTTAATTTTTTTAAAATCTTTCTTTTTCAACTCTAAAGATTTGATTAATTTAAATTCTTGAATTTTTTTACCTAAGTTTTTTTCTTGATAATCAGGTAATAGGGATTTATCATTATATACATGTTCCGTTTTCCAGGTTTGAAACTTAATTGCATCACATTTTAATTTTTTTGCAACTGATACTAATCTTAATGCTTCGGATAACTTTCCATTATGGTTAACACCCGCTTCTGCGATAAAAAAAGGTCTATTTTTAATAATTTTTTTTAAATTATTATAAAAATTATTTTTCATATTTTATTTACTCTCTCTATTAAATTACTTATCTCTTTTTTCTTAAGAAATTCATTATTAGGTATCAAAATATGATTTTTAAAAAAGTTCTTTTCATTTTTATAATTTCTATTATTTGGAATGAAATTCCATCTATGAGTTATTTTACCTGCCAAAATATTTTTTCTTTTTAAGGTGTTTAAGATTTTATCTCTTTTCTTCACAAGCAAAGGTATACACCATGGTTGAGAAAATTTATTAAGTTTATTGTGTAAAAATTTTACATTCGGGTTTTTAATATTTTTATATATGTATCTTGAATTTTTCATTCTTTGATTTTTAAATTTTTTAAAATTAATTTGATTGAGAAGATTAAAAGAAGTGTTTGAAATTT
>MDTA01081317.1_pt1 | contig 19211 bp, 16 predicted proteins | sample 811151 | NCBI WGS metagenome assembly MDTA01 (sample SAMN05326648, study PRJNA326480) | marine metagenome | isolation source: seawater | place: Indian Ocean: South | collected 2010 | reverse complement strand
GTAGCCGCGGCCGCCTCTTTGCATCAACAGCAGTCGTGAGGAAGGCATCGGCCCTTATAGTCGCTCTGATTTTTGGTAAGATCCTCGAGAATAACCTCGAGGATTTCCGTGGGATCCTCCTGGTCTATTCCATATGCTGCGTGCTGATGGCTGGCTGCGTCCTCGCCATGGCGCCGGTGCGCTTGCAGCGCTCCAGGCAGGTGCGTCTATTTGGGGCCCTCGACCACCTGCGGAGTGACCGGATATTCAGGTCGCTGCTGATTTCATGGATGATTCTGGGGTTTGGGAACCTGATCTGCTGGTCCATATTCGTAGAGTATGTCTCCAATCCTGACTATGGATACAAACTGACCGAGTTTACCATTGCCTTTATTACCGGCTCCCTGCCCGAGATCATGTTTCTGATAACCGTGGTGGCATGGGGAATCATCTTTGACCGGGTGAATTTTTTTGCAGTCCGCATGGTTCTCAATGTCTTTTTCATCGGTGGGGTTCTATTCTATTTCTTCGGGGACGGATTGTGGGCCTTATGTATTGGAATTTCCCTGCACGGGATTGGCCGGGCCGGAGGAAATATTGCTTGGAGCCTATGGGTAACCAAGTTTGCCAAGGCGGAACAGGTGGCTGAGTACATGAGCGTTCACACATTTCTCTGTGGGGTGCGGGGTGTGATTGCCCCCTTTGTAGCATTTCCAATGATTGCGGGGCTCGGTCCCCGTACGGTGGGCGCGGTGGGTGCCTTCCTGATTTTCGTGGCGACTCTCATGATCTGGCCTCTTTTCCGCAGAAAGCCAGATTGCGAGGATTCTTGAGACCAGAGAGCGGGGAGGCTGGCTGGAAATCTTTCGAGGCCAGAGTTCAGGAGAAAGTATTGCCGGTTATCGGCTCTCTATCCTGATGGCATCAGATAGACGGCACTAGTGAAGTTCAAGAACCTCTGCGGGACTCACGGTAGAGAGGCTATGGGCTTCGCCTACCGGGGCGCAGGTCAGCTTGCCCTTTGTGCAATTGATACCTGACAGTAACTCGGGTCGATTGCGGCAGGCATCTGGGAGGTCATGCTCCGCCAGGAGCATGGTCCAGCGGGAGGTCACGTTGTTGAGGGCCTGAGTAGCAGTGCGTGAATAGGCTCCGGGCATGTTGGCAACGCAGTAATGAAGGACGTCTTCTTCAAAATAGGTTGGGTCGTCATGGGTTGTTGGACGGCTCGTTTCGGCACAGCCTCCCTGATCGATGGCGATGTCGACAAGGACGCTTCCAGGAGCCATCTGTTTCAGCATGTCGCGGGTAATGAGTTTGGGCGCCGCGGCCCCCGGGATCAGAACAGCCCCAATAATGAGATCAATGCGTGGGAGGAGGGATGAGATGTTTGCTTCGGTCGAATAGAGCGTATGAGCCTCCTGCAGGGTGATATCGAGGAAACGCATCCTCTCGACGTCGACTTCGACAATGGTCACATCCGCGCCGATTCCTGTAGCCACCCGGGCAGCATTAATCCCGGCGGTGCCTCCACCAATAACCATCACCCGGCCGGGAGCGACCCCGGGGACTCCACCAAGGAGGATTCCTCGGCCTCCTCGATGATTCGCGAGGTGATAGGACCCAAAGATGGCAGCCATCCTGCCTGCCAGCTCGCTCATGGGCTCCAGAAGCGGGAGGCGACCACTCATCTCAAGTGTCTCGTATGCGATGGCAGTGCACCCGGTAGCAGTCAGAGATTCGGTCAGTTGTCGGTCGGCGGCCAGATGCAGGTAGGTAAACAGAGTGTGATCGGGACCAAGTAGGGCAACCTCGGAGGGTTGCGGTTCCTTCACCTTTACAATGAGTCTAGCCTCCTCGAAAACGGCCTCTGCGGTCGGAACTATTTCGGCGCCTGCGGCCTGATACTCTGAATCGAGGTAACTGGATTGCTGGCCAGCGCCTGTCTCAACCACTACTCGATGCCCCCGTTTAACCAGTTCTCCGGCACATGCGGGTATCATGCCGACACGGTGCTCCTGCGATTTAACTTCCCTTGGGATTCCGACCGTCATACGAGGACTCTAGACGAAGGAGGCCTGTCCCTCCATCCCCGACTTGCGGCCTGACCGTAATCTGGCATACTCTGCCCGTCAGCGATGAGCCAGCTTAGCTTCAATTGGTAGAGCTCTCGATTTGTAATCGAGCGGTTGTCGGTTCGAGTCCGACAGCTGGCTCCAGCGGATATCCCGCCGCAGGGTTCCATAAGCAGAAGATTTCCCGGTCATGACTGGGAAGAATTGCTGCTGCTAATGGAAATCATGGCTCCCAGCAGTGATGCCGGGTTCAAAGGGGAGAGGTTCAATTCCGGTGGTGTAGAGAGTATGGGAGCTTCCTTCCCCGACCTGCAGTCGGCCATGGCAGAGAAGAAAGTTCTCCGTGGTGATAACAAGGCGATAACGATCAAACATGCTGCGGGAGACGAAAAGATTGGCTATGCCGGTCTCGTCCTCAAGGGAGATGAAGCAATGACCGTTGGCCGTGCTGGGTCTTTGGCGGCAAATGACAAGTCCGGCGCAGCTGATCTGCTGTCCATGCGCGATTCGTTGAAAATCGGATGCTCTAACAAGAGAGGGAGGGTGCCTGACTGGATTTGCAGGATGATTGCCCCGGGCTCCTTTTGATTTTGGAAGCCCCCTTAACCATTCCCTGCGCAGGATGGCCATGGGATGTGGGCCCGTGCTGTAATTCTGGGAGCTGTAGTCTATGGCGAGCCTGTCGAGATCGCTCATTGGGCTGAGTGGGAGCGGGGAGTCCGATTTTGAATTATCGGGAGGGAGAGCCTCTTCCTCTTCCCCAGCACGCCCAAAAAGATCTCGATCAGGAATCAGTTCTCCCTTCCACAGCGCATCCCTGCGATGCTCAACGTCATTAAGATCGTTCAGGGCTCCCACCGCGGCAAGGAGACGTCGCTCCTTTTTGTCAGGGCGCACACGCTGGAGAAAGTCCGAGAGATTTCTGAATTGGGAATGGGAGCGTGATTCCACGATCCTGGCCGCAGTTGAGCTAGAGAGATTCTTGAGGTGCTGCAAACCCAGCCTGAGAGCCTTGTCATCAAGAACCGTTGTCTCGCAGCAAGAGTAGGATACTGAGACCGGGCGAATGCGTATTCCATGCCGGCGAGCATCATGAAGCAGGCTGGCAACGGGATAGAAGCCCATGGGCTGGTTATTGAGAAGGCCGGCAAAAAACTCCGCAGGGTGATGAACCTTTAACCAGCAGGAGGCATAGGCGATAAGGGCAAACGATATTGCGTGACTTTCCGGGAACCCGTAGAGGGCGAAGGAACTGATGGAATCGATAATCCTTTCCTGAACATGAGAATCTATACCGCGCCGGGACATCCGGGAACGTAGTTTTTCCGAGATACTCCTCATTCTTTCGTCAGAACGCTTGAACGCCATGGCGCGTCGAAGTTCATCAGCTTCAGAGCCATTGAAGCCAGCTATGATCATCGCCATCCGCAGAACCTGTTCCTGGAAAAGCGGGACGCCGAGAGTGCGCCCGAGGACATTTTTGAAATCGGGGTGAATGCAGTCGATTGCTTCTCGTCCATTGCGTCGGTTCAGATAAGGGTGAACAAGATCTCCTACAATGGGCCCTGGGCGGATGAGGGCGACTTCGACCACCAGATCGTAAAAAACCCTTGGCTGCATGGCCGGGAGAGTGGCCATCTGGGCGCGAGACTCGACCTGAAAGGTCCCTATCGTGTCTGCATTGCAGAGGAGATCATATGTTGCAGGGTCATCGTAGGGGATGCGTGAAAGGTCGATATTCTTACCTCGTTGCCGACAGATCCGGATACTATCCTCCATGGCTGCCAGCATGCCGAGTCCGAGAAGGTCAACCTTCACGATGCCCAGGTCCTCGCAATCATCCTTGTCCCATTGTACGATAGTGCGATTGGCCATGGTTGCTGGTTGCAGGGGGACAACCGAATCGAGTCCTCCATCAGATATAATCATGCCTCCGGAGTGCTGCCCCAGGTGGCGGGGAAAGGAGAGAACAGCACGATATAGATGGAGGAGGGGCTTGAAGCGGGGATGATTCCGTGGGACGCCAGATTGGGATAATATCTTTTCGAGGCTATTCGCGTCCTGTTCTACCGTTTCCCTGTTTTCCGAGATGCGTATTGAGGAAAAAAGAGCGGAGAACCGATTCGCGGTAGCGACAGGAAAATCCAGGACTTTGCACATTTCCCGGAAGGCGGATTTCGGGCGGTAGGAGATGACATTGGCTGTCATGGCGGCACCGCGGGGTGAGTATTTTTGGAAAACGTGCTGAATAACCGCTTCACGGCGATTTCCCGAAGGAAAGTCGATGTCGATATCGGGCCACGACCTGCGATTCTCTGAGAGGAACCTCTCAAAAAGGAGCCCGCTCCCTACGGGATCACAGGCAGTGATCCCCAGGCAGTAGCAGACCGCCGAATTCGCCGCAGATCCACGGCCCTGACAGAGGATTCCCTGTGATCTCGCAAATTGGACGATTTCCCATACGATCAGAAAATACCCTGAGAAGCCTAAGCGGATGATCAGGGACAACTCGTGTTCAAGTTGCTGGTGGATCTGGGTGCTGATTGAGCCGTAACGTTCCCGGCCGCCCCGGAAAGTCAATTCACGTAGAATCCGTCCTTCTGCCTCGGGAGAAAGGGGTTGTCCGTTTTCATGATAGGAAGGAAACTTGTAATCCAGGCGGTCAAGAGTGAAGTCCAGGCGTTCGGAGAGGATTTGACTGTTAAGGAGGGCTTGCGGGTAATCCTTGAAGAGGGTTGAGAGTTGCTCCGGGGACTTGAGGTGACGCTCAGAATTTTCTTCCAGCAGGGTTCCCGCTTTATCAAGAGAAGTGTGATGGCGGAGACATGTGAAGGCATCTGCCAGAAGGCGGTCATGACGGTGTGCAAAAAGGGGTGCATTTGATGCGAGGAGAGGAATTTTCAGATGGTCGGCGAGGTCAACAAGATGGCGATTTATTCGTTCACTGGTCCTGCGATGGTGACGAGTGAGGGTGATATAGAGGTTGCTCCTTCCGAAGGCGTTACGAAGACAGGTTGCGGTCTCCAGAAGTTTGTTTTTGTCCATGGTGGACAGGGACTCCGGAGTGAGGAGGGCAACCATTCCAGAACTGTCGAAGGGAGTAAGAGGAAAACAATGTTCCTGCAGGGAGGTCTCAGGATGGGAGGGGTTTTCACGGTGGTGGAGTCTGGTCAGGAGATGACAGAGATTCCTGTAGCCAGCAGGGTTCTTGACCAGAAGGGGGAGGGAGAGGGTGGAGGAGCGAGGTCCTGCAAATTCTGCGGTAGCTCCGACGAGGGCCCGGAGGCCATGCTTTTTCGCAGTGAAGTGAGCCCGAACTGAACCGTAGAGCCCCATGTGGTCGAGAAGGGCGATAGCTTCATATCCAAGTGCGGCCGCACGATTGACAAGCTCTTCCGGATGACTGGCGCCACGGAGAAATGAAAAAGAAGACCGGGCGTAGAGTTCAGTAAGCAAGTTCTCTGGGATATCAGGGAGTCACAATATGGAGTGAGCCGGGGTAATTACTGATAACTACCCTCAAGGGTCCAGGATCCGGGTGAATGATATGCAAGGCGAAGCAAGGTCATGTCTGCGAGCTGAATATCCCATTCCACTCGCTGCCAGTTCTTATCGGAGCTCCACCAATTTCCTGAGAGCGGGAAAGGTCCATTGTGAGCGGCGACAGGACCGGGGAAGGGCCCATTGAGAAGTGCAAGGGGCCTGGGATGCCGGGTGCCGGAGTCACAGGCAACATGAACAGGGAGCGGTGGGCGGTAGCGGCTCAGTGGCAGAGCGGTTCCGGCCTCTGCAGAACCGAAGGCCTCGGGGGCAGCGTCAACTTTCTGCCTTGGTTTTGTGTTCCTGTCAGGAAACAGGGGTTTGGTCATTCGGAAAGAATCTGGATAGTGACTGGCAAGAGGAAGGGGTGCGCCCAGACGGTCTGGTCCGAGAAGCGCCGTTAATTGAGCAATAGTATTGGACAGGTTGTGAGAATCTCTTGGAGAGCAACCAAAGAGGTTGTGTTGTGTTTCTCCCGGAATTACGGGGGACAGATGCAGAGACCAGCGAATGATTGGAGCGGATGCGCTCACCGTTTCCAGGTGGACCTGAAGAATCTCCAGAAGACTGGATGGATGACATGAAGGTTCTGGCAGATTCACTTCATGTTGATGCTGGTTCCCGTCATCAAACATGAGGGAAATCTTGATGGAGTTTGTTGCCCGGTGGAGAGACTTAAGTCGTGAGCACAGAGTTCTCAGGCCTCGATTAAGGGTGAAGAGGAGGGCTTCCAGATTTTCGAGAGGATACTCAAGGTCCCGGCAGAGGGAGAATGTTTCTGGAGGGCGGAACAGGCTGAGGAGACGGTGGTGCTTGCCGTGCAGGATGTCATGAGCTCTTCCTGCTTCGAGACCAAGTCTTTCGGTGAGCCCCTGCCGGGGAAGTGCAGCAAGGTCGCCGAGGGTTTTGATGCCCCACAGCGAGAGCACGTCTTGATCCAGGTTGAGGAGGCAGGAGTCGGAGCAGAGGGAGGCGATTGATCGGTTGGCGATATGTCGTAGATGAAAGTCGGGTTGTGAAGTAGTCCTGAACAGGGGCTCTGGATTAAAGGAGAGAGTATAACGAAGGATGGGACTTTCCCCGGCGAGAAGAGACAGGTCTGGGGTCGGGGCAAGGGCGAGATGCAGAGGCAGGCGAAGGGGAGCAGCACACCGGAGAGCCTGCTCTATCCATTCCAGTGGAAAGCCCGGGGAGCGCGGCAGCGCTAGCAGGTCCAGGATGAAAACCCCTGGTGCAGTTTCCTCGAAATCTGGACCAAGAGAGGAAATATATTGTCGCAGAGCGTTCTGGTGCCGGTATTCGGTATCAGGGTCGGGGGTAAGAAGGGTAAGCTGGGGGCAACGTGCCAGGGCTCTCGCTGCAGTGAGCCCCGGGATGACCTGATGCAGGAATGCGGTATGATTGACGGCAAGGATGACCGGAATGGAATGACTGGACTCTTTTCCTGACGAAGTATCTGCCGCAGAATTGACCAGTGCGGTTGGGCCGGAGTCCTCAGGGAGAGTGTCCCGGAGAAGAACAGCAAGAGGAAAGAAAGGGACCTGAAAGGATGCGTACAATAAGAGCTGAGGTGCAGATTTATATCCTGGAAAAGGGTGATGCCGCAGAGCTTGCTATCCTCGAGCTGCGATTTTCCGGTGGTAATATATGAGGCTCAGTTCGTCTCTTTCCCGGATAAGGTCAGAAAGGGTAAAGGCAGAATCGAGGAAGAGCTGAAGGGACGCACATGGGATGAGGTGTCTGGGCGTAAAAATAAGAACAGAGGAGCTGGTCTGCTCTGCCAGGTTGCGCAGGCGATACCAGGATGAGGAAGGAATGAGAGAGAGCTCCCTGAGAGGATTGAGCAGGAGATCAAGGACGATCAGAGGAAGGCTTCCATCATGTAGAAGCAGGTCGCAGCAGCGCAGGGACTCGTTACTGTTACGACAACGGATCCAGAGAAGACGCGCGCAGGATTCGGTTCAATAGGAAGCAGGATCAAAAGAGTCTCGTCCATCTATGAGGGCGACCGGGTTTTGATAAGAGGGTGGGGAGCCGACCCCAAAACAGGTTTGAATTTCTGTTTTATGATCTGTTTTCAGAAGTTCTGATAGAATAAGGGATAAGCCGGAGGCGGGATGGGCAGGGCTCAGTTCGGAGAGAGCTCCCGCGGGGAATACGGGAAGGTTTTTAACGAGAGGTGGAGCAGTGAAATCTGGAGAGGCCCTTTCTGCATGCGCGGCAGGGAACTTTTCCTGCAGTTGCTTGCGTAAAACGAGAAGCAAGGAGGCCTGTTCTCCGCTATTTTTTATCTTACAAGGCTCCCTCATTGTGTTCATTAGAACACTATTTTGAAGTAGAGAGTTGGCAAGCTAAAATAAGAGGCCTCCCGCTCATTGGGAGTATTTCATGCCGCTCTCATCTATCTTGAGAAAGATGAGTAAGTGAACCCCATGCTTTTTGGCCTGGATGTGTATGGCCTGTTAATAAGTAGCTTGGTGAACCGTTGACAGGTTGATAGTCGCTAAATACAAAAATTTGATGGGTATCCGTGTAAGGCCGATCGGTGAAATAAAGTCCCAGCCTGATCCTGCTGAACGCGTAAAGTGCTGGAAGTGTGCGACTTGGTTCATGATGCCTCGTACCGCGACTCGGTCTTCGTGTCCAAGCTGTGGGAGTCAGGTAGCCCTTCATCGCCTCAAGATGCCGATGATGCCAAGTGGGAAAGGCAGGCAGCCTGAGACTCGCTCGACGGATTCCAGTCGGGACATCGAGTCGGGAACGCCGGGTGAGGGAGATGCCGCAAGGAAGCCGGGACCGGAGTTGGGAGGGGAGGAGGTACGCAGGATGTTCGTGGAAGCTGATCCGCGGCGGGAAGGTGGAGTAAGTGGGAGAGAAATTCTCAGGGGAATTTCTCTCAGGACGCTGATTGCGCTAGTTGGCGTAGCAACCCTGATTCTTCTGATTTTGTCCTTGGTAACCACGAGTTGAGGGTGGCGGTGAAGTTTGTCCTGGCGTCCGGTTCTCCGAGGCGAAGAGATTTCCTGAGCAAGGCTGGGTACGATTTCGGAGTGGAGCCATCCGAGGTGGAGGAGTGGCCTCCAGGGAAGTACCCTTTTCATGAGCTTTGCGTGTCCAATGCGGTTTTGAAGGCAAGAGATGTATTGGGTAAGCACGCCGATGCGGTTGTCCTGGGAGCTGATACGCTTGTCGGTCTGGAAGGAGAGGTTATGGGTAAACCCCGTGATATTGAAGATGCAGTGTGCATGCTGGAGCGCTTGTCGGGCCAGAGGCATGAAGTATGTACCGGGGTGTGTCTGTGTGGCGGAACAGAGGAATACACCTTCTTTGAGGTGACGTGGGTGCAGTTTCGGGATTTCGGGAGCAGTGTAATCAGGGACTACATGGACCGGGTCAGCGTGATGGATAAGGCAGGGGCCTATGCGATTCAGGAGCATGGAGAGATGCTGGTCGAGGGGGTGGAGGGGTCCTATGATAATGTGGTAGGCCTTCCAATGAATCAGGTGAAGGCAGGGTTGAAACGATTCGGGGTCATGCCCTCCAGTGATTGAAAGAGATGATATCTTGGGATTTGAGCAGGGCAGCGGAGAGCAGGTTCTGTAATTGAGGGGAGGTAGAAGTTGGGAATTGGTTCAGTGGCGGCATTATGGGACAATCTAGCGTGACGATGGCGCCGAGGTATCCGCTGATCATGAACCCTAAGGCTCGCAGCGAACGGGCCCAGCGGGCTCGGCGTTTCGTGATGGAAAACGCTACGAGATTTGCGATTTACGCTACTAACAGCGGAGAGGAATCAGCGGAACTTGCGAGGCGTTTTTCGGAGGAGGGTGAGGAAGTTGTCGTGGAAGCGGGAGGAGACGGGACTCTCAATGCGGTGGTCGGTGGACTGGTTGGGACAAAGACGGTCCTGGGTATTCTGCCAACCGGAACAATGAACGTCTTTGCTCGTGAGTTGAACATCCCGTTTGGGCACCTCGCGGCTGCGCTTGATGTCATCGATGGAGGACATGTGAAGGAAGTTGATCTTTTTGAAACAGAAGGAACGCCTTTCGTGCAGATGGCCGGGGTGGGGTTTGATGCGCAGGTGATCGAAGAGACTACTACCGAGTCGAAACGCCGGTTGGGCCCGTTGGCCTATATTCTATCAGCGGTGAAGGTGCTTGGTTCCGAGCCTCCCCGGATGAAGGTGCATTTTGATGAGGGATTTGCGGCGGAGGGTGCCTGTGTGCTGCTCGGTAACGGTGCCCTGTATGGAGGTCAGCTGAGGCTGTTTGGAAAGGCGGACAATGCAGATGACCTTCTGGACGTCCTGGTTTACAAGGAAGCCGGTTACAAGGCGGCCCTGGGATCTCTGGGGACAGTCGCGAGGGGAGGATTTGAAGCAGATGGGAAGGTGGTGGAATATTACCAGACTTCTGGCCTTGTCGTGGAATCTGACCGGGAGGTTCCGGTCGAGGTGGATGGCGAGTTGTGGGGCCGGTCGAAACGGGTGGAATTCAAGTCCATGTCTGAAAAGTTGCGCGTTCTTGCGCCAGAGGAAAGAGGTAAGAACTGGTGGGAGCAGGTGCTGTCAAATCTTACCCCTGATAAAAGTTGAAATTGGGGGAAGATGTTAAATTAACCTTCTCCTTATGGAGAGAAATCCCAGAATAGTGTAGCAGTGAAGTCCCGGCTTGATGATCTCCTCGAGTTCGCGTGCGGCGAAGTTGGAGATGAGGATTTCAGGCGGTTCTGCCCGAGTAATCCGGGAGATATGAGCTATGTCCACCTCTGCAGTGGCGTGCGGTCCCGGCAGGAGGTTCCTGAAGAAGTTGATCCGGAGTGGTTTGAAATTTTCGGTGTCGCCCAGCGTGGAACCCCCGAGAAACCATCGGAGGGTGGTCGTTTTGTGCGTTTCCGCTTATTCTGCGGCGCAGTAGCGGCCAAGTTCCTGATCGCAGAACCCGGGCTCGATACGGTCGTAATAGTGAATTACGTCTGCTGTTCCCTTGTCCAGTCAGCCCGTCTGATAGGGAGCAGGGCGCTCACGGAGATACTAGTCGATGTTTTTCCGGCGCTCGCCAAGGAAATGGAGGACTATCGGGCGCCGAGTGGGTGGGTTGTTCAGGAGTATCCGTTCTGCCTTCTCGCAGGCATGCTGATGGCTGAGGACCTTGAGGAGGATGACCTGGTAGCGGACTTGGCTGGTCAGTTGCTGAAGGCTGAGGAGCAGGTAAGAGAGGAAAGTTTTTTTCCCGGACATGAATTCCTGCTTGGATTGACGAATTATGACTCCCTCCACGCGGATTGGCTCAAACTTGCTGAGTCTCTGGAGAATTCAGGTAAAGATGATACCGTGCAGGAGGTAAAGGGTCGTCTTGGTGGAGTGGAGAAGTGGCGTGCTGGATAGCGACAGGATGGGTTATCCTCCGGCGGAGAGAACTACAATTTCGACGCGGGAGCCCTGGGCCATGGCGCTGGAGCTGAGTTCTTTTCGGGTCAGTGCGCGGCCATCGAGTTCGACAACTACGGGCTTGTTTGCCAGGTCGAGGGATACGAGGAGTTCGGCGATGGACCATTCACGCTCCACTTCATGAGTGTCACCGTTAAGGATTATATGCATGGGGATGGAAAGTATCAGGTAGTGGTGCCAGCAGGGGCGAGGAATTCGCGATCCCAGTCTTTCCAGACGGCATCAAAGCCCTGCGTTTTCAACTGGTCCGCGACAGTTTCCGGAGATCTCTGGTCGTCGATTTCGAATTGCGGAGTAGCCCGGGTGCCACAGCCACTCATGGACTTTTCGATGGGATCTATTTCGACACGCTTTCCCTTGATTGTCTGGTGCAGATCATTGGAGCCTGCTCCGGTATAGCCTCCGGGTTCCGTGTGGGAACCTGCCGAAACGTGAGTAACTCCCAGCGGGAAGAGGTGATTTCGCAGGGTTTCCGGCTCGCGGGTTGAAAGCACTATTCCGACCTGGGGAAAGGTGAGGCGAAAGGCGCAGATCAGTTGAACGAGTTGCCGATCCGTGAGAGTCAGCTCCGGGTCGGCCTGGTGCCGGTGGTTTCCTGCGTGGGGCCTGATCCTTGGAAAGGAAATGGTGAACTGAGCTTTCCAGCAGGTCCGGTAGAGGTATTCAAGATGTGCGGCCAGGGCCAGTGCCTCGGTACGCCAGTTCGCAAGGCCGAAGAGAGCGCCAATGCCGATGCGTCGGAAGCCTCCGGCATAGGCCCGCTCAGGGCAGTCGAGACGCCAGTCAAAATTCTTTTTTGGGCCTGCTGTATGAAGCTTCTGGTATGCTGCCCGGTCATAGGTTTCCTGATATACAACCAGTCCCTCTGCGCCACAGTTTACCAGTTCCGCATATTGCTTGTCCTTCATCGGACCTACTTCGATTCCGAGGGTAGGGATGGAAGGGGAAAGGCGTTCAAGACATTGCTGAAGGTAGCCCTCTGAGACAAATCTAGGATGCTCGCCCGCAACGAGGAGAAGATTGCGGAATCCGAGCGCATGAAGGTGTTCCGCCTCTCTGACGACCTCCTCAACAGTGAGGGTGGTCCTGAGGATGGGGTTGTCCCGTGAGAATCCACAGTAACTACAATTGTTCACACATTCATTCGAAAGGTAGAGAGGGGCAAAGAGGCGCATGGTTCGCCCGAACTGGCGACGTGAAAGGGCAGAGCTTTTACGCGCGAGTAATTCGAGCTTCTCGAGAGAGAGAGGATCCATCAGGGACGTGAATCGCTGGAGGAGAGGAGAACTCTTCCGATTTGGATCTGCGAAGTAGGCTGAAAAGCTCACGTGGAAGAGAGGTCGGGTTTGTGAGGTTGAATGTCAAAGGGGAAAAGAGAGAGATGGGTGTGGGGTCCCGGGGAGCGCTTGGGGAGGGGCGATCTCTCCGGGGTGGCCATTGCTGTCGATTCCGGTCGCCCGAGCACGGGTAATGGAGTCCAATGTCTCAAATGTGAGCAGCCTGAGATTGAGAACTTGAACAAGGCGGAGAGGGACGGCACTTTCGTGTTGCCAATGAGTGGAGAGGAAGTGATCGAATGCCGTCCCACAAGGTGGTTCTATTTGAGAGCTGGCGCGATGGCGTTGATGTTCGGGGTGTTCCTCGTGCTGTTCCTGAAGGACTGGAGGGTTGGATATCCCGGGAAGAATGAGGTCTACTACACCTACAAGGCCTTTGAGAAGGCCGAGGATCAGTTTGCCGGGAAAGAATGGGGTGCTGAAGAATGGGAGCAGGAAGCGTCCTCCCAGAAGATATTTCCCGACCCGAATACCATTCTTCCTGCGGGAGTTTCTCATGATGCGAAGTGGCCGTCTGTTCTGGCCGATTATGAAGTATACAGCAAGGCCGTCGCGGAAGAGGGGAGCAAGGCAATCCCGCCGTTGTGGGCGAGTTATACGGACAAGCGGGGTTGGAGTTCTTCTATCCCCAAGAAGAGCTACGATGTCGGCAAGGTGCAAGAGCAGCTTTATTTCGGGATCGGAAGCGGAGTCCTTCTTCTGGTGACAATCTTCTTTCTTGTCCGGACCTCACGACGCTCAATGAAGGTTGACGGTGATTCGTATTATGCACCAGGGGGAGAGGTGGTTTCGTTTGATGCGATTCGCAGGATTGATATTCGAAAGTGGAAGACCAAGGGGATTGCGTATCTCTTCTCCTGTCCGGCAGCCGATACGCCTCATGCTGATCCTGATCAGGCATCTCTTCAAAAGGTGAAGGTGGACGGCATGGTATATGGTCAGTTTCGCGAGGAAGATGGGGCCCCCGCGGAAGCGCTCTTTCAGCGGATCCTGCAGAATTTCCAGGGAGAACTGATCGAGTTGGAGGACGAGGAGCATGGGTTCTCGGAAGAAAATGTGGACAACTCAGGCACGGAAGAGGAGTCCGGAGGGGTATGAGCTCGGGAATACATTTTCAGAGTTGCCAAGCGACTTAAGGTAATCCAGAAACAGGCAACCAATCCAAGGAGACATGTCAGAATCAAGTGAAGAGAAGGTAAAGGGCATCATTGTAGAGCAACTCGGAGTGAATGCTGACCAGGTGACCAGAGAGGCTAAAGTGGTCGAAGATCTGGGAGCTGATTCCCTCGACGCGGTCGAACTGGTGATGGCTGTCGAAGAAGAGTTTGGAGTCGAGGTTCCGGACGACCAGGCGGAAAACCTTACCACGGTCGGCGCAATCGTTGACTACGTGGACAAGGCCTCGTCCTGAACGGGGTTTGCTCCTCCCAGCAAGGTTTCAGGGCGGGTCCAGCGGGGCCTGCCCTTTTCATTGTCAGAGGGTGCATGGTAGGAGATGATGTGGCTGAAGAATGTATTCGCCTGATGACATTCAATATGCGCTGGAGACCACCAGTGTTCTTTACGAGCCCGATCGTCGGATAGATACCTTTGGGAACACGCGTTTTGAGTTCCTTCTTCTGAGCGAATTAATGGATTCGGTTGGGCAGGTCCGTATCCGAAGTGGAGAGGTAGAGGCCAATCAGCCGACCATAATCAAGCCCGAGGCCTATAGCGGGATTGAGTTTGAGGGATTTGGTGATGATGCACAGAAATTTCACCAGTGGCTTCAGGAGCAGGGAGCCAAAATCGCCTTCGTCAACTATCAGTTCAAGCGTGGTGAGGTGCGTGAGGAGTTGCTTCATGACCCTCTGGAAGCGGTCAGGGACAGGGTGCTTGATGAAGCCCGGCGAGCAGGTAACCCGATGCAGGTCGTAATCGAAGGAGTGGATGACGCCTGGGAGATCAGCCTTCTTCGCTTTATCTTTGAGATCGTTGACAAAAGTTCGGAGATCAACGCATTTGATTTCAAGCGGAAAGGATTGCTGTAGTGGCCAGCCATTGGGAATGCCGTTGGAATTGAGAATGGTGATTTTGCAGGGACCCTTTCAGGCAGTTAGTTTGATTTAAATTATGATGGCTATTGTGAAGGTTCTTGCAGCATTTGTGGTGCTGGGAATTCTTGGAGCCACTGTATTTCTGGTTGAGCGGCTGAAGGAGGAAAGTGCGGTGCCGCAACTGGCGGATCCTTCAGGAACCCCGGAGGAGATCCCGGCAGTAAGGCCAGGAGAGATTGCATTCGAACGGGCAAGGGAATTCCTTGCTACCGGACAGTTTGACTCAGCGCGTGAGAAGCTCGAATTCCTGGTCGGGGTGTATCCGTCCTCTGAGCCGGCAGGCGAGGCGCGCAGGATCCTGGGGGAGTTGAACCTGGATGATCTGCTCTCGACGGATGTGATGGAGGGGAAGACAATGTATCAGGTGAAATCCGGAGATAATTTCACCAAGATCGCGCTCAAGCATGAAACAACACTGGACTGCATCATGCATATCAATGGGCTCCAGAGGATGGACAAGCTCTATCCCGGGGACGAACTCGTGCTACTGCCCCTGAAATTCAACATCAAGATCGATGTTCCTCGTAAGCTTCTGAACCTCTACAATGAAGGAAGGCTCCTGAAATCCTATAATCTCAGCCATGCCAGAACCAGGGACTCCCGAGGAGCGCTCAGGTCCAGAATCGGCCAGAAGATCGGACTCCTTGAAAATGGTGACCGCGTCTCTCCAGTCAAGTTTGAGAGTTATCGAACTGCCAGGAAAGTCCTTATCCTCGATCATCATAAACTACAGTTGCGTCAGGACGAAGAGTCGGAGAAGAATGCGGAGCGCCGGGGTTTCTTTCTCTCGGAGCCTGATATGGAGGAATTGGCGCTTCTTCTGAGAGTCGGGAACGAGGTGGAAGTCTTGTTCGCTAACAGGTAACATGCGTGAAGATGAAGGATAGCAGTGGTCGCCCCGAACCTCTCGATTTCGAGAAGCCTATAGCAGAACTTGAGGGTGAATTAAATGATATGCGCGAGAAGGCGCGTTCCCAGGAGATCGACCTGAGCGCGGAAATAGGAATCTTGGAGGGGAAGCTCAGGGAATTAAGGGAGAGCGTTTACGAAAACCTTTCGCCATGGCAGCGAGTGCAGATCGCGAGGCATGTAGGTCGCCCCTTCATGCTCGATTACCTCAGTAACGCCTTTGACGATTTCTGCGAGTTGCATGGGGATCGACTGGTCGGGGATGATCAGGCGATGCCGGGTGGATTTGCTCTCCTCGAGGGGAGAAGGTGCGTTGTCATCGGGCACCAGAAAGGCCGAAATACGAAGGAGAATCTTGAGCGTAACTTTGGCAGCGCGCACCCAGAGGGCTATCGGAAGGCACTGCGCCTCATGAAGCTTGCCGAAAAGCTCCGGATTCCAGTCATCTCATTGATTGATACCCCGGGGGCATTCCCGGGGATTGGGGCAGAGGAGAGAAATATTGCAGAAGCAATCGCGCGGAACCTTCGCGAAATGATGGATCTCAAAACTCCCATTGTAGCTGCCGTTGTGGGCGAGGGTGGCTCGGGAGGAGCCCTTGGAATAGGGGTGGCCGATCGTATCCTCATGCTCGAGAATGCGTATTATTCCGTGATCAGCCCTGAGGGTTGTGCAGCTATCCTCTGGAAGCATCGTAAGCATGCTCCAGAGGCCGCAGAGGCAATGAAGTTGACGGCCAAGGACCTGAGCGGGATGAGTCTGGTTGATGAGGTGGTAGTCGAGCCTGCGGGAGGGGCGCATAACGATGTCCGCTCAGCAGCACTCAGCCTCAAGGACGCCCTGATCAGGCATGTCGATGAGCTAGAAAGCCTTTCTGTCGAGGAAATGCTCGAGGCGCGTTACCAGAAGTTCCGGCAGGCGGGCGAGTGGACGGAGTAGTGAAAAGGGTGAAGGTCTACTGTGCCGAATAGCAGGAAGGCTGATCCCTAGTTAAGCTGCTTTTCAGTATAGGGCACTCCACCCTGTTTCTTGGTCTTTTCGCGGGATTCCTGAATGAAGGATTGGTCTACTTTGCCTGACCGATTGCTCCAGGCATGTCTGATGAAGGTGAGGATGTCAGCAATATCCTTATCCGAAACAGTTGGATTCATGGAGAGTCCGGGCATGGCTGCAGGTGGGGTATAGCGCTTTCCGGAAACCGTGATTGGTCCCTGAAGACCGTGCAGCAGGACCTTGGCGAGCCTGCTGGTGTCACCATTGACCCAGTCGGATTCGTCAAGAGGAGGACCCAGGTTGGGAAGCCCGGTCCCGTCTGCACCATGGCATCCGATGCAGGCGGCGCGGCCCATGTAGAGTTTTTCGCCACGCTGGAAGGAAGCAAGGTGTTCCCCCTTGATGCTGGGAGGCTCGATCTTCCGGGTATTTTTCTGAAGGGCTTCCTGGAGCCACTTATCGAGATTGCCGTCGCTGTAGCGCCCGTTGTTTACCCCGAGGAATACTGCTTCGCGATCTTTCAGTCCTGTAAAGGCGGCTTCCCGAACAAGTGGTTTCGATCCGTTGAGCTTCAATTCCGAGACCAGGTTGCCGAGGGCGGCGGAGGTCCCCGTCTCCGCAAGAAGGCGGGCCTTGTAAATTGAAGACTCAGGGCCGCTCTTGAAAGAGGCCAACGCGGGGAGAAGGGCATTCTTATCCCGCTGGCTGAGAGAGAGCCCGGCCATGAGGGCTGAGGATGCGAATTTCTCATCTCCAGACTTGAGAGCCACAGTGATATGTTCCGCCTTGAGGAGACCAAGTCCCTCCAGGCACCAGAGAGCATGGAGTCGGCCGAGTTTTTCCGGGCTCCGCAGGACTTTATCAAGTGGCTCCGCAGTGGTTTCATTGCCGCGTTCCACGATAAGGCGCTGTGCCGTGTCTCTCCACCAACCATTGGGGTGGCTGAGATGTGGCGTCAATTCGGTAGCAGAGAGCTTTTCCAGTCTGGGGGCGGGACCCCGGGCCTGATCCTTGTGACGAATACGGTAGATGCGGCCGTGACCCTTGCCAGGTTTGTCGAGTCCGCGACTGAGGATCTGCTTGCGCAGGTAGGAGGTGACGTAGGTCCGGTGCTGGATAATGCCATGATACATATCGAGCACGTAGAGGGAATTGTCAGGAGCCGTATAGGCGTTCACCGGACGAAACCGCTCGTCAGTAGAAGCCAGAAACTCCTTTTCGCCGAAAGTGTGTTCGCCAATTAATTTGCCATCTCCATCCTGATAGCTGATCGCCTTGACGAGGTGACCGGTGGCCTCGGTAATGAAAGCAGTGCCATAGAGTGCCTTTCCAAGGCCGTAGCTGCGGAATATCGTCAGCCCTGAAGCTCCGGTTGCATTGATAAGCTTGTAGTTTTCCGGAGAGACGGTGTTTCGCTGGTATCCCCGGTTCACTCCGGGCGTGACGCGGATCGGCCAGACCCTGTTGCTGCTGATACGCGCTGAAATTCCGGCCTTCATCTTGGAATTTGTATTTCCGTAGACGGCGTTGGGGAACGTGAAATCTCCTACGAGAAGGGTGCTGTTGCTGTTGTGGAAGAGGCGACCGTAATCGTCACGGTCGATACCCCACTGACCGCGGAAGGGGGTCCGCTCCATCACCCACTTCCCATTAACGTTCTTATAGCGGCGATCAGATTTTGCGTTGTAAATCCAATTATCGAGTCCCAGCACAAGACTGTTCGCCTTGTGTTCCACGTTGCCACCCCGGGCATAGTCCTTGTCCACGACTACTCGCTTTCCAACCGGCTTGTTTCCATCACGTCCCTGAAAGAAGAGGCTTTCCTGATTTGCCCACAGGATGCCGTCATCAAGCAGATATATGCTGCGGGGGAGGAGTAGCTTTTCGAGGAAGACCGTTCGCTTGTCGATTTTTCCATCGTCATCGCTGTCGGTCAGAACCACAATCCGCCCCTGGGGGATGTCTTCGCCGGTTCCATCGACATCGGGCATGTAGCCGACCAGTTCACAGATCCACATTTGCCCATCCCCATCAAACTTGAGCATGCAGGGCATGTCTACGAATGGCTCTGAGGCTACCTCCTCGATGACGAAGCCGGGAGCGAGTTGAAATGATTTGAGAGCCTGCTCGACGTTGAGGAATGGAGCGGGAGGGATAACGTCCTCAGGGACAAAGCTGGTCATGTTGTGGCCCTTTCGGTCCCCCTGCTGAGCTCCGAGGGGGCTGATGAGCGCAAGAGCGAGGGCGGCAAGTTGCAGGCGTCTGAGGTAACACATGGGCTTCAGGATTACATTAATGGGAGCATCTTTCTATCGCAAATCCAGTGGCTTTTTAAATCTCAGGGTCTTTTTTTGTCCGGGGTTTTACTTGAAAGAAGGTTGAGAAGTTATTGAGAAGGAGCGACCGAAGGGGTTGTTCCTCATGGTCGAGAATTTCGGCCATTCCCCGGATAACCTGAGGGAGGTTGGCAGGATGGTTGAGGGGGGCATCTCCTGGCCCTTCAAGCTGATGTTCCCGGTATTCTTCGGGGGGGCACATGTCCGGGGCATCTGTTTCGGCAAGCAGGCGATCCGGAGGTATGCGTTGGAAGATTTCCCTGGCTCTGGGTCTGTTATTTACCAGGAAAGGACCGGAAAATGAAAAATAGGCTCCGAGCGGCACCAGTTCGGTAACGAGCTCCGGAGAACCCCCATAGGAGTGGAGGAGAAAACCTCGCTTGGGAATATCGTTGGTCCTGAGGATCTCCAGTAAGGCTCCCCAGGCCCGCACGCAGTGAATTGAAAGCGGCAGGTCCTGCTTCGAGGCGAGGGCAAGATGAATGGTGAAGATC
>MDTA01226444.1_pt1 | contig 19212 bp, 13 predicted proteins | sample 811151 | NCBI WGS metagenome assembly MDTA01 (sample SAMN05326648, study PRJNA326480) | marine metagenome | isolation source: seawater | place: Indian Ocean: South | collected 2010 | reverse complement strand
TTATCATTAATTTTCTCTTCTGCTTCATTTATTAGCTTAGTTATATTTTCTTTTTCTAATTCTGATACTTGTTTTGCAGTTGAAGTAAGTATCAAAAGATTGTTATTTGCAAACTCGACGGTGCCTTCTTCAATAAAATAGATTTTTTCTGTTTCACTGATTATTTTTATCAATCCTGGTCTCAAAAAAGTTATTAAGGGAATATGATCTTTTAGGATACCAATTTCTCCCTCATATGAGGGAATTATTACTTCGATAGTATCTGATTTAATGATTGTCTCGCTCGGCGATATAATTTCAACTGTAAATGTTTCAGACATTAATTACTATCTTTAGTGAGTTTTTCTGCTTTTTCGACTACTTCCTCAATTCCGCCAACCATATAAAATGCAGCTTCTGGAAGATGGTCATATTCACCTTTGCAAATAGCATCAAATCCTTTAATTGTAGAGTCTAAATCTACTAATTTTCCAGGGGAGCCAGTAAAAACTTCAGCAACAAAAAAAGGTTGTGATAAAAATCTTTGAATTTTCCTTGCTCTAGCTACAGTAAGCTTATCCTCCTCTGATAACTCATCCATTCCAAGTATTGCTATAATATCTTGAAGTGATTTATAAGCTTGTAAAATTCTCTGCACATCTCTAGCTACTCTATAATGCTCATCTCCAACAATTCTCGGGTCCAATATTCTTGAGGTTGAGTCTAAAGGATCAACAGCAGGGTAAATACCTATTTCAGCAATTTGTCTTGAAAGAACTGTAGTAGCATCTAAATGTGAAAAAGATGTTGCTGGCGCTGGGTCGGTTAAATCATCTGCTGGGACATAAATAGCCTGTACTGAGGTGATTGAACCTTTATCGGTTGAAGTAATTCTTTCTTGTAAATTACCCATATCTGTTGCCAACGTTGGTTGATAACCAACTGCAGATGGAATTCTTCCTAACAAAGCAGAAACTTCTGAACCTGCTTGAGTAAATCTAAAAATATTATCGACAAAAAAAAGAACGTCTTGCCCTTCTTTATCTCTGAAATATTCAGCAACTGTTAATCCTGTTAAAGCTACACGAGCCCTAGCTCCTGGAGGCTCGTTCATTTGTCCGTATACCAATGCAGCTTTTGACCCTTTACCTTCGTTCTTAATTACTCCAGACTCGATCATCTCATGATAAAGATCATTTCCTTCTCTTGTTCGTTCACCAACACCCGCAAAGACTGAAAAACCACCGTGTGCTTTTGCAATATTGTTAATTAATTCCATAATAGTAACTGTTTTTCCAACACCTGCCCCTCCAAACAATCCTATTTTTCCTCCCTTTGCGTACGGAGCTAATAAATCTATAACTTTAATTCCTGTCACTAGTTGTTCAGTTTCTGTAGCTTGATCAGTAAATTTTGGAGCAGGTCTATGTATAGGCCATTTCTCTTTTGTTTTTACATCGCCTTTTTCATCAATTGACTCTCCAACAACATTTATAATCCTGCCTAGAGTTTCAGGGCCTACAGGAACACTTATTGGAGATCCTGTATTTTGTACTTCATCACCACGCTTTAATCCTTCAGTAGCATCCATCGCTATTGTTCTCACATCATTTTCTCCTAAATGTTGAGCTACTTCTAAGATCAATTTATGCCCAGAGTTATTTACTTCTAATGCTGTGTAAATTTCAGGGAGATCGCTTTGAAAATTTACATCTACAACTGCTCCAATTATTTGAGTTATTTTTCCCTTGTTATTCATAATTACAAACTTTCTGCTCCTGAAATAATTTCTATTAATTCTTTTGTTATAGAAGCTTGACGGCTTCTATTATAATTAATCGTAAGCTTATCTACCAAATCGCCGGCGTTTCTAGTTGCATTATCCATCGCGGTCATTCTAGATCCTTGCTCACTAGCTGCATTTTCAAGAAAAGCACTATAAACTTGAGTAGAAATATTTTTTGGAAGTAAATCCTCTAAAATTTCATCTTCATCAGGTTCGTATTCGTATGATAAAGAGTCTTCTTTTTTTTGCTCTGTTGATTTATTTTCAACGGGTATAAGTTGTTGAGCTTGAGGTACTTGTGTTATTACATTTTTGAAATTGTTGTAAAATAAAATACATTTATCAAACTGATCTTCTTTAAAAAGGTTAATAATTTCTTCACCAATTATTTCAGCTTCTACAAAACTAATTTGTTTTTTTTCTTTAAAACTAAATTTTTTTATAATGTATTTTTCATACTCTCTCTTAATTTGATCTAAGCCCTTAGAGCCGACAATGATAATTTTTAGATCTTTCCCTTGATTAATAATTTTTCTAAAATTTGTTTTTGCTAATTTACAGATATTTGAATTAAAACCTCCACATAATCCTCTATCAGCTGTGAGCACAACACAAAGATAGGTTTGATCTTTACCAGAGCCAACAAGTAATTTTGGTGCATTACTTGGATCATTTATTGATTTTGTGAGGTTAAGTATTATATTCTTCATTTTTTGTGTGTATGGTCTGCCTCTTTCAGCATTCTCTTGAGCTTTTCTAAGTTTAGCTGCAGCCACCATTTTCATGGCCTTTGTAATTTTTTGAGTTGATTTTACACTTTTAATCCTTTTCTTTAGATCATCTAAACTGGGCATTACTTGTTTCCTTTTTTATAATTTTCAATTATTTGAATTAGCATTTTTTCAATTTTTTCCTCCAATTTTCCAGATAGCTCAATTCCTTCAATAATTTCGGGTTTTTCTTTTTTTATTTTATCAATAATGTCTTTTTCAAATTTTTTAATTTTGGTTAAGTCAACATCATCTAAATAACCTTTTACACCCGTAAAAACTGAAATTACCTGTTCTGCAACTGTCAGAGGGGAGTACTGATCTTGTTTGAGAAGCTCTGTTAATTTTGCTCCCCTATTGAGTAATTGTTGAGTTGAAGAGTCTAAATCTGAACCAAATTGTGCAAAAGCTGCCATTTCTCGATATTGAGCTAATTCTAACTTTATAGATCCAGCAACTTTTTTCATTGCTTTAGTTTGAGCAGCAGATCCTACTCTTGATACAGATAATCCTACATTTACAGCTGGTCGTATTCCTTGGTTAAATAATTCAGTTTCTAAAAATATTTGTCCATCAGTTATCGATATAACATTTGTTGGTATATAAGCAGAAACGTCTCCAGCCTGCGTTTCAATGATTGGTAAAGCAGTCAAAGATCCTCCACCACTTTTATCGTTAAGTTTAGCTGCCCTCTCCAGTAACCTGCTGTGTAGATAAAAAACGTCTCCAGGATAAGCTTCTCTACCTGGAGGACGTCTCAACAGTAAAGACATTTGTCTGTAGGCAACTGCTTGCTTTGACAAATCATCATATACAATTAAAGCATGCATTCCATTGTCTCTAAAATATTCTCCTATTGTACATCCTGTGTAAGGAGCTAGAAATTGCAAAGGAGCAGAGTCTGATGCTGTGGCAGCTACAATTGTAGTATATTTTAATGCACCAGCCTCTTCCAAAGTTTTTGTAATTTGAGCTACAGTAGATCTTTTTTGACCTATAGCTACGTACACGCAGTATAATTTTTTCTTTTCATCGGAAGACTCGTTTACTTTTTTTTGATTTATAATTGCATCTATTGCAACAGCAGTTTTTCCTGTTTGTCTATCACCTATAATTAGTTCTCTTTGACCTCTACCGATTGGAATTAATGAGTCGATTGATTTTAGTCCCGTTTGCATAGGCTCATTTACAGATTGTCTTGGAATAATCCCTGGTGCTTTAACTTCAACTCTTTTCCTATTTTTAATAGACAATTGCCCTTTTCCGTCAATAGGATTACCTAGACCATCAACAACTCTACCTAAAAGTTCTTTTCCTACGGGGACATCTACAATTGCATTTGTTCTTTTAATAGTATCACCTTCTTTAATGTTTTTATCATCGCCAAAAATTACTACTCCAACGTTATCATTTTCTAAATTTAACGCCATTCCCTTAGATCCATCCTCAAATTCTACCATTTCTCCCGCTTGAACGTTATCTAAGCCATAAACACGTGCAATACCATCTCCTACAGATAAAACTTTTCCTATTTCCGAAACTTCTGCTTTTTCTCCAAAGTTTTTAATTTGATCTTTTAATAACTTTGTCACTTCTGATGGATTTATTGTCATATTAGTTTTCTAACATAGCCTGTTCAAATTTTTTAAGTTTATTTCTAATAGAGGTATCAATCATAAAGCTTCCCAGTTGTAATTTTAGACCCCCAATTAACTCTTTATCAACTTTGTAGTCAAATTTTAAAATAGAACCCATAGATTTTGATAACTCCTCACTTATTTTACTTAACTCAAGTTGGGAGAGCTCTTTTGATGAAATTAAAGAGGCTCTGATTTCTCCTCTTTTTTTTGAACAAAGTCTTAAAAAATTCTCTGAAATTTTTTTAACGAAGAAAATTCTTCTTTTTTCAATTAATAGTAAAAAGAAGTTCTTTAAATTTTTAGAAAACTCTAATTCTTTTGATAAAAGGTTAATTACATCATTTTGATTTTTAACACTTTGAGTTGGATTTTTTATGAAGTTTTGAAGTTCTGAACTTGATTCAAAAAGTTCAATGAATTTTTTAATATTTTTTTCAGTTTTTTCTAAGTCATTTGTCTCTATTGATACCTCAAATAAGGCGCGAGCGTATCTTTCTGAAGTTTCGGTTGAGAAAGATTTATTTGCAGTCATTTTAAGTTGTATGAATTATTTTTGAAATTATGCAGAGGTCGTACCATAAGAGTATACCTTGATCAAGTTACCAATTTTGAATTAAGCAAAGTTCATAGGATCAACATCAACTGTAAGTTTAATTTTAGGCGAGATTTTTAGCCCATTTAGAACTTTTGAGATTTTTTTTTGCATAAATTTTTGGTTATCAAACCTCACTAATAGTCTGGTCCTAAATTTTTTTTTTATTTTAAATAAGGGTGAGTCTGTCGGGCCCAAAATTTCAAGATTATTTATTTTTTTCAATTTTATTTTTACTTCTCTTGCTCCTTGAAGACTAAGACCATGATCATTTGAAGATATAACTATTGCAATTAATCTTACAAATGGTGGTAATTTATTATCACGCCTTATGAAAAGTTCATTTTTTAATAACTCCTCTGACTTATTTTTAATTAATTCATTAAGAGTTTCATCGTAAGGCGTCACAGTTTGATAAATAATTAGTGAGTCTGAACTAAATCTTCCAGCCCTGCCACTTAACTGATGATATAATTGTATATTTTTTTCTGTTGATCTAAGATCGTAACCTCTTCCAGAAAAATCTGCATCAACAACGACTATACAATTTAACTTTGGAAAATTAAAACCTTTAGAAATCATTTGGGTACCAATTAAAATATCAATTTTATTTTCTTTTATTTCCTTAAATAAATTTTTTACAGTTTCTTTTTTGTTTAAATAATCACTTGAAAAAATATTTATTTTTTTATTTGGGAAAATTTCTTTTAGTTCCTCAAAAATTTTTTCTACTCCTGGTCCATACATTATAAAATCACACTTTCCATCCAACTTACATTTATTTTCAATTACTTTTTCTAAAGAACAATGATGACAAATTGCTTTATTTTTAATTTTATGAAATGTTAGGTACAGTGAACAATTAGAGCAAATGTGTTTGTAACCACATTTTTTACAAATTAGATATGGTGCAAAACCTCTTCGATTCAAAAAAAATAAAATCTGGTCTCCTTTATCTAAATATTTTTTTACTGTATCTACTGTTTGACTAGCAATAAATCTATTTTTATTTTTATTAATATTGAGATTAACTATCTTTGTCTCAGGTAATGGATGATCTTCATATCTTTTAAAAATTTTTATATGCCTATATTTTTTTTTTTGAATGTTGTTATATGTTTCTATTGAGGGAACAGATGTGACGAGATGAATTGGAATTTTTTCAAAGCTTGCTCTTGATATAGCCATGTCCCTGGCATTATAAATTACACCCTCATCTTGCTTATATGATCCATCATGTTCCTCGTCTACAACTATAATTCCCAATTTTTTAAATGGTAAAAGTAATGCAGATCTTGCACCAATTATAATCTTTATTTTATTATTAATTACACTTTTCCAAATTATTCTTTTTTGTTTTTGTGAAATTTTTGAATGCCATAAAGCAGGTTCAAACCCAAAAAAATCTTCAAATCTCGTCTTAAATTCATTAGTTAAAAAAATTTCTGGTAATAAAATCAGGGCTTGATTATTATTTCTTATTATATTTTTTATTCTTTCAAAATAAACAAGTGTTTTTCCAGATCCAGTTGTTCCTTGTAATACTGATACATCAAATTTATTATTTACTTTTTCAAGAAATTTAAGTGCTGATTGTTGTTCTGTATTTAGCTTATATTTTTTTATTTCTGTCTTTTTTGTTTCTTTAATTTTATCTTTTATTCTTATAAATTTATCGCTATTTCCGATTACCATCTTTAAAACAAGGCCTATTGGAACCATATTGTAAGATGAGAACCACTCAATAAAATCTATCAATTTTCGATTAAGTGAATATTCAGTTTTTTTTTTGATTTCTTTAATCTTAATATTTTCAGGCTCTGAATAATTATTTTTCCAAACAACTCCTATTTCCTTTTTAGATCCGAAAGGAACCTCCACAAGATTTCCAATTTTACTCTCAGTTTTAGAATTGTAAGTAAAAGGAAAATTGAAAATTTTAGGCAACAGTACTTGTGCTTTCATATTACAATAGTATTAGAATTTTTTTTAATTAAAAATGAATTGGTCTTTTATCAACAGCTAATGCTGCCTCTTTTATTGCTTCGGTATGTGTTGGATGAGCATGACAAGTTCTCGCAATGTCTTCGGCGCTAGCACCAAATTCCATTGCTAATGCCATTTCTGCAATCATATCTCCGCAATGAGGGCCTATAATGTGTACTCCTAAAACTTTATCAGTTTTGCTGTCTGCTAAAATTTTTACAAATCCTTCCGTCTCATTATTAACTTTTGCTCTAGAGTTTGCTAAAAATGGAAATTTACCAACTTTATAAGATTTTTTTTCTTGTTTTAATTGTTCTTCAGTTTTTCCTACAGTAGCAACTTCTGGTGAAGTATAAATTACCCCAGGTATAACATCGTAATTCACGTGTCCTGCTTGACCAGCTAAAATTTCAGCTACTGCAATACCTTCTTCTTCGGCTTTATGGGCTAACATGGGTCCTTTTATGACATCCCCAATCGCATAGATATTTTTTATTGATGTTTGAAGCTTATCATTTACCTCAATTCTTCCTTTAGTGTCTTTTTTTACTCCTACTTTTGCTAAATTTAAACCTTCTGTGTAAGGTTTTCGCCCTACTGAAACTAATACTTTATCAAATTGAAGAGTTTCATTTTTTGAACTCTTTATTTCAGTAAAACTTAAAGAAACACCGTTACTTGTGCTTTTTACAGAATTAACTTTTGATCCCATTATAAATTTTATACCTTGTTTAGTTAAAATTTTTTTAAACTCATTTGAAATTTCTCTGTCCATGCCAGGAGTTATGAACTCTAAATATTCAATCACTGTTACTTCTGCACCTAGCCTAGACCAAACTGAACCCATCTCTAAACCAATGTAACCTCCCCCAATGACAGCTAATTTTTTTGGAACCTTACTAAGCGATAAAGCTCCAGTAGAGGAAATAATATTTTTTTCATCAATGTTTATTCCAGGTAAAGAAGTTACTTCTGAACCAGTTGCTATGACGATATTTTTGCATTTTATGTTATTTTTTTTGTTACCTTCGTAAACGATAACATCATTTTTTGAAAATAAAACGCCTTTTCCTTTAATGTAAGTAACTTTATTTTTCTTGAATAAAAATTCAACACCTTTAGTCAGAACTTGAATAGACTTATTCTTATTGGACATCATTTTATCAATGTTCAATCTAATGCCATCAATCTCTATACCTTGATTATTAAAATCTTTTTTAGCTTTGTGAAAATTTTCTGATAAATTTAGTAAACTTTTGGATGGAATACATCCTACATTTAAACATGTGCCCCCTAGAGCGCCTCTTGACTCTACGCAAGCAGTTTTTAAGCCTAGTTGTGCAGCCCTTATAGCGCAAACATAACCACCTGGACCTCCGCCGATTACAACTAAATCAAAATTTTCCATGATTAAATATTTAAAAAAAGTCTTTTTGGTTGTTCCAATGACTCTTTAACAATTTTTAAAAATGATACCGCTTCTTTACCATCAATTATCCTATGGTCATAAGATAGCGCTAAATACATCACTGGTCTTACTTCTACATTCCCGTTTACAACTACTGGTCTCTCTATAATATTATGCATCCCAAGAACTGCTGATTGTGGAGGATTTAAAATTGGCGTTGAAAGCATTGATCCATAAATTCCTCCATTAGTTATAGTGAAAGTGCCTCCTTGCAAATCTTCAATAGTAATTTTACCATCTCTAGCTTTTTGACCTAAATTACCAATATTTTTTTCAATATCTGCAAATGACATCTCATCCGTTTCCCTTAAAACCGGAACTACTAATCCTCTATCAGTTCCTACCGCAATACTTATGTTGTAATAGTTTTTGTAAACAATATCATCTCCCTGAATTTCTGCGTTAACAGCAGGAAAATTTTTTAAACCTATTACACATGCTTTAACAAAAAACGACATAAAACCGAGTTTTACTCCATAATTATTTTGAAATTCCTCTTTGTACAAATTTTTCATATTAATAACTTCACTCATATCAACTTCGTTAAATGTTGTAAGCATTGCAGCATTTTCTTGGGCTTCTTTTAATCTTTTTGCAATTGTTAATCTTAATCTTGTCATCTTAACTCTTTCTTCTGGACCATGATTGATTTTTCTCTCTGATGGAGATGGTTTTAAGCCCATTAAATTCATTATATCCTCTTTTAAAATCACACCATTTTTTCCAGATCCTTGAATTTTGTTTATATCAAGATTTGACTCGTCAGCCATTTTTCTTGCTGCGGGTGATATTGTAGTTTCTTTTTTAGGAGTAGAATCTAGTTTAACCTTTTGTTTATCCTGATGAATTTGTTCTAAAATTAAAGGTTCTTCAACTGTACTCTCGTTTTCTAACTTTAGAACTGGCTCTTCAAATGTATTTTTCTTTACTTTTATTTCTACAGATTTCTTAATATCCTCATTGAATAGCATTGGCTCTTGTTTTTTAATCTTCTTTTTAGGCGGATTGTAATTTTTTATCTCTTTTTCAGCAGTTCCTTCCTTATCTGTTTTATTATTAATAGTGCCTAATAAAGATCCAACATTAACCGTTTCACCCTCCTGAACATCAATGCTTCCTAGAATTCCATTTGAAGGGGCTGGAACTTCAACATTCACTTTATCTGTTTCTAATTCCACAAGGGGTTCATCAGCAATAACCTTATCTCCTTGAGATTTTAGCCATTTAGAAACTGTTGCCTCTGTAACTGACTCGCCTAAAGTAGGTACTGTAATTTTTTCTGACATTTAAGTTCTTAGTATCTTTTCTAATATTTCTTTTTGTTGTGCAAGATGTTTATTTGCATTTCCAGTCGCAGTAGATGAAGACGCCTGTCTTCCTACATATTTAACGTTGATATCTTTAAAATTTATCATTTCCAAGGTTCTGTCAATATAGTTTCTAACAGTATTCCATGCTCCCATATTCTTAGGTTCTTCTTGGCACCAAAAAAATTTGGCATTTCTATATCTTTTTAAAATATTTGCCAACGTTTTTGCAGGAAAGGGATACAATTGTTCTAACCTAACAAACACAACATTAAGATTTTTGACCTTTTCTCTCTCCTCTATTAAATCGTAGTAAATTTTTCCTGAACACATAACGACTTTTTTAATTTTTTTATCTTTTTGTAAAGAAATTAATTTATTTTCTTTTTTATAAGCATCGTCTTCGAGAATACGGTGGAACGAACTCTTAGAGGTAAATTCTGAAATTTTTGAAACACATCTCTTATGGCGCAGTAAAGATTTTGGTGTCATTATAATTAAAGGCTTTCTAAACTCTCTATGCATTTGCCTTCTTAAGACATGAAAATAATTTGAGGGAGTTGTGCAATTTACCACCTGAATATTTTCACCGGCGCATAGCTGCAAAAATCTTTCTAACCTAGCAGATGAATGCTCTGGTCCTTGTCCTTCATAACCGTGAGGCAATAACATTACTAGTCCACTTGCTCTTCCCCACTTGGCCTCAGAAGAGGTAATAAATTGATCAATGATAATTTGCCCTCCATTAGCAAAGTCTCCGAATTGTGCCTCCCATAAAACCAATGTTTCAGGCTCAGATAATGAATAACCAAATTCAAATCCTAACACTGCAAGTTCAGATAATAGGCTGTCTATTACTTCAAATTTTTTTTGGTTTTTCTCAATATTATTACATGGAACATACCTGTCATGATTTTCTTGATTTCTTAAAATTGCGTGCCTTTGACTAAATGTACCTCTGCCAGAGTCTTGGCCAGATAAACGAACTGAAAATCCCTCTGTTAGTAACGTTCCTATTGCAAGGCTTTCAGCTGATGACCAATCAATTTTATCTGACAAAAGCATATGGTTTCTAAGATCAAAAACTCTGTTTAAAGTTTTATGTGCCTTAAAATTTTTAGGTATATTAAAAATTTTTTTTCCAATCTTTAAAAGTTTTTCTTTATCTACACCGCTTAAGCCTCTTTTATCCTTACCTAAGCCTGGTTTAAATCTCGACCATGCGCCTTCAAACCACTTTAACTCTGATTTGTAATTTTTTGATGACTCGAATTGTTTTTCTAAAAAATTTTTAAAATTTATTTTTTCTTGCTGTAATTTTTCATTAGTTGTTAAACCTTCAGAGGATAGTTTTTTTCCGTACAAAGTCAAAGTAGTCGGATGGTTTTTTATTTTTTGGTACATGATCGGTTGAGTAAATGATGGTTCATCCCCTTCGTTGTGACCAAATCTACGATAACAAACAATATCAATAACTACATCTCGATTAAATTTTTGTCTGTACTCAGTAGCTATTTTTGCGCAGTGAACTACAGCCTCCGGATCGTCTCCATTCACATGAAAAATTGGAGCTTGTGCTGTCTTGGCAACATCAGAGGGGTAAGGAGAAGAACGAGCGAATCTTGGGGCTGTTGTAAAACCTATTTGATTGTTCACAATGATATGAATTGTACCTCCAATATTATGTCCTGGTAAGCCTGACATTGCAAAACACTCTGCTACAATTCCTTGTCCTGCAAAAGCAGCATCTCCATGCATCAACACTGGTATAACTTTTTTTCTTTTTTTATCCTTATGAAAAAATTGTTTCGCTCTTACTTGACCCAGAACAACTGGATTTACTGCCTCTAAGTGGGAAGGGTTGTCAGTTAAACTTATGTGAACTGAGTTTCCGTCAAACTCTCTGTTAGAAGATGCCCCAAGATGGTACTTAACGTCGCCTTCAAAGTCTTTACTTGTATTAACTGATTTTCCAAAAAATTCGTTGAAAATTGCTTTAAAAGGTTTCCCCATTACATTAGCAAGAACATTCAGCCTTCCTCTGTGAGGCATACCAATTTTAATTTCTTTTGCACCTAAATTTCCACCTCTTTTAATAATTTGTTCAAGGGCAGGAATTAAAGACTCACCCCCATCAAGACCAAATCTTTTTGTTCCAATAAATTTCACATGTAAATATTTTTCAAAACCCTCTGCTTGAACAATTTTATTTAAAATTGCTTTCTTTCCATTCTCAGTAAATGAAATATCTTTCTCAGGACCCTCAATTCTATTTCTAATCCAGGCTTTTTCCTCTGGATCGCCCATATGCATGAATTCATAACCAATAGTTGAACAATATGTTCTTTTAAGTATCTCTAGAATTTGATTTAAATTCGCATACTCTAGTCCTAAAACACCATCTAAAAAAATTTTTCTATTATAATCTTTTTTCTTAAATCCATAAGACTCTGGTTTCAATTCAGAGTGCTCCTCTTTTTTTTGAATGTTTAGTGGATCAAGATTTGCAATAAGATGTCCTCTTATTCTAAATGCTCTAATTAACATAATCGCTCTTACTGAGTCTTTTGAAGCTTGTTTAACAGAATCTTGATTAATATCTTGTGATGTTTCTTCTTTTTCTTCTATATTAGATAATAATGAACTAATTTTTTTAATTTTTTTTTTTTCTGGCGACCAGCTTGGACCATTAAGATCATTTAAAATCAGTTTCTCATTTTCGCTTAGACCATTAAAAAATTTTCTCCAGCTTTCAGGTAAAGACTTGGGATCAGTCAAGTAATCAGAATAAAATTGATTTATAAATTCTGAATTAATTCCTGATAAGAATGAGGTTTTTTTGTAGGTTATATTGTTATCTGAAGATGACATTAATACTTATTTTAACATAGATTTTCAAAAATCAACCATTTAGTTTTTTTAAGAGAGTTTTGCCAATATCTGCTGGTGATTTAGATATTGTGATACCAGCTGACTTCATAATTTCAATTTTATCCTCAGCTCCTCCCTTTCCACCTGAAATTATAGCCCCAGCATGACCCATTCGTCTACCAGGTGGTGCTGTTAATCCAGCAATAAATCCTACAGTAGGTTTTTTTATCTTTTCTCTCTTTAAAAACTCTGCTGCTTCCTCTTCTGCTGAACCTCCAATTTCACCAATCATTACTATCGATTTTGTTTCATCATCCTTTAAAAAAAGCTCAAGACAATCAATAAAGTTTGTTCCATTAATTGGATCTCCACCAATTCCAATACAAGTTGACTGTCCTATTCCATTTGAGGATGTTTGGGATACAGCCTCGTAAGTTAAAGTTCCAGATCTTGAAACAATACCAGTTGATCCTTTTTTATGAATATTACCAGGCATTATTCCTATTTTACATTCTTCTGGAGTTATTATTCCAGGGCAGTTGGGTCCAATTAATCTTGATTTGCTATTAGTTAATATTTTTTTAACTTTTAGCATATCAAGCACTGGTATTCCTTCAGTGATACACACGATTAATTCCATATCAGCATCTACGGCTTCGATTATTGCTGAAGCAGCAAATTTTGGTGGGACGTATATCATTGTAGCATTAGCTGAAGTTTTATCTTTTGCGTCTTTCACAGTGTTAAAAACTGGAAGGTTTAAATGTGTGCTTCCTCCCTTGTTTGGAGTTACCCCACCAACTAATTTTGTTCCATATCTTAATGCTTGTTCTGAATGAAATGTTCCATGTTTTCCAGTAAAACCTTGGCAAATTACTTTCGTATCTTTATTTACAAGAACAGCCATTTATTTGATTGCTTCAACTATCTTTTTTGCTGCATCATTTAAATCTATTGCAGATAAAATTTTTAAATTTGAGTGGTCTAAAATTTTTTTTCCTTCTTTGTAATTCGTTCCAGCAAGTCTTACAACAAGAGGTACAGATAAATTCACTTGTTTAGCTGCCTCTACGACTCCTTGAGCAAGAACATCACATCTCATTATACCGCCAAAAATATTAATCAAAATCCCCTTCACGTTTTTATCGGCTAATATTAATTTAAAAGCTGCTGTTACTTTCTCTTTAGTTGCTCCGCCTCCAACATCTAAAAAATTAGCAGGTTCTTGCCCATATAATTTAATTATATCCATAGTAGCCATAGCTAGACCAGCTCCATTAACCATGCAGCCTATTGATCCGTTAAGCTTAATATATGCTAAATCATGTTTGCTAGCCTCTATTTCTGCCGGCTCCTCCTCATTAAAATCTCTGAGCTTAAGTATTTCTGGCCTTCGATAAATTGCATTATCATCAAAATTCATTTTTGCATCTAAACAAATTAATTTATCATCTTTAGTAATTATTAGCGGATTGATTTCTATAAGACTAGCATCCTTTTCTAATAATATTTTATAGAGAATTTTGATTAAATTTTTTCCCTCTTTTTTTTGTTCGTCACTCAAATTAAATATTGAAATTATTTCTAAAATATCTTTTTCTGATGGGCCTGACTCATTAAAATCAATTTTTTTTGTAATTACTTTGCTAGGTGTTTCTATTGCAACTTTTTCTATATCCATTCCTCCCTCGGTGCTGCTTATAAAAGCAATTTTTGATGACTCTCTATCAACTAAACAAGATAAATAGAATTCTGATTTTATTTCTGATGCTTCTTCAACATACAATCTTTTAATTGTTTTACCTTCTGGCCCAGTTTGATTAGTAATTAAAGTTTTACCCATCATTTTTTTTGCCTCTGTAACTAAATTATCAGTTTCCTTGATTAATTTAACACCACCAGCTTTTCCTCTTCCTCCAGCGTGGATTTGGGCTTTAAGAACATAATTTTGATTTTTTAATAGGGAAATTTTTTCTTCTATTTCATCTACTGAAAAAATAGCTACGCCATTTGATACTGGCGCACCAAATTCTTTTAAAATTTCTTTTGCTTGATGTTCGTGAATATTCATTAAGTTTTTTTACAGTTTTTAATATCATGTTTTATTAAAACTTCATTAATTTCTTCAATTTTTCGACAATTTTCATCGAAAATTATATAAAAAATGTCATATTTTTTATCTACAGTAGAGTAGATAACATCAATATTTTTTTTAATGACTAAATTTTTTACATAATCAAGATATTTTTGATGAAATTGATTGTCTTTTGATGGATTGCTCGCGTCATCCAAACTAGGCCATCTTGTAGGTGTATTTAAATCCTTTTCTAATATTGCAGACAAAAATATATAATCAGAGTAAAGCATTAAGTTTTTTTTCTCTTTTAATAGCTCTTTTTTTAAAATACTTAAAATTTTAACCTCTTTCTCAGGTTTCTGATTGTATGTTCTTGTAATCCATTTCAGACCTGATAATTTTTTATCAATTAAACTACTTTCAACTGCCCTATCTAAGTTAACCTTTTCAAGATTAAGCATTTTTCTATCTTCATTAAATCTTAGATGGTATTTTATTGTAGTGAATAATGTCAAAGAGATAAGAAAAATGCTTACTAACTTATAGTACTTTTTAAAACTTAAAAAATTAATATGCATGAAGGCACATATAAATGGAATTAAAAAAAATATAAAAATAAAGTTCATTGTTAAGATTTGATGAAAAACAAAACTAAATGTTAAAATAAATAAAGAAAAATTTATCAGAATTTTTTCTTTTTCTTTTTTTATTTTCTTCTCCTTTATCAAATAAATAATGTTAAAAACTACAAATAGATTTGCTAAAAGGATAAATTTAAATTGGTTCAAAAAATTTAGATTAATATCGTATTTTTCCAATCGAAATGATCCAATTGTTTGAGGGTAAAAAATATATTGATCAAGAAATAACTCAAAATTTATATCATAAGTACTTAAAAATATATAAAAAGATACAAAACAAAATAAACTACTCACAAAAAAATATTTTAAAAAAAACATTTTTTTAAATAGAAAATAATAGATAGAAATCATTAATATAAAGCCAATGAATAAATAAGCTGCTGGTGTCTGTTTTGAAAAAAAAGAAATAAAAAATAGAAATGGAATAACTAACCAATAATAGCTCTCTTTTTTTTTTATTAGTATAAAAAAAATTAAAATTCCAGCCAACGATAAGAAAGATGAAAAATGATCAGGAAAAGGTGTTCCCATCGAAGGATTTGCAAGAATAGCAAAACAAGCAGAATAGAAAACATTGATAACTCGATTTAATTTAAACTCTTTAAGTGTTAAATAAAATAATACAGTTATAAAAAAATTAATTAGACACCCACTTAAAATATATGATTTCCAACTTACGCCAAAAATATAGAAAAGCCCTGCTTGAAAAAAATCTATAAAAGGGCCACTAACTGTCCAATAATCAATGAAAGGAATTGAACCCTGAGATACCCTATACCCTGTATCAAAATAGGCAAAAGTATCCTGAGGTAAAACACCTAGGCTTCCATACTTAAAATTAATTAATATTGAAAATAGCGACAATAAAAAAATATCAGTTAAATAATTTTTAAAGAATTTTCTGTTCATTTTTTTTTCAAAAAAACTATATCAGAGACGTTATATCCATTGATAATAGATTTTCCTTTTCCAAAAACAAAACTCTTAATATTTTCTTTTAAATATTTGATATCCATTTTTGAAATAAATTTTGAGTTAAATTTTTTATTTTTCTGAATATTTTTTAAAATTCTTAAAGGGGTTAATTTTTCATTAGTAGGATTTAATTCTTTAAAAACTTTGAACTGATCTATATCCTCAATAACATATATACCACCTTTTTTTAATTTTCTCAGAAAAATTGGCAAAGCTAATAAAATATCTTTTAAATTATGACTAGCATCATCTATTACTATATCCAATTCTTCATCAATAAAGTCGGCTAAATTATTTAGAATAGGTTTTGAACTAACATCTACATATAATTCTGTAATTCTTTTAGATATATATTTCATTTGAAAAGGGTTGATATTTGCTCCATAAAATTTAGCATTAGGGAAAAAAAAATAAAAACTCGCTATTCCTTTTCCCTCATGAGAGCCGAGCTCTAGTATTTTTAATTTTTTTTTCTTTATATTTAAAAAAATTTTTTGATAATACTTCGAATATTCATGGGTATAAATTTTTTCTCCACTAAAAACACAATATTTTCCTTTATCGCAATTAAAATGAATAAATAAATCATCCAATTTAAATTTTTTAAATTGATTTTTATCAAGCCTATCTAAATCAATAATCTCCGATGAGAAAATTGTTAATATTTTTTTGCGAAAGAATTTAAATGGAGTGCTAAAAATTTTTCTTAAAAATATAAAATATTTTTTTTTTAAGATAGACCTTAATAAAATATTAAAATAATTGAACCAAAATATTTTTGAAAACATCTTTTATCTTTTGAAAATTTAGTTTTATAACGAATTATCAATTTTTTTAGCAGCTTCAAACAATTCTCTCACTGTCGCTACAGATTTATTAAAATTATCTTTCTCTTGATTGCTAAGATTTATTTCAACAATTTTCTCTACCCCTTGTTTTCCTATAACGACTGGTACTCCTGCATATATATCCTTACAATTATATTCTCCATTTAAATAAGCAGCGCAAGGTAATTGTTTTTTTAAGTCTTTTAAATAACTTTCTGCCATTTCAACACCGGACGCTGCTGGAGCATAATAAGCTGAACCTTTCTCAAGATATTTTACTATTTCAGCTCCTCCTTTTTTTGTTCTATCAACAATTTCTTCAAGTTTACTTTGACTTATTTTTCCCTCTTCAACTATTTTTAAAATATTTTTTCCATCAACTTCTGTTGACCCTAGCATTGCAACCATACTATCCCCGTGCCCTCCCAGTACAAAAGATTTAATTTTTGTAACTGGAACTTTGAGCTCTTGTGATAAAAAATAAATAAATCTTGAAGAATCTAAAATACCTGCCATACCAACAATCTTATTTTTTGGCATGCCAGAATATTTTTGTAACGCCATTACGATAACATCTAGAGGATTTGTTATACAAATTACAAATGCATTTGGAGATGTTTCTTTAATTCCTTGTGCAACTTGTTTTATAATTTTAAGATTTATTCCAAGCAGATCGTCTCTTGTCATACCTGGTTTTCTAGGAACTCCAGCAGTAATAATTATTACATCTGAATTTTTAGTATCTTCATACCTATCAGTTCCAAATAAATTTATATTAAATCCACTTACCGGAGATGATTGAGCGATATCTAGTGCTTTTCCTTTTGCGACACCAGCCGCTACGTCAAATAAGACTACATCACCTAAATCTTTTAAAGCAATTAAGTGAGCTAATGTTCCGCCAATCTGACCAGCTCCAATTAAAGTGATTTTTTTTCTCATATTTTTTATTTCATTGTTGGCATTACAAATTCAGGATCGGATCTTAAGCCTGAAGGCCATCTGGAAGTAATTGTTTTTAATTTAGTATAAAATCTTACACCTTCTGGTCCATGCATATGTTGATCACCAAACAAAGATCTTTTCCATCCTCCAAAACTATGAAAAGCCATAGGAACTGGGATAGGTATGTTGATACCCACCATCCCAATCTTTGCTTTATTAGAAAAGGTTCTTCCTGAGTCTCCATCTCTAGTAAAAATGCTTACACCGTTTCCAAATTCATGATCGTTCACTAATTGTAATGCTTCGTCAAAATCCTTTGCTCTGACCATAGACAAAACAGGACCAAATATTTCTTCCTTATAAATCCTCATATCTTTTGTTACGTTATCAAATAAACAGCCTCCAATAAAAAAGCCATTCTCATAACCTTGAATTTTAAAATTTCTACCGTCTACTACTAATTTGGCACCTTCTTTTTCTCCAATATCTACGTAACTTTTTACCTTTTCTAAATGTTCTTTAGTAACAAGAGGTCCCATCTCGGACTGTTTATCCATTCCAGGACCAACTTTTAAATTTTCAACTTTCTTTGCAAGCGAATTTACAAGTTTGTCGCCTATTCCTCCAACTGCCACCGCTACTGATTGAGCCATGCATCTTTCACCTGCTGAACCATAAGCTGCACCCATAAGACCATTAACAGCCTGATCTAAGTCACAGTCAGGCATTACTACACAATGATTTTTTGCTCCACCTAATGCCTGCACTCTTTTTTCATTTTTTGCACAATTTTCATAAATGTATTTTGCAATTGGAGTGGAACCAACAAAACTCATAGCTACGACATCTTTGTTGTTTATTAAAGCATCGACCGCTTCTTTGTCTCCATTAACAACATTCAACACACCATCGGGTAACCCAGCATCACTTAAAAGTTCTGCTAACCTTATTGAACATGAAGGATCTTTTTCTGATGGTTTCAAAACAAATGTATTTCCACATGCTATTGCCATTGGGAACATCCACATTGGCACCATTGCAGGAAAATTAAAAGGCGTGATACCAGCACAAACTCCTAATGGTTGTCTAATAGACCAACTATCTACGTTAGTTCCTACGTTTTCAGTAAACTCCCCTTTAAGCATTTGCGGTATTCCACAAGCGTACTCGACAACTTCTAAGCCTCTTGTTAAAGAACCTTTTGCATCTTCATAGACTTTGCCGTGCTCTGAAACAATAATTTTTGTAAGTTCATCAGAATTTTTTTCTATTAGCTCTTTAAATTTAAACATTATTCGAGCTCTCTGAAGTGGAGGTTTGTTTGACCAAGACTCAAAAGCATTTTTTG
>MDTA01025882.1_pt1 | contig 19216 bp, 15 predicted proteins | sample 811151 | NCBI WGS metagenome assembly MDTA01 (sample SAMN05326648, study PRJNA326480) | marine metagenome | isolation source: seawater | place: Indian Ocean: South | collected 2010 | reverse complement strand
TCCTTAGCTCAGCTGGATAGAGCAACTGCCTTCTAAGCAGTGGGCCGCAGGTTCGAATCCTGCAGGAAGCGTTAATAATAAGTTATTTTATTTAGCAAACTTTTCATAATTTATGGAAATTGTTTTACAAAAATTTCTGCAGAATGAAAAGGGATTTAGCTTTTTTGTCATTGGAATATTTCTTTTATTGTCTGCTCCTTCTATAGCGTCAATTTTTTTACTGATTTCACTAGCATTTTCCATAAAAAAAAATAAGTCATATTTACTACAAAATAAATATAATTATACTTTCTTGGTATTTGGAATAATCCTTTTGATAACAGCACTTATCAGGGTCTATCTTTTTAAAATTAATATAGTTGGTTGGGAATCTTATCTAAATTTAGTAGGTCTAGCAAATTGGCTTCCATTCATATTATGTTTTATTTTTTTTCAGCCTTACCTAAATAATTTAAATCAACGTAAGAAAGTTATTTATTCATATTTATCAGGCTCAATCCCCTTATTTATATCAGGTTTTGGTCAAATGTTTTTTAATTGGCACGGTCCATTTGGTTTATTTAATAACATCATAATTTGGTTCCAAAGACCTCTAGATACTGCTCAGCAAATGACAGGTCTCTTTAATAACCCAAATTATACTGGCTCATGGCTTTTACTTCTTTTACCATTTTGTTTGGGATGTCTAAAAATAAAAAATATAACTCTCCAAAGAAAATTATTCTTGTTAATTTTTTTAGGATTGATAATTTTTTCAATTGTTTTAACAAAATCAAGGAACGCATTTTTAGGTACTTTTATAACATTACCTTTTTTAACAAATCAATTAATTCTGACCATTTTGCTGGTAACTACATTATTAATAATTGCTTTAATTATATTTTTAATAATTTTAATTGCTCCAAATATAATTGTAGAAATTTCAAATAAGATCCTTCCCAATTTTTTAATAACTACTCTAAATATTAATGAATTAAATCTAGATACTTTTTCACTTGAAAGATCCGCAAGATTAAAAATCTGGGGTGGGGCAACAAAACTCATTTCTCAAGAACCAATATTCGGTTGGGGATCAGCAACTTTCCCAGTCCTGTTTGGGAAAGAAGAATTTAATGAATGGATGAATCACACTCATAATATTATTCTCGAGCTAGCACTTTCATATGGATTGATAATAACTTCTATTTTTTTATTTACTTGTACATTAATAATCATAAAATCTTTTTATGAGATCTTTTATAAAAATAATCTTATAGAAAATAATATTTTAGATAAGGCATGGTGGACAGCTTTCTTCACTTTGTTTTTATCTCAAATGCTTGATATCCAATATTTTGATTTCAGAGTAGGAATTACATTTTGGATATTATTATCTGGATTAATATGTTTAATTGCAAAGGATGAAAAAAGTAAAAATAAAAATTCCTTATGTTAAAAAATTTAAATTATTTTATTAAATTTCCATCTCCCAGTTTCCAAAGATTTAAGCCGTTTTTTTTAACACTTGATGAATCTAAAATTCCTCTCGTATCAAAAACCCATGAAGGTTTTCTTAAATTTATTGATATCTTTTCCCAATTAATATTTTTATATTCATCCCACTCAGTTAATACTACAATAGCATCAACGTCCTTTGAGGCAGTAAAAATATCGCTTGAGAAAGTCCATGATCCCTGATTTTTAGATTGATCATGATTTATATAATTTTCAACAAAATTATAACCTGCAAGATCATTCACAATTTGAGAAGTTTTAACTTTTGGATCGTGTATCTTTAAAAAAGCTCCCTCTGATAACAATTTCTTAGAAATAGATATAGAAGGCGATTCTCTCGTATCATTTGTGCCTGACTTAAAAGAAAATCCAAATATTGCAATTTGTTTGCATGAAATATTGCCAAATAGTTTATCTACAATAATCTTATAAATCCTATCTTGCTGCCAATCATTTATGTTAATTACTTCTTGCCAATAATCTCCTACCTCCTTTAAACCAAAATAATTGCATAAATAAACCAAATTTAAAATATCTTTTTTAAAACAACTTCCTCCGAAACCTGGGCCAGACTTCAGAAATCTAGATCCAATTCTATGATCTTTACCAATGGCTTTAGAAACTTCACCGACATCAGCTCCTGTAACCTCACAAAAAGCTGAAATAGAATTAATGGAACTTATCCTTTGAGCAAGAAAAGCATTTGAAGCTAATTTAGAAAGTTCGCTGCTCCAAAGATTTGTTCTAATTATTTTGTTAGCTGGGACCCAATTAAGATAAAGATTCTCCAGCACCATCATGGAATTAATATCTTCTCCACCTATAAGTACTCTATCTGGATTCTGCAAATCATTGATTGCAGTTCCCTCAGCCAAAAATTCAGGATTTGATAGAACTGAAAAGGTTTTATCTTTTTTATTATTCAAGCTATTTTTTGAACTTAATATTGATTTAATGGTATGGGCAGTTCTTACTGGTAAGGTACTTTTTTCAACAACAATTGTGTGCCCTTTTGCTTTCTCAGAAATTCTACGCGTGCAAGCCTCCACATATCTTAGATCACTCATTTGACCAGCACCTATACCAGTTTTCTTAACGGGAGTATTTACAGAAATAAAAATCATTTGAGATTGTTCAATAGCTAAATCAATATCTGTTGAAAAGAATAAATTTATTCCTCTAGTCTTCCTCAAAATTTCATCAAGTCCTTTTTCATAAACAGGTAGTTTTGATAAATCCTTACTGTTCCATTTTTCAATTCTTTCTTTACTAATGTCTACCACATGAACTTCAATATCTGGGCAATTTGAAGCTATTACTGCCATAGTGGGACCTCCAACAAAACCTGCACCAATACAACAAATTTTTTTTATCTTTTCCTGCTTGAGATTCATGGATTTTAAGATTTTTTGATTAGATACTTCATATATTTTGGTGCTCAGTAAAAAATTTTATTGTTGAGTTCAACCCATCATCAAATGATATTTTTGGCTCCCACTGTAATTTTTCTTTTGCTTTTGTAATTGATGGTTTCCTTCTCAAAGGATCATCATTACAAGCATCTTTAAAAACTAAACTAGAATTTGAGTTTACTTTTTTTAAAATCTTTTTTGCTAAATCCAATACTGAAATTTCCTCAGGATAGCCTAAATTAAAAACTTCATTATGTGGAGAATACATTAATGAAATCATACCTTCAATAATATCATCAACATAACAAAAACTTCTCGTTTGTTTCCCATCACCATTTATATTTAAAGACTTATTTTTTATGGCATTTACAATAAATGTATTAACAACTCTTCCATCTGTAGAAGACATTCTTGGGCCAAAGGTATTAAAGATCCTAGCAATTTTTATATTAAGATTATATTTCCTTTTAAAGTCATAGCATAGTGTCTCAGCCAACCTTTTGCTCTCAGAATAACATCCTCTTGTACTTGAAGTATTTACCAAACCACAAAGTTCCTCATGCATAGGTATGGATAGGGAATTACCATATATTTCACTAGAACTTGCAAATAACAATTTAGCTTTATTTATTTTTGCTAATTCAAGAATCCTAAGTGTTCCTAAAAAAATTATTTTAGAAGTTTCAATTGGATTTGCATAATAGTATTTTGGAGAGGGAGGGCATGCTAGATGCCAAATATATTTTATATTTGAACTTAGAACTACTTCTTCTAAGATGCATTGATTAATAAAAGAAAAATTTGGTTTTTGTAACCATTTACTAATATTTCTAAAATTCCCTGTTAATAAATTATCAACACATATTATTTGATTCCCTTCATCAATTAATTTTGCTATCAGATTCGAACCAATAAAACCAGCACCTCCTGTTATTAAATGAATATTTTCATTTTTTTCAACCACAACTATCTAATAAGGATATTAATAATTATCTCATAAGTTGTAGCTGTTCATTCTCATCTTTGCCAATAACTTTTAATAATATTCTTTGAACCACTTTATAAATTTTTTTATTCCTTCTTCAATACTAGTTTTCGGTTCAAAACCAGTCCATGCATTAATATAGCTATTGTCAGAATAGGTTTCCTTTACATCGCCAAGCTGCATTGGAAGAAACTCTCTGATTGCTTCTATTTTTAATTCTTTTTCTAAAAGATCAATAAACTTGAGAAGAGGAACTGACTTTCCATTGCCTACATTAAAAATCATATGAGGCGCAAAAGATCTTGCAGGATTAGGATTAATAAAGTCAAAATTATAATCCACTTGAGCTGGCTTAATACAACAACCTAAGATTGCATCAATTACATCATCAATATATGTAAAGTCTCTCATCATATCTCCGTTATTAAAAATTTTTATAGGCTTACGTTTAATAATAGAATTTGCAAAAATCATAGGAGCCATATCTGGTCTACCTAGTGGGCCATAAACAGTAAAAAAACGAAGTCCAATAGAAGGAATACCATAAAGTTGACTGTATGAATGGGCAAGCACCTCATTAGATTTTTTTGTTGCGGCATATAGACTTACAGGATGGTCTGAAATTGAAGATTCTTTGGACGGGAAATTTTTACTCCCTCCATAAATAGAACTGCTTGAAGCATAAATTAAGTTCTTTACATTAAAATTCCTACATCCCTCAAGAACATTTGAAAATCCAACAATATTGGTTGAAATATATTCTCTAGGATTATCAATAGAACTTCTTACACCTGCCAAGGCGGCAAGATTTATTACAATTTCAGGATTAAATTCATCGAAAATATCTATTAAAAGTTGATAATTTTCAATATTGCATTTACAAAATTTAAAGTCCTTTTTATTTAAAGATGCATTAATTAGCCTTAACCGCTCATTTTTTAATTCAATATCATAGTAACTATTTAAATTATCAATTCCTATAACTTTATTGCCATTATCTAAAAGTCTTTTGGCAACATTGCCTCCAATAAACCCAGCCACGCCAGTTATTAATATAGTTTTATCTCTCAACAAAATATTTATGAATTTATTGAATTAATTCTAAAATATAAATTGGGATTAAAAAAGTTTGCAACAAAATTTCAAATATTTTCAATTTTTTTAAATTGTTTTTATGCATTAATCTGAGATAGAATTTAAAAAAATATTCTCAAAATTGAAAAATAAGGATTTTATTTATATCCATCCTTCAGCAATAGTTGATGAAGGAGTTAAAGTTGGTAAATATTCAAAAATATGGCATTGGGTTCATATTTGCGAAGGAGCTAATATTGGTGAATCATGTATTTTAGGTCAAAATGTATATGTAGCAGGTAGAGCGAAAATAGGAAATAACGTAAAAATACAGAATAATGTTTCGATTTTTGATTATGTAGAAATAGGTAATAATGTATTTTGTGGTCCAAGCGTTGTCTTTACAAATGTCTATAACCCTAGATCTGAAATAAACAGGAAGAAAGAATATAAAAAGACGAAAATTGAAGATGGTGTAACCTTGGGTGCAAACTCAACAATAATTTGTGGAATCGAAATTGGTGAATATGCTTTTATTGGTGCTGGATCTGTTGTGAACAAAAATGTAAAGCCATATGCTTTAATGGTTGGTGTCCCTGCAAAACAAATTGGATGGATGAGCGCATTTGGCGAAAGGATTAAAATACCCCTAAAAGGTGATAGGAAATACACATGTCCTAATACAGGAGATAGTTACTCTTTAAAAAAAGATTTCTTAGTTAGAATTCAAAAGAACCAATAAAGTAATGAAATTTATAGACCTAGAAGCACAACAAAATTTTTTTATCGATGAAAATTCCACTTTACGAGATGACATTAATAGAAGAATAAAGAAAGTTTTAGATGAGGGAAACTTTATTCAAGGTCCTGAAGTTAAAGAACTTGAAGAATCTTTAAAAGATTTTAATGGCTCAAAGTTCTGTATAACTACTTCTAACGGTACTGACGCATTATTGATTGCATTAATGGCCATTGGTGTAAAACCTGGAGATGAAATAATAACAACACCATTCTCATTCATATCTACTTCTGAGACTATAGTACTTTTAGGAGCGAACCCTAAATATGTTGATATAGATCCAAATACATTTAATATTGATCCTCAAAAAATTGAAGAAAGAATTACTGAAAAAACTAAAGCCATAATACCAGTGAGCCTTTATGGCCAACCTGCAGATTTCACTACCATAAATACAATAGCTCATAAATACAATTTACCAGTTATAGAGGACGGTGCTCAAAGCTTTGGTGCAGAACACTACAATAAAAAAAGTTGCAACCTTAGCACTATCGGTACTACTAGTTTCTTTCCAAGTAAGCCTTTAGGTTGTTATGGAGATGGCGGAGCCTGTTTTACAAACGATGAAGAACTTGCAGAAAAGATGAGAATCATATCTCTTCATGGACAAACAAAGAGATATTTTCATAAAGAAATTGGAATAAATGGAAGATTAGATACGCTACAAGCAGCAATTTTATTAGCAAAGCTTAAAATTTTTGATCAAGAAATTAAACTTAGGAATAAAGTCGCAAAGCGTTATACAGACGCATTAAACCAAGTGGGATTTAAATCTACGCCCGAGATTTCGAAAGAAAATCTTAGTGTTTATGCACAGTATACTATTCAGGTTGAAGATAGAAAGTATTTCCAATTAAAACTAAAAGAGAGAAATATTCCAACAAGCATTCATTATCCAACCTTACTTTATAGGCAGCCTGCTTTTGGTATTTCTACTAAAAATGAATTAAAAAATAGTGAAACTTTATTCCATAATGCAGAAGAAATATGTAAAAAAGTAGTTAGTCTTCCAATGTACCCATATTTAAAAATTGAAGATCAAGATAAAATAATTAATACAATAAAAGATATCTTATGAGATAATATAATTACAATTTTTAGAAGAATTTAATATCTGATTTTTTAATTTTTTAAGTTTATGGCAAAACAAAATTCACAAAAATTTGCCAAGCATCTATTACAGAAATTAAATGATAGATCAGCAAAAATTGGAATTTTTGGATTAGGTTATGTAGGGTTGCCTCTTTGTTTAACCTATATTGAGAAAGGCTATAATGTGGCTGGTTTCGATATCGATGAAAAAAAATTAGAGAGTATAAATCAAGGGGAAAGCTACATAAAGCATATAAAAAATGAAAGAATACTAGAAGCCATAAAAAGCAATAAATTTAACGTAACTTCTTCCTTTGAAAATGTTAATAAACTTGATGCCCTCATAATATGTGTTCCAACTCCTTTAACAAAAAATTTAAATCCAGATTTAAGTTATATAAATTCTACAATTAGTAAAATTACACCTTATCTAAAAAAAGGACAACTAATCAGTTTGGAAAGTACTTCATATCCAGGAACCACAGAAGAGATAATAAAAACTAGGATAGAAGAAGTAAAATTCAAAATAGGGGAAGATTTTTTTCTGGTATATTCTCCTGAAAGAGAGGATCCTGGTAATAAGAATTTTAATACAAGTAATATCCCAAAGGTTATGGGAGGAGTATCAGAAAATTGTAAAACTTTAGGAATTGCCCTTTACGAGCAAATAATATGCAAAGTTATTCCTCTGAGTAGCCCAAAAGCAGCGGAAATGACCAAACTTCTAGAAAATATACATAGGGCGGTAAACATAGGATTAATTAACGAAATGAAGATCTTATGTGACAAGATGGATATAGATTTATATGAGGTTATTGAGGCAGCCTCAACTAAACCCTTTGGATACACTCCCTATTATCCAGGGCCAGGTCTTGGAGGTCATTGTATACCAATAGATCCATTTTACTTAACATGGAAAGCTAAAGAATTTGAGCTTAGAACAAGATTTATTGAATTAGCGGGAGAAATAAATGACTCTATGCCAAACTATGTAGTTCAAAAAATATCTGATGCTTTAAATGATTCTAGAAAATCTATTAAAGGCAGCCAAATTTTAATACTTGGTATTACTTACAAAAAAAATGTTGATGACATGAGGAATTCTCCTTCTGTTGAAATCATTAAACTCCTTTTACGAAAAGAAGCAAATGTATCATATAGTGATCCTTACTTTGAAAGTTTTCCAGAAATGAGGAATCACAGCTTTAATTTTAAAAGCATAAAACTCAATTCCCAAAAAATCTCAGAATTTGATGTTTGCGTTATCTGTTCAGATCATGATGAATTTGATTATGAGATGATTATTAATAGTTGTAGTAAGTTGGTTGATACGCGAGGAAGATTTAAACCATCAAATAAAGTTATTAGAGCATGACAACAAACACTCAATTACCTTTTAAATTTTCAAACAAGGTCAATATCGTATTAGTTGGTTGTGGAAGAATAAGTAAGAATCATCTTAAAGCGATAACTAGTATTAACGAAGCAGAGCTTGTGGCACTTTGTGATAATAATCCTGATAATCTAAAAAATGGTTTTTCTACATTGCAAGAACTAACTATTAACAAAGAAGTATCCAATACTCCAATCTTATTAAATAGTTTTGAGACTTTAATTTCTAATATTCAAAATGATCTAATTAACGTAGATTTGATAGTTTTAGCTACTCCTAGTGGACTACATTATAAACAAGTAAAAATGGCTGCCTCTGTAGGGGTTAATGTATGTACTGAAAAACCAATGGCAATAAAATATAGTGAAGGTAAAGAAATGATAGAAGCATGCGAGAAAGCCAATATAAAGTTATTTGTAGTCAAACAAAATAGATTTAATTCAACATTGCAATTAGTGAAAAAACAATTAGATAATGGACGTTTTGGGGTTATTTCTTTCGTTTCAGTTAATGTTTTTTGGCAAAGACCACAAAGTTATTATGATCTTGATGCGTGGAGAGGTACTTGGGAATTAGACGGCGGAGCTCTAATGAATCAAGCCAGTCATTATGTTGATCTTTTAAGTTGGATGATTGGGCCACTTGAAACTATTAGCGCTTCAATTTCTACAGTAGATCGTGATATAGAAGTTGAGAACAATGCAGCTATACAAATGACCTACACTAATGGCGCGATAGGAACCATGTCAGTTTCAATGAATACTTATCCTAAAAATTTGGAGGGTTCTATTACAATTCTTGGAGAAAAAGGCTCTGTTAGAGTTGGAGGGACATCAGTTAATAAAATTGATATCTGGGAATTTTCGGATTCTAATAAAGATGATGCAAAAGTAGAAGAAGTGAATTATCAAACAAAAAGTGTTTATGGTAATGGTCATATAGCTTTCTACAATAATATGATTTCTTCTTTAAAAGGTATAGAAAAACCTATGTGTGATGGCCGAGAGGGATTAAAAAGTTTAGAAATTTTAGAAGCAGCTTATAAATCTGCAAAGCTTAAAAAAATTGTCAAATTTCCATTATAAATATAGTATTCTCCTACAAATGACTTAGTAAAAGAACTAAATTTATAAAATTAAAGTTATTTTAAAAAAAACATAGAAAATAAATTATCAAAAATTTTTTTTATAACCAAGTTTATTTACTTGATAGATCAATAATAATTTTCTATACTTCATTTTTTTTAAAAAAAAGTTATTTTTACCCAAATAATTTAGAAAATAAGGATCATTTTATAAATATTTAAGGGAGGCAATGCCTAATTTTAAATATTGATTCTGCTTGGAGTTTGTTGTGTAATAAATTAAATATAAATAAGAAATTTTCATACAAAAAATTAGTTTCGGAATTCTTAAAAAATCTTTTTCGAAAATATCAAATAAAAATAAACTTCATGTTTTGATAAAATATTAAAATGAATTTTACAAGTCACTACAGAGTTCAAAGAGATTTATTTATTAGTAGACTTCTTGGGCAGTCTATATTTATAAGGAGATTAATATTAATAATTCTTGACTTATTAATTTTGATAGTTTCTTCTAATAGTGCTTATCTTATATTATTTAATAATTTTCTGAATATATTTTTAATCAATAATTTATTATTCATAACTGTTGCGCTACTTTTTGCTATACCTTTTTATATTTTAACAGGTCAATATAAAGGCCTTAGTCTTTACATTGAAAAAAAGGTAATTTACGGATTAACACTTAGAAATCTTGTTTTTACGATAATATTGTTTTTTCTTAGTAACTTCTTTTTTTCCAATGAATTAAAAGTAAACTACTGGATTTTATTTTGGATAATCATTTCAGGTATAAAAGGCATTTTAATTTTTTCAATCAGTGAAATTTTTTCTAACTATAATAGAGTCCCTAAAAATAGGATTACTTCAGTTGGCATTTATGGGGCTGGAGCTGCAGCTGCTCAACTTGCAGTTTCACTAAATCTAGACAAAAATTACAAAATTAAATATTTTGTTGATGATTCGCCTAGTTTATGGGGCAGAGAATTATATGGCATCCCAATTTATCCTCCAAAAGATTTATTAAATCTTCCAAAAGTTGAGAAGATTCTTCTCGCCATTCCATCCTTGACTAAAAAAAGAAGAAGCCAAATTCTTAATAAAATAAAAGACCTTGACATTCCGATATTTCAAGTACCTTCTTTGACAGATATTACTAATGGAAAAGCAAAAATTGATTTATTGAGGCCTATAACTATAGAAGATATTTTAGGTCGAGAGCCTGCCAAAGCTGACTATAAACTTCTCAGTAAAAGTGTATCTAATCTCAATATACTTGTTACTGGAGCTGGAGGTTCTATTGGGTCTGAATTATGTAGACAAATTCTTAATAACAAACCTAAATCACTGATTCTTTTAGAAAATAGCGAAGAAAATCTTTATAATATTTATGGAGAAGTATCTAAAAACAATTTAAATGTAAAAGAATATTTAGGATCAGCCACAAATTACCAACTAATAAAGAACATTATAAAAAAAGAAAAAGTAGATGTAATTTTTCATGCTGCAGCATATAAACACGTACCCTTGGTAGAGAAAAATGCTATTCAGGGTATTAAGAATAATGTTTTTTCAACTTGGTATTTATGTAAAGCCGCTAAAGAATTTTCCATTAAACAGTTAGTTCTTATATCGACTGATAAAGCAGTCAGACCAACAAATATTATGGGAGCATCAAAAAGAATTGCAGAATTAATAGTACAAGCATTTTCCAAAGAAATTAATTCGACATGTTTCTCAATGGTAAGGTTTGGAAATGTTTTAGCATCCTCTGGGTCTGTTGTGCCACTTTTTAAAAAACAAATTGATCAAGGCGGTCCAATTACATTAACTCATGAAAAAGTAACAAGATTTTTCATGACCATAAGTGAGGCATCGCAATTAGTATTACAGGCATCTGCTTTGGCTAAAGGAGGTGATGTTTTCTTATTAAATATGGGAGAAGAAATATTAATAAAGGATCTTGCTGAAAAAATGATAACTTTAAGCGGTTTGAAAGTTAAAAATGAAAATAATCCTAATGGTGACATAGAAATTATCACTACTGGATTAAGACCAGGAGAAAAACTCTATGAAGAATTACTGATTAATGGTAAATCATTAAAAACAGAGCATCCCTTAATATTTAGAGCAAAGGAAAGTATGATTTTTTATGAAGATTTAAAAGCATATATTTTAGAATTAGAGAGCGCTGTTAATAACTTAGATTCTTCTAAGGCTATAAAACTATTAAACAAAATTGTGCCTGAGTATAAAAGTAATTTTTGAATATTTTCTAATTTAATTTATAAAAAACAAAGAAATAATATAAAATAACATATGGGCATTTTTAAAATATTCAATGAAGAATAATAAAATTAATGATAATAATGAATCTTCTATAAATTTAAACTTGAATCCTAAAGAAATTAAGATAAAAGCTTTTAATAAAAATACTCTTGAAAAATCACTATACTCTATGAGCCTGATTAGAGAATGTGAGTTTCAAATTGCAAGAGCAAAAAAAGAGGGTTTAATAAAGGGTCCTGTCCATTTAGGAGTTGGGCAAGAAGCTATAGCAGTGGGTGTTGCAAACAATTTGCTAAAGAGTGATAAGGTCTTCGGAGCGCATAGATCGCATTCGCATATATTGAGCATGAACAACAATATTCATGGTCTATTTGCTGAGGTTCTGGGTAAGGTCACTGGATTTTCAAAAGGAATGGGTGGTTCCATGCATTTATCGGATCCTGAAACTGGATTTTACGGATCAGTACCCATAGTTACTGGTACTGTTCCATTAGCATTAGGCGCTGGCCTTGCATCAAAATTACAGGGATCTAACAATATTGCAGTTGCATATTTAGGGGACGGAGCTACAGAAGAAGGGGTCTTTCATGAATCAATGAACTTTGCAAAAGTCTCAAATATCCCAATACTTTTTGTGGTAGAGAATAATCTTTTCTCAAGTCACATGCATATTACTTTAAGACAACCAATAGAAACTATAGTTAGATTCGCTAAAGCCAATAATATAAAATCAAAATTAATTAATGGAAATGATATTTCTAAAGTTTATGAAACATCTAAATCATTTATAAAAAATATGCGAGTTAATCCTGAACCATATTTAATAGAAGCTATTACTTATAGATGGTTTGGGCACGTAGATTGGAGGGAAGATATAGATGTTGGCATTTCTCGATCAAAAGAAGATCTTGAAAAATGGAAACGCAGAGATCCTATAAAAAATCTCATTGATGCAATGATTAATGAAAAAATCTGGTCAAAAGAAAAACAACAAAATCTAGAACAAAAAATAAAAAATGAAGTTAACCATGGTTGGGAACGAGCAATGAATGATCCATACCCCTCAAAAGAATCATTATTAGAAAATATTTTAAAATGATAAGATCAACTTATTCAAAGGCTATCTTCAGCGCATTTGACTATTTACTCGAGAATTATCCTGAAGTTTTTGTTCTTGGACAGGGTCTATGGAGCCCATGGTATGTTGGGAATACTATGAATAATTTAGATGATAAGTATGGTAAATCAAGAATAATAGATACTCCTGTATCTGAGTCAGCATGTACTGGGGCGGCAGTTGGGGCTTCTTTATGTGGAATGAAGCCAATAATAGTTCATCCAAGAATGGATTTTATGCTTTATTCAATGGATGCAATTGTAAATCAAGCAGCAAAATGGTCATATATGTTCGGTGGCAAATCTAATGCATCAGTAACAATTAGAGCAATAATTAATAGAGGAGGATGTCAAGGTGCTCAACATTCCCAATCATTTCACAGTTGGTTTGCGCATGTTCCAGGATTAAGAGTTGTAATGCCCTCATCTGTTCAAGATGCTAGAGACCTTTTAATAGCTTCAGTTCTATGTGAAGATCCAGTAATTTATATAGACGATAGATGGCTTTATGAGCAAGAAGAAGAAATTGATCCTATTTCAGAAAAAAGAATAGAATACTTCCAACCAAAATGTATTTTAAAAGGCAGTGATATTACTGTTGTAGGTAATAGTTTTTCAACCCTCCTAGCGAGACAGTTAAAATTAGATTTAGAGGAAAAGCACAAAATTGATGCTGAAATAATTGATTTAAGGTCAATCAATCCACTCAATACTGAAATTATTGAAAAATCTGTAAGAAAAACAAGACGTCTACTTGTTATTGATGGAAGCTGGAAATCATGCGGAATAAGTGCTGAGATTATAGCTTCTGTAGTTGAGAAAGTACCTTTACAATTATTTAGACATCCACCTAGGAGAATAACTTTACCAAACTCGCCAGCTCCTTCAAGCCCAATTCATGAAGAAATATACTATCCAAGTTCAAGCTATATTTTGTCTGAAACTTTAAAAATATTTAACTAGGAAAAAAATAATTATTCTCTAGAATAAACTATTTCTTGAGATCCAGGAGGGGGCATAGGTGTTAGCTTTGAATTTCTTCGTACTATATTTATAATCTCATCTCCTGCTTCCATATTTCTTAAAATTCTTACTAACACTTTTAAAGAAAAACGTTTATTTACTATTGCAATAAAGGTCAATACAATCAAGGTTATGTCAAGAGAGAGTGTTCCATTTTGTATATAAAAAAGTGCTAATTTATTTTTTCTAGGCCTAATTAATTGATTATAAGCAATATCAGGATCTGAATAAGGTTGCAAGATTTCACTCTCATCAGAAAAAACTATTGAGGCAATATCAGTGATGCCAGGTTTTACGGTAAGAAGTTTCTTTTCTTTAAAGGTGTAAAGATTAGTTTCTCTTTCGACATTTGGTCTTGGGCCCACGAAAGACATATCACCTAAAAAAACATTCCATAGTTGGGTTAATTCATCAAATTTAAATTTTCTTATAAATTTTCCAACCCCTGTTATTCTCAGGTCATCCTTGCTTGTAGAATCTACTCCAGTTTTATCAGCATCAACGATCATTGATCTTAGTTTGATTAACTTAAATTTTTTATTTCCTTGCCCCACCCTATTTGCTATGTAAAAAGGATTTTTATAATCTTGTAACCAAACTAATAGTATCAAAGGCAATAAAAAAGGTATAAAAATTATTAATCCAAAACTACTTAAAAAAATATCAAATAAACGCTTATTAATCATTTTCTATAAAAGGCAAAAATACTATCTACTATATACTCTAAATCTTCATCAGAAAGATATGGCCAGATAGGAATCATAATTGAATTTCTAAAAAATTCCTCAACTTTTGGAAGTTTAATATTGAATCCTAATGGTTCCCACTGATGCACCCCTTTCCCATTCCATTGCACTAGTGTACCAATCCCTCTCTTAAATAAAAAATCCTTAAGTTCATCTCTTCTTTCTGCAGTAAATTCATAATTTTGATAGATATCAAAATGATCACCATTTTCTGTAGGAGCAGGGGGTAGTTTTAATTCTTCAAGACTTGAGAGCCTAGAATCATAATAAGAGGCAATTTTTCTGCGCTTGTAAATGACCTCATTATATTTTTTTAATTGAAAAGAAAGAATTGCAGCCTGAATATTATCTAGCCGACTGTTCCTTCCCCATGACTTTATTTCTCCAGAAGTATCTCTTCCTTGCTCATGAAGCTGGAAAGCCTTATCAAATATCTTCTCATTATTTGTAATAACAGCGCCCCCATCACCAAAACAACCCATTACTTTTGCAGGATAAAAACTGATTGCCCCTAAATTTCCAAAAGTCCCAGAATGTTTGCCCTTAAATTTAGATCCAAGAGCTTGTGCAGCATCCTCAATGACAAAAAGTTTAAACCTTTCTGCAATATCCATAATTCTTTCCATATCACACGTTCTCCCATTTAATTGTGTAGGCATAATACCAACTGTTCTAGAATTAATAGCATCAGCGACGGCTTCAGGATCTATCAGATTATCTTCTCCGATTTCAACAGGAACTGGTACTCCTCCAGCCATAACAATGGATGATGCAGTTGCAATAAAAGTATGAGAACAACATATGACCTCATCTCCAGGACGTAATCCAATTGTTTGCCAGCCAATTTCAAGTCCATCAGTACAATTAGCTACTCCAATAGCATATTTACAACCAATAAAATCTGCCAACTCCACTTCAAAGTCACTCAAGGCTTTTTGCATAATGAAACCCCCACTACTAGCAACTTGATCAAAAATATTTAGATAATCATCTCTATAGTCCGTGTATAGTCTTTTATAATCACAAAAAGGAATTTTCTTCATCATCAAAAGAAAATAAAAATCAATTATAAACAATTAATAACTAAATAATTTAGTTGATTAATAAAAATATTACAAAGGCAAAAATTGAAAACTAGATATTATGGGAATTTAAATTTATTGAAATTAAAACTTTAATAAAATAATTAATAATTTATCAAATGACATCATCATAAATTTAACCATTCAATAATAAAAAAGAAATCTATTTCAACGCAATTTTTTAAAAAGAGATTGAATATAAAGTTAAAAATTAGATATAAAATTTGCATCCTTATTATCTTTAATATCTTTTTTATTCAATTAAAAAATTTCTAGATTCTCTATTAAATTTTAACCGTAATGAAAATTTATTTTTTAATGTAACATTTAAGATTTTATTCTAGAGTGTTATAAATATTTATAAGAAATGTTAGTTTGGATTTTTCAAACTGGGGAACCTTTACATATCGATGGGAAGTTCGCTCGACCAATGCGAGCGATGAATCTTGCAAACTCTTTAAATAATGCGGAAGATGAAGTAGAAATTTGGTCATCTGATTTTTTTCATCAAAAGCAAATCCATAGATATCAAAAAACAAGCTTAATAAAATATAGAAAAAATTTAAAATTAAATCTCATAAGCTCAATAGGTTATAATAAAAATATAAGTCTAAAAAGAATATTAGATCATACATTACTTGGTATTAATTTATTAAGGAAATTAAATCAACATAATGGACCCTTACCACAAATAGTATTCATTGGTTACCCCCCAATAGAATTTGCTTTTGTTGCGGCATTATTTTGTAAAAAAAATAAAATTCCTTATGTTTTAGATATCAAAGATCAATGGCCTGATATTTACATAGACAAAGTCCCTAAAATTTTTAAAAGTTTTGCCAAGCTTCTGATTTTCCCATACTACAAAATGGGTATATGGACCTGCAAAAATGCCTCAGCAATTTCTTCAATAACAAAAGATTTTTTAGAATGGGTTTATGATTTTTCTGGAACTAAACCATCAAAAAGAGATTTTATTTTTCCTCTCACAAATATTAATAATGAATTAAATCAGGCAAGCGATGAAGTTGAAAATGAAGATGAAAAAAAATTACTAAAAACTATTTCTTCAAGAAAAAATAAAGGAAAGAAAATAATTTTATTTGCTGGTTCATTTACAGAAGGATTAGATATTGATCCACTTATTTTTGCTGTAAAAAAAGCTAATAAGAAAAATAAAAATTGGATTTTTATATTATGTGGACAAGGTCCAAAATGGGAGATACTACATAATACGATAGGGCAATGCGAAAATACTTTCTTACCTGGATGGGTCACATCAGAGACTATCAAAACTATCTCTAAAAGACATTCTGTTGGATTGATTATATATAAGAATCTGCCGCACTTTAAAATATCAATATCTAATAAAGCTTACCAATATTTATCATTAGGTATTCCAATATTTTCATCAGTAAGAGGAACTCTAGAAAAATTTATCAATAAACATGATGTGGGAGTTAATTTTGATTTCGCAGACAGAAATTGTCTCTATAAAAATTTAAACAATTATTTTATAAATAATAAAAAATTTACTGAACAATCAGAAAATGCTCTTAAAATCTACAAAAAAAAGTTTGATGGGAATTTAGTTTATACAAATGCTGTTAATAGATTAAGAGAAATTAGCCAAGTTGAATAAAAAAATTTAATTCCATTGACTAATTTCTTAAAAAAAATAATCCTGAGTAAAAGCTTTTTTTACCTGAAATCTCAATAAACAATAATAAAGCAATAATGACTAAATGATCTTTTAAACATTGAGTTAAATAATATCTATCATAGATTTTTATTTACATTTTTTTATGATCAATGCGATTCTTTCTACATTTTTCCATGGCAAAAATCGATAAAATTTAGGAATAAACCAAGTTAAGATTGGAGATATAAAAGGGAATTTTTCTAACATAAAATATAATCGATCAAATGGCCCTCCAAACTTCCTAAAGGCATAAGATTCATACCTTAGACCCGAATTTGTGAGTATATCTTTTAATTCCTTTCTCTTAAAAAAACGAACATTATAAAGATCATCATTTTTACTTTTTCTTTTAAAAGTCATACAGAGTTTATTATTTTCTGCGTTATGAACAAGAATAACTAAATATTTTTTTGAAATTCTGTATTGCTCTTTTAATAGTGCATATAAGTCTTGATTATCCTCAAAAAGCACCCATAATCCATTGTGGAAAACTATATCAAATTGATCATCTGGAAAAGTAAATTTAAATGCATCTTGCCTTGTAATTTTAAAATTAGATTTTGGATATCTTTGCTTTACATAATCAAGAGTTTTTTTATCGAAATCACTTCCCTCAGATTTATAACCTAATTTAAATAGGTACCTTGAATCTCTACAACTTCCTGCAGCACATTCTAAAACAGAATAATTAATATTTGAAAAATAATTATGTAACCAAATCCCTGCTCGAGGAGGAGATGCTAAGTATTTTTCAATGTGTTTGGTCCATGACTCACTCCAATAATCTTCCTGCCCAAAGTCTTTGTTTACTTTATTTGAATTGTAATAAATCATTTAAAATTTCATTTGCTATATAAATATTCAATGAGCTTATGATTCATAGAATTATTTAGAAAACCATATTAATTTTAGTATGCAACATTTTCAAAACAAGAATAGATAAATACTTACAAAAAATATCTTAATAAAATAAATCCTTCCAAAAGGCTTTAAAATTTGTAAAAAAATCAATTCAAGTTTGGGATTTCAACCTCTACCTCCCGCATGCAATAAAAATTTCTAATTAGATTAGAACTTGTTTTTTCAAATGTTTTACTTAATTTGTTCGCTTGTTTGGTCAAATGGCAACCATTAAAAATAACTTACAGAATACAAAATTTTAATATTTGATAAGTGATTTTAAATATCTCTTTTTGACTACTTTACCTAGAACAAACCATTTTAAATCTCTCACCTATTTCATAAGTATCACCATTTATTATATTTTAAATTTATTAATATTCCCAAAAATCAATTTTTCTTATAAATTTAAATATATCTATAGTAATTAATTTTTTAATAATATTTATATTATCAAATTATTAAACACCATAAATTTATTATCTAAAAGCTAGAGATGAAGAAATTTTTAATAACCGGTGGTGCAGGTTTTATTGGAAGTCATATGTGTCTAACTTTATTAGAAAAAAAATATAAAATAGTAGTAATCGATTCCTTTATAAATAGCAATCCAAAATCCCTAGAAAGAGTATTAAAAATATGCGAATCAAATGGATTAAGTATCAAAGATAATCTCAAAGTAATTAAAGGGGATTTAAATAATAAAAATTTAATAGAAGAAATTTTTTTATCTGAAAAAAATATTAATGAGCCAATTGAAGGAGTAATACATTTTGCAGGTTTGAAGGCTGTTAATGAATCGGTTAGTGATCCATGCCTTTATTGGCAAAACAACTTATTGAATCTTATAAATTTGTTGGAAGTAATGAAAACATTTAACTGCAAAACAATAGTTTTTAGTAGTAGTGCAACAATTTATGGTAAATCAAATAAAAATTTAATAGAAGAAAATGACCCTCTTAATCCAATTAATCCATATGGCAATACCAAACTTGCAATGGAAATTCTATTAAAGGATATTTATA
>MDTA01167595.1_pt1 | contig 19218 bp, 17 predicted proteins | sample 811151 | NCBI WGS metagenome assembly MDTA01 (sample SAMN05326648, study PRJNA326480) | marine metagenome | isolation source: seawater | place: Indian Ocean: South | collected 2010 | reverse complement strand
ATCTGAAACTTTAGATCCATGTTCTTTAAGATTTTTTTCAGTTGAATGAAGAAGAGTATCAGCTTGATTTCTTGCATCAACTGCATCTCTCTTTTTCTTATCTGCATCTTTATTAGCTTCAGCCTCTTTGACCATTTTATTAATTTCTTCATCACTTAATCCACCTGAAGCTTGAATTTGTATCTTTTGTTCTTTCCCAGTTCCTTTGTCCTTAGCTGAAACATTTACAATTCCATTTGCATCTATATCAAATGTAACTTCTATTTGAGGAACTCCTCTAGGTGCTGGAGCTATTCCAACTAATTCAAAATTTCCTAGTAATTTATTATCGGATGCCATTTCTCTTTCACCTTGAAGAACTCTAATTGATACTGCTGGCTGGTTGTCTTCTGCAGTTGAAAATACTTGGCTTTTTTTTGTCGGTATTGTTGTGTTTTTATCAATTAGCTTCGTAGATACACCACCCAATGTTTCAATACCTAAAGATAAAGGCGTTACGTCTAATAATAGTACATCCTTAACGTCACCTTGTAAAACACCCGCTTGAATTGCTGCACCCATAGCAACAACTTCGTCAGGATTCACAGATTTATTTGGATCTTTTCCAAAAAAGCTTTTTACTTCTTCAATCACTTTAGGCATTCTAGTCATACCACCAACAAGAACAATCTCATCAATTTCACCAGCAGATAGTCCAGCATCTTTTAAAGCAGTTTTGCACGGAGGTAGCGTTCTAGATATTAAATCCTCAACTAGGGCCTCGAGTTTGGCTCTAGTCATTTTTAAATTTATATGTTTTGGTCCAGTTTTATCAGCTGTAATAAATGGTAGATTTATTTCAGTTTGCGTTGCAGATGAAAGTTCAATTTTAGCCTTTTCCGCAGCTTCTTTAAGTCTTTGAAGAGCAAGCTTATCTGATTTAAGGTCAATTCCACTCTCTTTTTTAAATTCACTTAATAAATAATTAACAATTGAGTTATCAAAGTCCTCACCACCTAAAAAGGTATCACCATTTGTAGATTTAACTTCAAAAACTCCATCACCTAATTCCAAAATAGATACATCAAACGTTCCACCACCTAAGTCATACACTGCTATTTTTTTATTTGTTTTTTTATCCAGACCGTAAGCTAATGATGCAGCGGTTGGTTCATTTATAATTCTTAAAACTTCTAGTCCAGCAATTTTACCAGCATCTTTAGTTGCCTGTCTTTGGGCATCATTGAAATAAGCTGGAACAGTAATAACTGCTTTGCTAACTGCCTGACCTAAATATTTTTCAGCTGTTTCTTTCATTTTTTGAAGTACAAAAGCGGAAATTTGTGATGGTGAATATTTATTGCCTTTAGCTTCTATCCAAGCGTCATTCTTGTCAGATTTAATTATTTTGTAGGGAGCTGTTTCAATATCTTTCTTAACTGTGGGGTCTTCAAAATTTCTACCAATCAATCTCTTTACTGCAAAAATTGTATTTTCAGGATTAGTTACCGCCTGTCTTTTAGCCGGTTGTCCAACTAGCTTTTCATCTTCATCTGTGAAAGCTACGACAGAAGGAGTTGTTCTCGCGCCTTCTGCATTTTCTAAAACTTTAGCTTGTGTACCATCCATAATAGCTACACAAGAATTAGTTGTTCCAAGGTCTATTCCAATTACTTTACTCATATTTTTGTCTCCATTTCATATATGTTCAATTTTTCCATCTACAAGGGATTTGCTTACTTTTTTTCATCTTTTTTGTTATTTTCGCTCAAATTACCGTCTTTTTTCACTGTTTTTTTCGAAACACCTACTAATGAGGGTCTTAAAAGTCTATCTTTCATCATAAAACCTTTTTGTATTTCCTCTAAAACTATACCACTCTCCTTACTTTCATCCTCAATCTCCATCATTGCTTGATGCAGATTTGGATCAAGTTTTTTCCCAATCGCTTCTATTTGGTTAATATTGTTTTTTTTCAGTATAGATATCATATCTTTATAAATAATATCCAAGTGACTAATTATTTTTTCAAAACCATTTGATTTTTTTAAATCTTCGTCATTCTGAAGTGTTATTTTTGATCTCTCCAGGTTATCAATTAAATTTAATGTTTCTTTAGCAAATGCAAATCCGCCATACTCAAAAGCGTCATCCCTTTCTTTTTCATATCTTCTTCTTTGATTTTCCATCTCCGCATATTGTCTTACAATTTTTTCTTCTAGTTCAGTTATTTTTTCTTCAGGAGTTTTATGTGAGGGACTTTTTTCATCTTTTTCTTGTAAGTCTTCTTGGACTTCATGTTTCTCTGTAGATTCTTCAGTTTCTGAATTAGTTAGATCTTCAGTCTTTTTTTTTTCCATTATCAGTATATGGTAAGAAAAATCATATTTTCCAGATGTATAGAAAAAAAATTAATAAAATAGTTTTAGGCACAAATAATCAAGGAAAAGTAAGAGAAATAAGGAAATTATTACCTAAAAAAGTAAAAATAAGCACTCCAAAAAAGCACGATATTAAGAGCCCAAAAGAAAATGGATCAACATTTAGAGAGAACTCACTAATTAAAGCAAGATTTTTTTCCAAAAAAACAAAAGAAATTTGTTTATCGGATGACTCAGGTCTAGAAATTGATGCTCTCGGAAAAAGGCCAGGTATTTATTCAGCAAGGTGGGCAGGTAAAAAATCTGATTTCAAAAGAGCAATTACAAAGGTTTATAAAGAGTTAAATAAAAATAAAATTAGCTTTAACAAAAAAATTAAATGTAGATTTGTTTGTGCACTAACCATCTATTGGCCAGACCATAAATTTTATCAATCTCAAGGTATAGTGGAGGGAACAATTTCCAGCAAACCCAAAGGAACTAATGGATTTGGATATGATCCCATATTTATTCCAAATAGGTATAAAATTACTTTTGGTCAAATGATGTTTTCAAAAAAGTCTAAAATTGATCATAGATATAAAGCTTTTAAAAAAATTAAAAAATTTTTTTAATTTCCATATTTTCAATCAAATAAAAATTTAATTGATGAGTAATTATGTTTTTATTTATCTCAAAAATACCTATCTTACCCCTAAATGAATTCTTTTTATAAAAAATTTCATTGTTAATAACAAAATTGTTCTTAAAAAGTAAATAATATATTAAACCAGTTAAATCATAACTTAAAAAGGCTATTTGATTTGAATTACTTTTGTAATTATTTTCATACTTTTGCAAATAACTTAAATAGTTTTCATAATTAACTGATGGAAAATAAATGGGTTGTATCATACTTTCATTCATTAGACTTTTGTCAAACCATTGGTTTAATGTAATATATGTAACTCTTGATGGAGGTATATCTGTGTAAATTAGAGAAGTTGCAACACTTTTCAACGACTCTTCAAAATCTGCTATAATTACTGAGTCAAAATTAATTCCCCCTATTGTATCTAGTTTTTCTAGGTGAGCTATCTTTTTTTCTTTGTTAGCATCATTAGAATCTTCAATTCTTTTTATCTCATCTATTAAATTTTGTTTTCTTACTCTATATCTTGTTACGTCCTCTATTTGTTTAGTAATTAATGTAGGATCTGGATCATAAAAAAATTTATCTTTTAAATTTATCTTTGATTTTTTAACTCCAATTTTTATCTCTTCAAGAATACTGTTATTTGGAGCAAATAAATAGCTTCTTTCAATACCATTTTTAATTTGAAACTTTTTAATTGCGTTGAATTGAGAAATTGAGTTAACTCCTGCATTAATTATATTTTTTTTTGAACCTTCAATTTTATTTGTAAAAGATACAAAAATAATATCATCATTTAATTGATTCAATTTTATTGTGTTTTTTTTAAATATTGGTCCGATTATTATTTTAACTCCATTGTTATAAAGTTCTTTAGCAACCTCTAAAGTTTTGTCAGGATCATTTTGATTATCTCTAGGAATAATAACTATATTATCATCATTAATATCGTTCACGGCAAGTCTTACAGATTTTAATACACTTTGACCAAGTTCTTCACTGTCTCCAGATAATGGTATTACTAAACCAATTTTAATTGAGTTGGCAGCATAGGAATTGAAAACTATTAATACAAAGAAAATTAGTTTTATAGAAAATTTAATTAGATATTTCATTTAATTGTAAATATTATAGCCTAGGATATGGCACTTAAAGAAGACAAAAATAAGATTGTTGGCGGCCTATATGTAGTTTCGACGCCAATAGGAAATCTAAAAGATATAACTTTTCGCGCCATAGATACATTAAACAAATCAGACATGGTACTTTGCGAGGACACCAGAGTTTCAAAAAAATTATTATCTCACTATAAAATCAATAAAAAACTTCTTTCTTATCACAAATTTAATGAAAGAAAGTTTTTAGAGAGCATAATTGGTACCTTAAAAAAAGGGCAGATTGTTTCGATAATTTCTGACGCTGGTACACCTGCTATTTCTGATCCGGGTAGAATCCTAATAAAACGTTGTGCCGAGGAAAATATTTCAATTATCCCAATACCTGGACCTTCAGCGGTTACAACGTCTGTTTCAATCTCAGGATTTTCAAATCAGTTTTACTTCCATGGTTTTCTATCAGATACTGAAAATTCAATTAAAAAAGAATTTGAATTATTTAAAAATCTTAAATGTTCAATTGTTTTTTTTATTTCAGCTCAAAAATTAATTAAAAAATTTGAATTATTTAAAGAATTTTTTTTTGATAGAGAAATTTTAATTTGTAGAGAATTGACAAAACTTCATGAAAGTTTTTATAGAGGAAAAGTTTTGGATATAAGCAATTTTAATTTTAAGCCAAAAGGTGAAGTGACAGTTATTATTTCAGAAAAAAAAAATAAAATAATAAGTGATGAATTGAACGAATCAGATAAAATAAAAATTAAAAAATTAATCTCAAATAAATCCGTCAAGGATATAGTCCGCATGTTCTCTGAAGAAAAAAATATTTCAAAATCAAAAATTTATAACTATTGTCTTCAAATCAGAAATGAAAAATAAAATATTATTTGTATTTACTATTTTTATATTTTTAACTTCATGTGTTGGTACTTCTTCAACTGGCATATTTGGCACAGGAGTAACTGTTGCCATGGATCCAAGAACTCTAGGTACACAGATTGATGACTCAATAATGGATAAAAGCCTAGATGCAAAACTTTTATCTACCAACAAGAGTTACATATTAAACGTAAAAACAAAAATAATTGATGGTAGAATATTTATTACAGGTAAAGTGGACTCTGTAGAGGAAAAATTAAATATAACTAAATTAGCCTGGGAAATTAAAGGAGCCAGATCGGTCAAAAACGATTTAAAAATAAAAGACGATTTTAATTTTAAACAATCTGCAAAAGACCTACTAATCACATCACAATTAAGGTCTGCTTTAATATTTAATAAAAAAACTAAAGCGGTAAATTATAATATAGATACTTACAAAAAAAAAATTTACGTTTATGGAATAGCTGAAACTATTGAAGAGAGAGATGAAGTAATTAATGAGGCTAAGGAAATTCTAGATGTAGAAGATGTAATTGCCAGTATATTGCTAGTTGATGATTTAAGAATCCAAAAAAATTAATTATTTTTTATTATAGTCAATTATTTCCGCTGAATATGCTGCTACTGATGCAAGGTTAAGAATTTCTGAGGTAGAGGTCCTTAAAGGAGCAATCTCTATTGGTTCTGCTAAGCCAATTAGAAGTGGTCCAATCACTTTTGCTCTACTCATTGATTTAATAAGTTTGAATGAAATAGCTGATGCGTGCAGTCCTGGCATTATTAAAATATTTGCATTTCCGACAATTTCAGAAAATGGATAAAGTTCTTTAAAAATTTCTTCAAGAGCTACATCTGGTTGCATCTCTCCATCATATTTAAAATCAACTTTTTTTTTGTCCAAAATTTCTACAGCTCCTCTAACTTTTGTGGTTCTTTCAGTAGTTGGTTGTCCAAAAGTAGAATGAGATAAAAATGCTACTTTGGGGTCCATTCCAAATAATCTAGCGATCCTTGATGATGAAATCGCAATATTTGCTAATTGCTCAGAATTTGGCCATTCGTTCACAGCTGTATCTGCAATTAAAACAGTTTTTCCTCTATTAACCACCAGATTAAGACCAAAAATCATTTCACCAGGTCTAGCATCTACAACTGTTGATACTTTTTCTAATGATGCAGAATATCTTCTAGTATTACCCGTAACCATGGCATCTGCATCTCCACAAGAAACCATACATGTTGACCAAATTACACGATCATTCCTAACTAGTTTATCACAATCTCGTTCTAAAAGTCCTTGCTCTCTTTGAAGTTTTTTAAACAAATAATTAGTATATTTTTTTCTTTTCTCATTATCAGTTGAATTTACAATTTCTATATTTAGATCTTCATTGTAACCAATTTCTGACAGTTTTTTTTTAACCAATTCTTCCTTTGCAACTAAAATTGGAATTCCAAGCCCACTATTTTTGAAAGCAATTGCAGCTTTTAAATTATTTTCATCTTCTCCATCTGCAAAAACAACTCTTTTTTGTTTTTTTCTTATTAATGAGTTTATTCCTTGCATTACCGTAACAGAAGGATCTAATCTGTTTTTAAGTTGATCCGCATATAAATCAAAGTCTTCAATTTTTTTTCTTGCAACTCCAGTTTTAATGGCAGCTTTTGCAACAGCAACTGGAATTACACTTATCAATCTCGGATCAAATGTAGATGGTATGATATATTCTTTACCATATACAGGACGTATGCCACCCATTGCAGAAGCTACTTCATCTGGAACTCTTTCTCTCGCAAGGTTTGCAATTGCATTTGCAGCAGCAACTTTCATATCTTCATTGATTGTAGTTGCTCTAACATCTAATGCCCCTCTGAAAATATATGGAAAACCTATAAGATTATTTACTTGATTTGGATAGTCTGATCTGCCAGTGGCTATTATTGCATCAGATCTTACTTCTTCTACTTTTTCAGGAGTAATTTCTGGATCTGGATTTGCACAAGCAAATATTATAGGATTTTTTGCCATAGATTTAACCATATCTTTTGTCAATGCATCTTTAGCAGATAAACCTAAAAATACGTCAGCACCTTTAATTACCTCTCCTAATTTTCTAAACTTTGTATCAACAGAATGTTTTGATTTCCATTGATCTAATTTGTCTCTACCTCGATAAATTACTCCTTTACGATCGCACATAATTACATTTTCATTTCTAACACCAGAATTTTTAAATAATTCCGTACAAGCAATTGCGGAGGCCCCTGCACCGTTAACAACAACTTTTACATCTTTTATGGATTTACCAGTTATATCTAATGCATTTATTAATGCTGCTGTAGTTATAATTGCAGTTCCATGTTGATCATCGTGAAAAATAGGAATATTAACTAATTCTTTTAGTTTTTCCTCAATTATAAAACAATCTGGAGCAGCTATATCTTCAAGGTTAATTCCTCCAAAAGTGCAAGAAATATTTTTAATTGTATTTATTATCTCTTCATTGTTTTTGCTATCTACTTCAATATCAATAGAGTCAATATCAGCAAATCTTTTAAATAGAACTGCTTTACCCTCCATGACTGGTTTGGATGCAGTTGCGCCAAGATTTCCCAATCCTAAAATTGCTGAACCATTACTAATTACAGCAACTAGATTTCCCTTAGAAGTATAGTCATATGCTAAATTTTTATCTTTACTAATTTCTAACACAGGAGAAGCAACACCTGGCGAATAAGCAAGTGCCAAATCTCTTTTTGTTGTCATTGGCTTCGAAGGCGTAATCTCAATTTTGCCTGGTTTTCCTGTAGAATGGAAATCTAAAGCTTCTTTAGTAGTATAATGTTCAACCTTATTTTTTTTCATTTGATTTAATTAGATATACAAATACAGCTAAATTAAGACTAATATGAAATATGAACTTAATTAAGTCAACAGGTACATTTAGTATCTTTCTTATAATCAGCAGAGTTCTTGGTTATTTAAGAGACGTTTTAATTGCAATTTATCTAGGATCAGGACCAATAGCAGATGCTTTTTTTGTAGCTTTCAGAATACCAAACACTTTTAGAAGACTTTTTGCGGAAGGTTCTTTCAATGCTGCGTTTGTTCCAAGTTACTCATCTGAATTAGTTAGAGGAAAAAATAAAGCAAAAAATTTCGCTAATGATATTTTTAACTATTTAATGTTAGGTCTCTTGATTTTTGTGTTAATTATTGAAATTTCAATGCCTGGATTTATTTTTTTAATAGCACCAGGTTTTTATGAGGATCCAAACAAGTTAGAATTAACTACTTTACTTACTCGAATTACATTTCCATTTTTACTATTTATAAGTTTAGCCTCCTTTTTTTCAGCAATCTTAAATTCACACAATAAATTTGGTGCCGCAGCAGCAGCACCAATAATTTTAAATTTAATATTAATTTTAATCTTAATAATAGAAAAAAAATCTAATGATGATCTTGTAATTTATTTGTCATATGGAGTTTCACTTTCAGGTTTTATACAGCTGGTTTTTATTTATTTTTTTGCAAGAAAATATTTTTCACCACTTTTAAACTTTAAATTTATATTAACTGATAAAATAAAAATATTTTTTAGAAAATTTTTACCTGGCATATTTTCTTCGGGTGTTACCCAAATAAATATTTTAGTAGGAACAATTATTGCATCGTTTCAAGCAAACGCAGTATCATATCTTTATTATGCTGATAGAATTTATCAAATAAATCTTGCGATTGCCGGTATTGCCATTGGTACAGTTATTTTACCAAATTTGAGTAGATATATTAAAAAAGGAAATGATAAAAAAATTAATTTCATTCAAAATAAATCTTTTGAGCTTTGTCTCTTCTTAAGTTTGCCAGCTTCAATGGCTTTAATAGTTGGTTCAGAACAAATTACGTCAGCACTATTTGGTTATGGAGCTTTTGATGCTTACAGTGTTTCAAATTCGGCAAAAGCGTTATATTACTTTGCATTAGGATTGCCCGCTTTTGCAATAATTAAAGTATTTTCAACTTTTTTATTTGCAAGAAATAATACTAAATCTCCATTTTATTATTCTTTAATTTCAGTTTTAATAAATATATCCATTAGTATCATTTTTTTCCAAAAAATTGGATTTATAATAATCCCAATTGCCACCAGTATATCATCATGGATAAATGTCATGCTTTTATTTATAAAATTATCTTCAAATAATTATTTTAAATTAGAAAATGTTATTAATGTATCAAATATAAAGATTTTCTTTATTTCCGGATTTTCTACATATATATTTTATTTATCGACAAATTTGTTTTCAAAATTTTTAGTTTATGAAAGTGAATTCAAATTATTTGCAATAATTTTATTAGTTATTTTCATAACTTTAATTTATCTACTAACATCAATGTTAACAAAAACTTTTAAATATTCAGATATTAAACTAAGGTACTAGATATATATGAGTAAAAAAATTTTTTCAGGGGTTCAACCAACAGGAAATCTTCATTTGGGAAATTATATTGGCGCCATTAAGAATTTTGTGAATTTACAGAACAATCCAGACAATTTTTGTATTTATTGTGTAGTAGACTTGCATGCAATTACAGTTAAACAAAATCCAATCGAATTGAGGAAAAATATTAGAGAAACAACAGCTGCTTTCATTGCCAGTGGTTTAGATTATAAAAAAAGTATTATATTTAACCAATCTTTGGTTTCGGCTCACTCAGAGGCATCATGGATTTTAAGTTGTGTTGCTAGAATGGGGTGGTTAAACAGAATGACACAATTTAAAGAAAAAGCAGGAAAAGATAAAGAAAAAGCCAGTGTAGGTCTTTACATTTATCCAGTTCTAATGGCTGCTGATATACTTCTTTATGATGCAACTCATGTTCCTGTTGGAGAAGATCAAAAGCAACATTTAGAGCTTTCAAGAGATATAGCTAATAAATTTAATTTAGACTTTGAGGCACCGAATTTCCTTATTGCTCCAGAACCTTTAATTCAAAAAAATTTTGCAAGGATCATGAGTTTAAAGGACGGAAATAAAAAAATGAGTAAATCTGATCCATCAGATCTTAGTAGAATTAATTTAAATGATAGTAGTGATCAAATATTAAATAAAATCAAGAAAGCAAAAACGGATACTATGCCTCTCCCGGATAATGAAAAAGAACTAATTGAAAGACCTGAGGCACAAAATCTTTTAGGAATTTACTCAAGTTTAAGTAACCAAACCTTTACTAATACTATTAAAGAATTTTCTGGAAAAAATTTTTCTGAATTTAAAGACAAATTAGCTAGTTTAGTAGTTGATAAAATTTCACCAATATCATCTGAAATCAATAAATTACTTAAAGATGAAATTTTTATAGATAAAACATTAGAAGAAGGCTCTGAAAAAGCTAACGAAATTGCTCAGAAAAAAATTAAGGATATCAAAAAAATCATTGGTTTTTAACAACAAATAAATCTTTAAAAAAAAATTTTTATATCTATATACAATTTATGTTTGTACAAACTTTAAAAACACCAAATCCTGATTCGCTCAAATTTTTACCAGGGCAAAAAGTTTCATTGTCAGGTCCAATAGAGTTTACAATAAAAACACAAAGTTCTAATGAGCTTATCAGAAATATTTTATCAGTTAATGGCGTCACTGGAATTTTTCTTTCGGATGATTTTTTATCAGTAAATAAAAATTCAGAAAAAGAATGGGAAGAAATTCAACATATAATTATTTCACTTATTAATGAGTACTATTCAAGTGGAAAAAAATTTGTATATGAAAAATCTCAAGAACAAGAAAACTCAGCTGATTTGAGTGATATAGAAAAACAAATTATTAAAATCCTAGAAACAAAAATAAGACCTGCGGTTGCAAGAGATGGTGGCGACATTAAATTCAAAGAATTTAAAGATGGTAAAGTTAAAGTTGAATTGCAGGGAAGTTGCTCAGGATGCCCTAGTTCAACTATGACGTTAAAACAGGGTGTTGAAAATTTGTTGAAGCACTACATTCCAGAGGTTACCAAAGTTATAGCAGTTTAAAAGTTATTATATATGATAAAAAATGTTAGATTAAGAAATATGGATATTAAAACTTTAAGAAAAATTCTTTCAAAAAAAGGTTTTTTAATGTCAAGAAAATCTTTAGTAAAAAAACAATCAAGTCTCCATAACCTTTATAAAATATCTTTGTTTTCTATTTTAATGATAGGTTTTTTTTATATTTTGCCACCGTCCTACAATTACTTAAGCAAAGTATTTAAATCTAACCCTGAAATAGAAAATTCATCAAATCAAACATTAAATTTGGTTTTAGATGGTAAGCTGCTCGATGATGACATCAGCAATAACAATTTTACTGATCAAGATTTAGTTTACCAAGAACTTTATGGTGAAGTAACTGAAGAAGATTCTTTAGAGAGTGGAGTTAGATTAAAAGCATCAGTTTTATATCAATTATTCAAGGATACAAATTATAAGTTAAGTGATGTAAGAATAAACAAAATCGCAAAACCTGTTGAAATAGGTAAACTACCTTATGAGCTAAAAGAAATTCAAAGTGTAAAAAAAAGAAAAGAGCTATTTATTCAAATTGTCTTACCTTTAATTCTTGAGGAAAATAACAAAATTCTCTTAGATCGGAAAAAGCTTTTTGCAATTCTAAATAAAAATAACAACTCTAAATCAGAAAATGAATGGTTAAATAAAAAATTTAAACAGTATGGCGTTACAAAAAAAGATATCCCAACCCTTAAAAGAAGAATGGATATAATTCCTCCCTCAATGGCAATTGCTCAGGCAGCAAAAGAAACAGGATGGGGTACTTCAAGGTTTGCGCTTGAAGGAAATGCATTATTCGGTCAATGGACCTACACTGATAAAGGAATTAAGCCCGCAGCAGCAGAAGCTGGTACAACGCATAAGGTTATGATGTTCAACGTATTAAAATCATCTGTGAGAGCATACGTAAGAAATTTGAATACACATAAGTCCTACAGAAAAATGCGATATATAAGAGCAATACAAAGAGATAATGATGGAAAATTAAATAGTTTGGAACTTGTAGACTATTTAGATAAATACGCTGAGACAGGAAAAGACTATACAATAATCCTTAAAAAAATAATTGATCAAAATTCTTTGAATGATTTTGATGATGTTAAAATTTTACCTGATAGTGAAGCTGTAAAAAATTTAATTTAATTTTCTTTAATATTTTTCACAACAAACTGAACTCCAAACCATCTCCATCCTTCTTTATCTTTTAATGAGCAATTAATCCTTCCTCTTCTAGAATTGAATTTATCTTTAAAATTAATTGTTAGAATATTGTTTTCTATTTTCATATTTGGGTTACCCCAACCATCACCTTCATTTGAATAACAATTTAGATTGTTGACGTTTTGAGATTGAAAAAATTCAACTTTCATTAACGGTGGATTATTATCGCTTATTACTTTTTCCTCCGGGGATATTCTTTTATACTGTAAAGGCAAAAGATCCACTATGAACTTAAATCTTTCTAAATCCCCATACTTTTCGTTAATAGGAAATCTTGGCAGTTCATAAGGATCTTTATTCAAATCTATTACTCCTGAGTGTTGACCAAAAGCAAAATCAAAGTGTTCCTTTATAAACTCTTTTTGTTTCAAACTCCACTCACCAAAAGGATAAGAAAAATATATCGGGTTATAACCTAAATTATTTTTAAAAATTTCAATTGATTTTTGTATATCCATTTTAAATTTTTCAAATTGAAAATTTACTAAGTAATCATGTGAATGAGAGTGATTTCCGATGCTTACAAAATCATAACTTTCTATCTCTTTAATTTGATCCCATCCCATATAACCATTTTTGCCTATTGCCTCAGTAGATATAAAAATTAAAAATGGAATTTTGTTTGCTTTAAGAAAAGGCCAAGCATTTTTATAAAAAGATTTATAGCCATCATCAATAGTTAATAAAATTTTTTTTTCTAATTTTTCATCATAGTAGATCTCAGGTAATGATTTAGGATTAAGGAACTTATGTCCAGAATTTGTGATAATATTAATATGATCTTTAAATACATTCATCTGAATATTTGTCGAAGAGTATTTTGTTTCATCAAATCTATGATACATAATTGAGACAATACCTTTTTCACTGACAAAATATTTATTAAAAGTTTCTTCGGAATATGCTATTCCAAATTGAATAATAAAAATTATGAATAATTTAATTATCGATAATATTGGAGAAAAAATATTATTAAAAATCATACGTAATAAAAAAGAATATAATATTAAGTTAAATAACTATAGAGAAAATTTTGATGAAATAGTTAAAATTATTTTTAATTTTTTAGATAAAAATAATATTAATTTATCAAAAAATGATAATATATTCGTAAATCAAGGGCCTGGGAAATTTACAAGTATTAGAGCAGCTATAAGTGTAGCTAAAGCGCTTAAATTCACAAAGAAGCTTAATATCTACGGTTATAATTCAGAACAAATTACTAATAATAACCATAATATTTTATTAAAATTATTAAAAGAAGGGAGGTTGACAAAAAACTTAATTCGACCAAAATATTTAAAATAATTTTTTATTATGAGTGAAACTATAGAACAAAAATGTATTGCAAAAGGTGTTAAGCTTACAGATCAAAGAAAAATTATAGCAAAAGTTATGTCGGAAGCAAATGATCATCCCAACGTAGATGAATTGTATAACAGGGTTTCAAAAATTGATTCAAAAATAAGTATTGCAACTGTATACAGAACAGTGAAACTATTCGAAGAAGCCGGCATCCTTGCGAAACATGAATTTAAAGGTGGAAAGGCTCGATATGAGGAGTTAAACGAAAGTCATCACGATCATTTAATTGATGTCAAAACAGGTGAAATTATTGAATTTGTAGATGAAGAAATAGAGACACTCCAAAAAAAAGTAGCAGAAAAATATGGGTATGAACTTGTAGACCATAAATTAGAACTTTATGGTGTAAAGAAAAAATAAGTGAATAAAAAAATATTTATCAAAACTTTTGGCTGTCAAATGAATGAATATGATAGCAACAGGATAGCTGATATTGTAAAAAATATAGGTTATGAAAAATCATCTAATCAAAGTAATGTAGATTGCTACGTAATCAATACTTGTCATATAAGAGATAAAGCAAAAGAAAAAGTTTTCCACGAAGTCGGCAGGGTAAAAAAAATTTACTCAAATAAAAAAAAACCTATTATGGTAATAGCTGGATGTGTTGCTCAAGCAGAAAATGAGCAAATACTAAAAAGAGAACCTTTCATAGATGTTGTTATAGGTCCACAATCATACCATAAGATAAATAAAATTTTAGATAATTTCCAAAAAAATAAAAAAGAGGACGAAACAGAATTTGATACAATTTCAAAATTTGATTTTTTAAATAAAATTAAAAATTCAGATAATAAGGTGTCATCATTTTTAACAATCCAAGAAGGCTGTGATAAATTTTGCCATTTTTGTGTAGTTCCTTATACAAGGGGGCCTGAGTGTTCTAGACCATTTAAGACTATATTAAAAGAGGCCGAAGAGCTTATTAAAAATGGGGCTAAAGAAATCACATTGTTAGGTCAAAACGTTAATGCATACAGTTTTTATGAAAATAATAATGAATTTAGGATTTCAAATTTATTAAATGAATTAGAAAAGTATTCGGAATTGAATAGGATTAGATATACAACTTCCCACCCAGTAGATATGACCGAAGATTTAATAGATTGTTATAGTACCAACAAAAAATTAATGCCATTTATTCACCTACCAATACAATCTGGCTCCGACAAAGTTTTAAAGCTGATGAATAGAAAACATAAGGTTGAGGAATACATTGATATCCATAATAAATTGAAGAAAATAAACCCTTTAATTAAACTTTCTAGTGATTTTATAATAGGTTATCCTGGTGAAGAAAAATCTGATTATGAAAGAACTTTAAAACTTGTTAAAGAAATAAAATTTATTAACTCATTTTCATTTATTTTTAGTTCACGTCCAGGTACCAAAGCATCAAAGCTAAATGAAATTGACAAAAATATTTCAAAAGAAAGGTTAATCGAACTTCAATCCTTATTGTTTAAGAACCAGATTGAACATAACAAATCTTTAGAAGGTAAAGAAATTAATGTGCTAGTTGAAAATAAATTAGCAGATCAAAATAAATTTTTTGGTAGAAATGAATATTTTAATTCAGTTATATTTGAATCAGATAAAAATGAAGTCGGAAAAATATTAAAAGTTAATATAGAAAAAAGTAACCAAAATACGCTCTTTGGAAAAGTAAATAATAAAATGAAAGCAGCATAATTTGAGCAACATTGTTTCTAAATCAAAAAAACTTGATTTAAAGTTCGTTTATTCAGAAAATAACACAATAAGTATAATTTTTTCAAAGAATGAAGATTTGCTAGGTGTATCAGGTGAGTTCAACAATAATATTAAGGAGTTAGAGAGAATTACTAATACATCAATTTATTCAAGAGGTAACTCAATAATTTTAAAAAATGATGAAATTCAAAATGAATTAATAAAAAATGCAATAAGTTTTCTTTATGATCAATATATTATTAATGGAACTATTGAAAAAAAAGATATAATTTCATCATTAAACAAATTTATGATTGATGAAAATAAAAATACAAAAGAAAATATAAATTTCATAATTAAAACTCCAAAAAAATCTGTGATACCAAGGTCAGAAAAGCAAAAAAGCTACGTAAAGGCTCTTAGGAGTAGTGATGTAGTTATTTCCTCAGGTCCAGCAGGCACAGGTAAAACTTTTTTAGCGGTTGCTGTGGCACTAACGATGTTATTAGATAAAAAGATAGAAAGAATAATATTATCAAGACCAGCTGTTGAAGCTGGTGAAAGGCTCGGCTTCTTGCCAGGAGATATGAGAGAAAAAGTAGATCCTTATCTAAGACCTTTATATGATTCTTTGTACGACTTGTTAGATTTTGAAAAAATTCAAAAAAAAATTGAGGTTGGAGATATAGAAATTGCTCCCCTTGCCTTTATGAGGGGTAGGACTTTGAAAAATTCCTTCGCAATTTTAGATGAGGCACAAAATGCAACAGATACGCAAATAAAAATGTTTTTAACAAGAATTGGAGAAAATTCCAAAATTGTAATTAATGGAGATCCTTCCCAAATTGATTTACCAAACAAAAATTTTTCTGGACTTGATAGATCAAAAAATATTCTTGGTCATTTAGACGAGATATCAATAGTAGATTTTGATCATAGAGATGTTGTGAGACACCCACTAGTTTCAAAAATAGTTAAAGCTTATTCCAACAAACAAAATAATGATTGAAGTTGATGTTCTAGTAGAGTCTAAGAACTGGAAAAAAATAATTCAAAATCCCAAGAAAGAAATTCGAAACATCGTAACAAAGTTTCCAAACAGATATAAGTTTATCTATAGAAAAGCATGTATTTCAGTATTACTAACCAATAGTAAAAAAATAAAATTATTAAACAAAAAATTCAGAAAAAAAAATAAACCAACGGATATACTTTCTTTTCCTTTTTTCGATAAGAAAAATTTAAGAAAAAATTTAAAAAGCAGAGAATTTTATTTAGGGGATATTGTCATAAGCTACAACGAATTTGTTAAAAAAAATAAGAATGATAACAAAAATGGTTTTATTAAAATATTTATTCATGGTTTTTTACATTTACTTAATTTTGACCACAAATCCAACAATGATTACAAAGTGATGAATAATATTGAAAACAAAATATTCCAAAAAGTAAAAGGTTAATTTGTCTTTAAAAAAAAATAAAATTTATTTTGAGGGAATATATATATTTTTTCTAGGGCTAATTACTTCCTTTTGTTTACCGCCATATAACTATTGGATCGTAAATTTTATTACTTTTAGTTTGTTATTTATTTTTTTAATTAAAAACAGTCAAAAAAACATAAAGTTTTTCTTTTTTAATGGATATATTTTTGGTTTTGGTTATTTTATTTCAAATCTTTACTGGATACCAATTTCGCTTTCTTACGATAAAAATTTTGATTTTTTAATTCCATTTGCATTATTTTTGATACCAGCATTTTTAAGTTTATTTTATGCTATTGCTTTTTTAATCTTTAAGTTATTTTTAAAAAATAAATCTATTTTTACAAATATTCTGATTTTTTCTTTGACTGTAGGCTTATCAGAGTTCACGAGAGGGACAATTTTATCAGGTTTTCCATGGAATCTTATTGCTTATACATTTTCAGAGAATATCCAAATTATTCAAATAATTTCAATAATTGGTGTTTATGCATTTAATACAATTTTAGTTACAATTTTTACTATTCCATCAATTTTATATTTGAGTAAAAAAAAATACGATTTCTTAGGTTTTTTTTTAACTACAATAATATGTATATTTTTTCTTTCATATGGTCATTTTAAAATAAATAATTTTGAAAATTTGAAACCAAAGATACTTAATGATGAAATTAAAGTTTTATCTACCAATATTCCAATCAAAAGATTTTATACAAATTTAGATGAGGAAGAAATTTTAATAAAATTGATTAATTTAAGCAATCCTTCACATAAAACAAATACAGTGTTTGTTTGGCCTGAAGGTATAGTACCAGATATAAATTTGAAATCACTGAAGTATGAATATGATTATTTGCTAAAAAATACATTTTCAAAAAATCATAAGATTATTCTAGGTATTAATGATGAAAATTTTGAAAAAAACAAAAAAAATTTTTTTAATTCATTATCAATAATAGATAATGAAGCAAATGTAATCTATAAATATTATAAAAACAAATTAGTACCATTTGGAGAATTCTTGCCTTTAGAAAATGTTCTTTCAAAGATTGGATTAAAATCTTTAACTAATAATTATCAATCATATTCAGCAAGTTCTGAGAGGAAATTGTTTCAGTTCAAAACTGATGAAAATCTTAAAATATTGCCTTTAATTTGTTATGAAATTATTTATTCGGGTAAATTGTCTGAAAATAATGATTATAATTTCATTATAAATATATCTGAGGATGGTTGGTTTGGAAACTCTATAGGGCCTTATCAACACTTTGCACATAGTATTTTTAGATCTGTCGAATACGGAAAGTACACACTTAGGTCTGCAAACAATGGTATTTCAGCAATAATAGATCCATCTGGAGGAATAATTGATATACTAAATGTAGATAATGAGGGCGTTATATCTATAAAAGAATTTAAGAATGTTAATAAGACGCCTTTTTCCACATATGGAAATAAAATCTATTTTTTAATTATTTTATTATATATTTTTTTAATTTTTTCATTTAAAAAATTGAACAATGAATAATTTAAAAAATTATCTTTTTACAAGTGAGTCAGTATCTGAGGGTCATCCAGATAAAGTATGTGATAGAATATCAGATATGGTAGTAGACTCCTACTTAGGTGAGGAGCCACACTCTAGAGTGGCATGTGAAACTTTAACCACAACAAATAAAGTAGTGCTTGCTGGAGAAGTAAGAGGTCCTGAAATCAAAAAAGATCTTTTGGTGGATAAAGTTAGAGAATGTATTAAGGACATCGGATATGATCAAGATGGCTTCACTTGGAAAGAAGCAACCAAAATTGAAAGTCATCTTCATTCTCAATCCGCTGACATTGCTATGGGTGTGGATGCATCTGGTAACAAAGATGAAGGAGCGGGCGATCAAGGAATTATGTTTGGATATGCATGCCGAGAGACAGACGTTTTAATGCCAGCACCTATTCATTACTCTCATAAAATTTTAAGACTTATGGCTGAAGATAGAAAGTCTGGTAAATTAAAAAATATTGAACCAGACTCAAAGAGCCAAATTACTATTGAATATAAGGATGGTCTGCCAACAAATGTTAAATCTGTAGTTATTTCAACTCAACACTCTGCAGATGTTAATCAGTCACAAGTTAGAGAGTTGGTTAAACCTTATATTGAGAAGGCAATTCCAAAATCATTAATAAATGGTTTAGATGAAAAAGAAATTTATGTAAATCCAACAGGAAATTTTGTAATTGGTGGCCCTGATGGTGATAGTGGATTAACAGGAAGAAAAATTATTGTAGATACTTATGGTGGTGCAGCGCCACATGGCGGAGGTGCATTCTCAGGAAAGGATCCAACAAAGGTTGACAGATCCGCTGCTTATGTATCTAGATATCTTGCAAAAAATGTTGTTGCTT
>MDTA01139872.1_pt1 | contig 19219 bp, 16 predicted proteins | sample 811151 | NCBI WGS metagenome assembly MDTA01 (sample SAMN05326648, study PRJNA326480) | marine metagenome | isolation source: seawater | place: Indian Ocean: South | collected 2010 | reverse complement strand
GTTTTAAATCTTTTTTCTCATCACTAATTTGTTCAAAATAAATTATTGCAATTAAGTAATGAGCATAAATCACGTTTTTATCAGAGGGATATGATTTCAAAAATCTTTCTAAATTATCTACTGCTTCGCTGTAAAAATTTATTCCATAAAGACAAAAGCTAGACATTATTGATGACTTGGCTGCTAGCTCTATATCTTTAAAATTTAATTCTGCCTCTGAAAATTTTTTACTTGCGAAAAAAAAATTATTATTTTCAAAAGCTTCGATACCTTCTTTGTATAAAACAAAAGGATCCTTTTTTAATGAAGGATTGTAAATATTTTCATCTTTTGAACAGGAAAGTAAAAAAACTAGGCATAAACAAATTAAATTAATTCTAGTTAACATATATGAATTAATAACAGATTTAATTTATAATAATATGTTAAAAATTAGCAATTATGCGTTTACAGCAAGTTTGTTTAGGTGATTTGTGCTTGCTTTTTTTGTGATAACAACTTCACTTAATTCTATAATAGTATACTCTGATTTTGATTTAAAAATTTCTTTTAAGAAATTGTTTGTAAGTTCATGACCACCTTGGTAGCAATTTACCTTACCTAAAACTCTATAGCCTGAAAGTAGAAAATCTCCCGCTAAATCTAAAATTTTATGATTAACAAATTCTTTTTTATTTCTTAGCCCCTCAGTATTTAAAATTTTTTCTTTATCTACAACTATTGCATTTTTAAGAGAACCTCCTTTAGCTAAGCCAATTTTTTTAATTTTTTCTATATCTTCAAATAAACAAAATGTTCTTGAGGAATAAATATCTTCTAAATTATCTTTAAGAAAATTTATATTATTTCTCTGTTTCCCGATAATTTTATTTTTATAATTTAATTGAAACATAACTTCAAAATTTGTACTTGATGGTTCAATATAAATTTTTCTCTCTTTATCAATCAGCTCTATTTTTTCTAAAATTTTTAAATATTTTCTTCTGCTATTTTGCACTTTGATTTCCGAGTCTTGTAAAACTTCAAAAAATTCTTTTGATGAACCATCCATTATTGGGACTTCCTCGTTATCGATTTCTATTAAAGCATTGTCAATTTCTGCTAAATATAGTGCTGCCAATAAATGTTCTACTGTTGAAACTTTAACACCATTTTCATTTGATAATGTTGTGCAGAGTTTTGCTGACTTTACGTTTTTGTAACAAGCCTTTATCAAATTTTTTTCATGAAGGTCAACTCTTTTAAAAATAATTCCCTTATTTTCTTTACCTGGAAAAATTTTAATTTTAGCATACCTTCCGGTGTGAAGACCTTTGCCCTCAAATGTAACTGGCTTTTTAAGAGTGTTTTGATATATTTTTAACATTCAAAGTGTTATACAAAATTTGTGTATTGCACTTAAAACAACAAATGTTTCTGAAAATAACAGATATTATTTGAAAATATTGCTAAAGAATCTTGAGATTATTGATTTTTTCTCTTGAATAACAGGAACAACTTCTTTTTTCCACCCAAATTGGACAAGGTTAAACGCATTATCATATAATTCTTGAGATACATAGTTTTTGATTATGTTTTTATCTGAATATTTTTCATCAATAAAAAAAAATTTTAAACTATTTTTTAATTTTTCTGAAACTATTTGATCCTTGATCATGAGAAAAATTTGAGTATTTTTGTTTCGAAATGATTTTGTATTAATATTTTTATCAATAATAATTTCTGCCAATTCTTTAATCCTGGCTTCTGCAATATCTATAATTAACTGTTTTTTAATTTTTCTATAATTTTGTCCAGTAAAAAAATCTTTTTCTATCAATTCTTGATCTTCTTTTTTATTTGTAAACTTTGAACTTTTAAATAAATTTATTATAGTTTCGTAGTTTAACCCTGTAATTTTTGCAATGTCTTTAATTATCATATCAGATCCAAAATTAAAGTTTTGCCTGAACTTTAAAGCTGAATTTTCAAAATAAATAATTTGAGAATTTTTTTTTTCAATTTTAATTTTAAAGAAAGTATCTAGTTGAAACTTATTGATTAAGAGGGTCCCCTCAATATAACTTTTTGAAATGAACTTCTTTATTCTTAAATTACATTTGTTAAAAATATTCTGTAAATTATTATAGTCGTTGTTGTCTATTAAGAAAAAAGATAATTCGTGTGAGTAAAAATTACCAAATAATCCTATTGGTAAATTTTTTGTAGATTTTTTATCAAGAATATAATTAGAATTAAAAATATGAAGTATTTTTCTTTTAGTTTCTAATTCATTTACCTTCGATTTAAGCAAATTTAAAATATAAGTTATGTTTTCTTTAACTAGTTGAGAACCATTTAATTTTTTAAATCCTGAGAAATTTATTATCTTGCAATCAAAAGTATCTACAATCAGAATTACTTCTTTAAAAATACAATTTAATCTTTGTTCAATCGAATAAATATTTTTTTTAATGATATTATAATCTAATTCAAAATTTCTAAGAGTATTTTCATTATCATATTCTTTAGAAATAACTTCTTGTGAAACTAATTTAAAATTTGTGTCATCAATTGTTTTTCCAGCAATAAAAATATAATCAAAATTACTTACCTCAACCATCAATACATGAGAATGTTTTTCCATACTCTATTTTAAGATTAATTGATCATTAATTCTATAATCAAATAATTTATACTTTTTAAAGTTATTTTGGTTTTCTATTGTAACAAAATTTTTTAGGCTTATCTCGTAATTTTTAACGGGTAATTTAATGGTTTGCTTTTTTTTTGTAATCAAGTCCCACCTCTTGGACTCATATAAGTAAAATTTTTCAATAGTGTTTATGGGAAAATTGATCTTTTTTATTTGATTATAAAAAGTTTGAAAATTTTTCTTATCTCCAAAAGCTACTGGCAAATTTTTAAATTTGTTTAGTTCGATAAAATTAATGAAATTATTTTTACTTGTATAATAATATTTCTTTTCTTTATATTGTAAAATAATAATAGGTTTTTTTTCAAATATCTTTATTTTGATTGTGTCAGGGTATATTTTTTTTATTTCAAAACTTTCGATAAAGTCAAACTTTTCGAGTTTATTTTTGATTTCTCTTGTTTGTAGGAAAATGATATTTTTGTTTTTTAAAAATGACAATTGATTTATTAGTTCTTCTCTATTTAAAATATCATTATTTTGGATTATCAATTTAGAAATATTATATTGTGGTATTAAATTAGAATAATTTTTTGCAGTATAAGTGCTTAAAAGAATTAGCAGTCCAACAGCAATTATGAGCCGTTTTTTCATCTGTTAAGACTTGCATCTTTCAATATTCTCTCAATAAGCGTCGGGAAATTTATGCCACAATATTTGGCTATTTCCGGTACCAATGAAAGACTTGTCATCCCCGGCTGCGTATTAAGTTCTAAAAGATAAAACTTATTATTGAAAAATTTAAAATCAGATCTTGTAACACCTTTGCACCCAAGAACAAAATGAGCCAATTTTGCAATTCTAAGAACTTCTTTATATTTATTTTTGTTTAATCTTGCAGGCATTATATGTTTAGTTTTGGCAGACTTTGTATATTTTGCTTTATAATCATAAAATAATCTTTTTGGGATAAGTTCTATAGCTCCAAGAGAACTTTTGTTAAGTACCGCTACTTGAATTTCTTGACCAGCAATAAATTGTTCAAAAATTAAGTGATCGTAGTTTTTGAAGAGAACTTTCGTTGAGTTTAATAAATTAAAAATATTATTGCAAATTTTTACACCTAAACTTGAGCCTTCATTTATAGGCTTTACTACTACCGGAAATTTAATTTTTTTTTTTTTTAATATATTTTTTAAAAAAACTTTATTGAAATTCCCTTTGCTTAAGGAAAAGTATTTGGGAGTCAAAATTTTGTGTTTCTTAAAAATTTCCTTCGAAAACAATTTATTCATAGAGTTGTAAGAGCTAACTACTCCAGAATGTGTATAGGGAACTCTTAAATATTCAAAATAACTTTGAGCAACTCCATCTTCCCCTCCCTTACCATGCAGCGCATTGAAAATAACATCTATTTTGTGCTTTTTTATTAGATTAAAATTTTTATGCTTTGGATCAAAAGATGAGACTTTATAATTTTTTTTTTTTAAAGCTTTAATACATGCTTTGCCACTTTCAAGACTTACTTTTCTTTCGCCTGATGTTCCTCCTAATACTACTAATACATTTTTAAATTTTTTATTACTCACCAATAATTTTTATCTCTAATTCGAGATCAACTCCCGTTTTTTTATTTACTGTTTCTTTAACTCTATTTATTAATTTTTCAATATCAGAAGATTTCGCCTTTCCATTATTAATAAAAAAATTGCAATGTTTTTTTGAAATAATAGCATCACCCTCATGAAAAGAGTCGCAACCAGTTTCTTTTATAAGTTCCCATGCTTTTTTTTTCAAATTTAAATTTTTAAATGTACTCCCGCAAGTTTTAGCTTGACTAGGTTGAGATAATTTTTTTTTATTGATCATCTCATTTTGCTTTCTCTCAATAAATTCTTTTGGTCTATTTTCGCCTTTTAAAATTACTGAGGTAATAATTAAATTTCTTGGAAGATTTGTACCTCTATAAAAAAATTCTATATCACTAGCTTTTATCTCCTTTTCTACACATTCATTCATGTCAATCGCTTTTATCGAATGTAAAACTTTTGAAATATCTTCACCATAACAGCCACTATTCATAATAACTGCACCGCCTACTGACCCAGGGATACACGACAGAAACTCTAAACAACTAATCCCTTTTTCTTTTGCAAATGAAGAAATTTTTCGATCTAATATTGAAGCGCCAGCCTCAATTAAATTGTCTGATATTAATTTTATCTTTGAAAAACCAGAACCTAATTTTATTACTACACCTTTAATTCCATTATCACGTATCAAAGTATTGGACCCTGCGCCTAACACCGTGATTTTTAATTTATTCTTATTTTTATTTTCCCTTAAAAATTCAATTAATTGTTTTTTATCATCCGGTTTAAAAAAATATTCAGCGGGTCCACCTAGATTAAACCAACTATAGTTAGCTAATTTGGTGTTTCTTGAAAAGTTACTACTAAATTTTTTCATTAATTCATTGCTCATATTTATAAAAAATTTTTTAATTCCCTCATCCATTTTGAAATAGAACCGGCTCCCATCCCAATAACTATCTCATTGCCTATTAAATTTTTTTTAAAAAATTTTACTAATTCGCTAGAGTTTTTTATAATAATAACCTGAGTACGTGATAATTTAGAGATTAATTTTCCAAAATTTATTTGACTGAATTTTTTATCTCTTTTTTCTCCAGCAGCATATAATGGGCATAGGAGAACAAGATTTGATTTGTTAAATGATTTAGCAAATTCTTTTTTTAGAGATAATACTCTTGAATATCTGTGAGGTTCAAAAACAGATATAATTTTTCTATCTTTGTAAACATTATTGACTCCATCGAGTATAGATCTTATTTCTGTAGGATGATGAGCATAATCATCGTAAAAATCATTTTTGTTTTTCCTAAATATTTTAGTCATTCTTCTTTGAACACCTGAAAATCTTTTTAAAGAATTTTTAATTATATTTTGATTTACGCCTAAATTTAAACATACCGTAATCGCTGCTGCTGCATTTAATACATTATGCATACCTAATAACTTTAAATTAATATTTTTTATCTTTTTTTTTCTTTTTTTAATATCTTTGTAACTTAGATCAAAAATAGAATAGTCAATTTTAAACTTTACATTGGATATTTTATAATCTGAACCATCAGTTGTTCCATAAGTTAAAATATTTTTATTTTTAATCTTTTTATAAATTTTTTTAATATTATCATTATCTAAACATATGATTGCTTTTCCTGTGGGAGGAGTTTTTTCTATAAATTTAACGAAAGAATTTTCTAGATTTTTATAGTTTTTGTAATAATCAATGTGTTCAAAGTCAATGTTTGTAACAATTGAGTAATTTATAGGTAACTTTAAAAAACTTCCATCTGACTCATCGGCCTCAAGAATAGACCAATCACCTTTTCCTAGCTTTGCATTACTTTTAAATGAGTTTATTACTCCACCATTTATAATTGTTGGATCAAGTTTTTGATCTGAAAGAATTTTTGCTACAAGAGATGTAGTTGTTGTTTTTCCATGTGATCCAGTAATTATAATATTTTTTTTAAGTGATACTACATCTGCAAGAACTTCTGCTCTAGAATAAACTGGAATTTTTTTTTCTCTAGCGTACTTAATTTCACTATTATTTTTTTTTATTGCAGATGATTTAACAATTATTGTAGAAGTTTTAACATTTTTTTTTGAATGCCCAATAAAAGTTTTAATACCTACTTTTGAACAACTTAAAGTATTTTTATTTTTATTTTGATCACTTCCTTGAATATTAAATCCCATATTTTTCATAATTTGGGCTAATCCACTCATTCCGATTCCTCCGATGCCAACAAAATGAATTATCTCTTTTTGTCCTAAATTAATTTTTTTCATTAAATAAAATTTTTAATACCTGATTTATATTGTTGTAGACATTTTTGTCAGAATATTGTCTTTGACTTAATATTATATTATCTAATATTGTGTTATTCTGGTGAATTTCTTTAATAAGATTGAAAAGTTTATCATTTAAATCTTTTTCTTCAATTAAGAAAGAAAAATTTTTCGTTTGATAATACATTGCATTTTTTAATTGGTGATTATCTGCTGATGATGGAAGAGGAATTGAAATAAAAGGTATATTAGCATTTGTCAATTCAGCCAACATAGACGAGCCTGATCTGGTAATAGCTAAATTCGCTTTAGTCAAATAATCTAAAATATTGTCACTAAAATTAAAGATTTCAAATTCTATTTGAGCATTTTGATAGAATAAACTTAGTTCTTTATTTTGATTAGGCAAACAATGCTGGTAGATTTTAAGTTTTATATCTTGGTCAGTGCATTGTTTAAAAATACTTGGTAATTTTTCCGCAAAAATTTGTGCAGCCTGACTACCTCCAAGAACCAAAATATGTAATTTTTTATCATCTTCTTTAAATGGTTTTTTTTCAAAGTTAATGATTTCTTTTTTAAGTATATTACCAATCTTGAAAACTTTATTCTCGTATTTTCTTGGAACTCCCTCAAGTTTTTCATGTGATACAAGTATTTTTTTTGCAAACGGTAGTAAATATTTGTTAGCCTTTCCTATTACTAAATTATTTTCATAAATAACAAATCTTATTCTTAAAATAGTAGCAGCTATGCAAATCGGAAAGGAGGCATACCCTCCCATTCCAAAAATTATTGATGGCCTGTCTACTAGAAGAAAATAGATTGATCTAAGAATTGAAATAAAATTAAAAAATAAAGAAGAAAATACTTTAAATATATTAGCTCTTATTATTGGTAAAGAATTTAATATTTTAAATTTTAGATTATTATTTTTTTTACAAAATTTGTAACCTCTTTTATCAGTAATTAATTCAACCTTATAATCAATGTCTTGTAAATGAAGGGCTAAGTTACAACCTGGTAATACATGGCCACCTGTTCCTCCAGCCGCTATGATTGCTCTTTTCTGGTTATTCATAAAGATAAGTTCTGTTTTTAGTATAATTTAAAATTACACCTGCTAATATCGCGCTTCCAATTAAAGATGATCCGCCATAGCTAAGAAATGGTAAAGTCATACCAGTAGTAGGCATTAGATTAGTATTTACTCCAATATGAATGAATGTTTGAAAAATTAAAAGAGATGCAAGGCCACAAAGTGAAATTTTTATTAATTTGTCATTTTGATTAACACAGTTTTTTATTATTCTGAAAGCTATATACAAAAAGATTAAAATTATTGAAATTGAAATTATTGAACCATATTCTTCAGAAATTATAGCAATTATATAATCAGTATGAGCCTCTGGAACACTCTCTTTAAGAATACCTTCTCCCATTCCCTGTCCAGTTAAACCGCCGATTTTTATTGCATTCAATGCAGAGGACGATTGAAATCTATCTCCACTGCTTGGATCAACAAATGTAATTAAACGATTTATTATATAGCCAAATTTTTCTGGAAATACTAATAGTAGCGCACTAAAACTAATCAAAAATAATGAAAAAAAACCAAATATATAAAGCAAACTTACTCCTGAAATAAATACTGTAGCCACCCAAGTTCCAATTAATAAAACTGATTGTCCCAAGTCAGGTTGATCAATCAAAAGCGTTATTACCGATGCTAATAATAAGAAACTAAATAAGTACTTAATTTGTGAATTTTTTAACTCGTTTAAAGTTAATATTTTTACTGTAGCTAAAATAAAGAAAGGTTTTAATAATTCTATTGGTTGAAGTCTAAAAAAATAAAAGTCTAACCATCTTTTTGCTCCTTTTACTTCTAAACCAAAAAAAGGAACTAAAGCTAAGAAAATAAAACAGATTAAAAATAACGGAATTATAGTTTTTTTTAAAAGAGAAGTTTCAATTAAAGATATAATAATCATAATTATAAGCGATAGAAGAGTAAATAAAAGATGTTTAGAGAAAAAAAAATAATAGTCTTTATTCAATCTTTCTCCAGCCAATGAAGATGTTGAGGAAAAGGAAAAAAATAGCCCAAGAAAGAATAAAATTAAAAAACCAAAAAAAATTTTCTTATCTATATTTCGCCAATAATTTATAATAACGTATTTAAATATATTTTCTTGCATACATTTTACTTAGTCGTTTAAATTCATCACCTCTTTTCTCAAAATTTAAAAACTGATCATAGGATGCTGCTGCTGGGCTTAATAATACTATTTTTTTTTCTGTATTATATAATTTTGCATCTTTTAAAATTTTTTGAATTGCAATTTTAAGATTTCTAGAAATATGATACTTTATTTTTTTGTTAATTTGATTTTTAAAAAAATTTATCGTTTTTCCAATTATATAACATTTGAGTATATTTTTTTTTTCTTCTTTAAAAATAATTTTATCATTTTTTTTAGGTAGTCCTCCGACTATCCAAAAAATATTTTTTGTATTGATTAAGGCAAATTTAGTTGCTTGAAATGATGTTGCTTTCGAATCATTTATGAAAATAAAATTCTTTTTTTTAAGGAATATTTCATATCTATGTGGTAAACCTTGAAAGCTATTCAATGACTTTACAAATGACCTCTTATTAATTTTAAGAATTTTTGATAATTCAAAAACATTAGACATATTTTCATCGTTTATATTTGATTTTAGATATGGATTTTTAAACTTACGTTTTATTTTCTTATAATTATTAAGATTGGGTATAATAAGTTTTCCCAGAAATTTTTCTTCATCAAATTTTTTTTTGAGTTTTTTATTTACTATTGAGAATTGATTTTTTTTTTGAAGTTTGAAGATTTTAAATTTTGAATTTAAGTAATTTTTTATACTTCCATGCCAATCAAGATGATCATTAGATATGTTCAATAAAATTGAATAGTCTGGGGCGACAAATTTGGAATAGGCTAATTGAAAGGAAGAGGCTTCTATTATTAAGAAATCAATTTTATTTATATTTAAATTTAAAACTGGAGTTCCAATATTTCCTCCTAAAGATACCTTAAATTTCAGTTTTTTAAGCATCAATTCGATAATTTTACATGTAGTTGATTTCCCATTCGTTCCAGTTACGACAATAGTTTTAAAATTATTTTTTTTTAAAAAAATTAAGTCAATATCAGTTATAATCTTCTTTTTGTATTTAAATAATTCTTTATTATTCAATTTTTTTAGGCTTATTCCTGGACTTAGAATTATATAATCTACTTTTTGTAAAGATTTTTTTAAATTTTTTGATCTATTATTTTTATATAAATTCTTATTGTAATCATCCCATACTTGAAAATTTTTAATGTTATTATTTTTAAAAAAATGAACAACAGATTGTCCTGTTAAACCCAGTCCATAAACTAAGAAAGATAGCTCTTTAAAATTATTCGTAGAGAGCATTTTTACCTTAATTTTAATGTTGCCAATCCTACTAAAGCAAGAATGATAGCTATGATCCAAAATCTTATTACTATAGTAGACTCTGCCCATCCTTTCTTCTCAAAGTGATGGTGGATGGGCGCCATTTTAAAAATTCTTTTTCCTGTCAATTTAAAAGATATTACTTGAATTATCACTGATACAGTTTCTAAAACAAATAAACCCCCAATAATTGCTAGAACAATTTCATGTTTAACTATTATTGCAATAGCTGCTAATGAACCCCCTAAGGAAAGAGATCCAGTATCTCCCATAAATATTTTTGCAGGAGGGGCGTTATACCAAAGAAAACCTAAGCAAGCTCCTACAATTGAGCCACAAAAAATAGATAGCTCCCCAACATCCGGAATATATTGTATCTGGAGGTATTCTGAGAAAATTGTGTTCCCAACTACATAAGATATAAGAGTGAATGAAATTGCAACTAACATCACTGGTACTGTTGCTAATCCATCAAGACCGTCAGTTAAATTTACAGCATTAGATGCTCCAATAATCACAAATAAAGCAAAGGGGAAGAACAGAAAACCCATATCTAAAATGAAATTTTTGAAAAATGGAAAATATAGATTAAATAAATATTCGTGATTGGTATATTTTATCAAAATAGCTAGAGCTACTAATCCAATTAATAATTGACCTAAAAATTTATAGCTCGATTTTAACCCTCTTGAATTTTCAAATTTTATTTTCAATGCATCATCCAAAAAACCTAATCCGCCCAGACTTAAAGAAACGAATATAAGTGTCCATACATAAATGTTTGTTAGGTCTGACCAAAGTAAAGTGCTGGACAAAATCCCGATTATTATAATGACTCCCCCCATAGTTGGTGTACCAGATTTTTTAACAATATGATCAATTGGACCATCTTGTCTTATAGGGCCAGTAATCATTTTTTCTGAGAAAATTTTTATTAATGGAGCACCAATAACAAAAACAATAATTAAAGAAGTCATCACTGATAGCCCGGTTCTGAAGGTTAAGTATTTAAAAACATTAAAAAAAGAATACTGATCTACTAACGATGTAAAAAAATGAAATAACATTTATTTCCCTTTAATTATTTTCTTACTTATATTGTTTAACCCAGTTGCATTAGATCCCTTTATCATCAGGTAATCATTATTAGATATAAAGTTATTTAAAGCAAAATCCACATCTTCATCTTGTTGAAAAATATTTCCACGTTTTTTTTTATCGATATTCTTATAGGTAGTAAGTGTTTTTGTGCCTTTTATAAATACTTTGTCTATATCAGAATTGTTAATAACTTTTGAGATTTCTTTATGTAACATTTCTGATTTTTTACCTAATTCAAGCATATCACCTAGAAGTAAGTATTTTTTAAATTTTACTTTTTTAATAGAATTGTAATTTTTTATAGCATTTTTTACTGAAACTGGATTTGCATTATAGCTTTCATCAATAAATTTGAATTTTTTTTTATATCTTTTAATGCTATAAATTTTACCTCTACCTTCAGAGGGTCTGTAATATTTAAATTTGTTTAAAATTTTGTTGAAATCTAATTTTAATTCTCTCAACAAAGCTAAAGAGGATAAGACATTATAAATATTTATATTTTTTATTTTAAAACTTATAATTTGACTTTCGATTTTAATTCTTAATTTAGTTTCACTTTCATTTTTTATAATTGAAAGGGGGTAAACGTTCGACTTCTTGTTAAAACCGAATGAAAGAACTTTTAAATTTTTTTCTTTGGCTTTAGTTTTTAAATAATTAAAAAACCTATCATCACGGTTTAAAATCAAAGTCCCATCTTTATGAATATTATTGATTATTTCACCTTTCGCGTCTGCTATTTTTTTAACATTTTTAAAATTCTCTATGTGTGCTTCGCCTATGTTGGTGATTATTCCGATGTGCGGTTTAACTAGTTTGGAAAGCATATTAATCTCACCAGCTTTACTCATACCTAATTCAAAAATACCATATTTATGAATTGTGCTTAATTGCGACAAACTTATCGGTACCCCGAAATGATTATTATAAGATTTAGGAGAACAATATGTCTCTCCAAAATTTTGTAGTAACTTACTTGTTAAATTTTTTAAAGAAGTTTTTCCAGCGCTTCCAGTAATTGCAATTATCTTTGCTTTAGAACTATTTCTTTTTAATAATGCAAATTTATTTAAAAAACTTATCTCATTATTTACTTTAATAGTTTTTTTTTTATACATGTTTATTTTTTTTGATGAAATTATTCCTTTGGCTCCTTTTCTAAAAGCCTGAGGTAAAAATTTTAAACCATCATTGTTTTTTCCCCTAATAGTCAAGAAAAGATTATCTTTTTTTACTTCTCGTGAGTCTATGGCCAGACCGTGAAAATTTTTAAATTTAGCTGATTTCTGTATTTGTGAAATAATTTTACTATTTTGCAAAAAATTTTGTTTTTTTTTATCTATTTTTTTTATCTTTAATCTCATTTGTTTTACGATGCGCTTGTCAGAAATTATTATAATTTTTTTTTTATAAATTTGTTCTTGCTCGTGTCCTTTACCAGCTATCAGTATTATTTCATTAGGCGCAGCATTTTGAATGGCGGTTTTAATTGCTTTAGTTCTATTACCAATATTAAAAGTGTTTTTATTATTAATATTTTTTATAATTTCGTTTCTAATTTTTTCAGGTTTTTCGTTTCTGGGATTATCATCTGTAACATAAATTTTTTTACAATGTGAACTTGCTATTTTACCCATTAAAGGTCTTTTTTTAAAATCACGGTCACCACCACATCCAAATACTAATGAAATGTTTTCTTTATAGGATTTTTTTAAAGATTTTATAGCTTTTAATAATGCGTCAGGGGTGTGTGCAAAATCAATAAAAACTTTTATATTGTTAGGAAATACTTTAACCAATTCCAATCTACCGTCTATATCTTTAATCTCATGTAACTTCTTAAAAATTTTTTCTTCTTTCAAATTACACATTTTTGCTGCCTCAATTGCCATTGCTAAATTTTTAATTTGAAAATCATTAAATTTACTATTTAAAAGATTTTTTAGTTTTTTTTCTTGTGAACTAATATCAATAAGGCGTAAATGCTTTTCTTTAGATATTTTTTTTAAAATTGAAAATTCTTTTAAAATTTTATCAGAAATTATCGCTTTTTTTTTTTTAAAATTTTTTTAAATAATATTAATTTTGAATTTAAATATTGCTTCATATTTTTGTGATAATCTAAGTGGTCCTGACTAAAGTTTGTAAAAATTCCTGCTTTCAGATTTAAATGGTCAATCCTACTTTGATCTAGACCATGGCTAGATGCTTCAACAATAACGTTATCAACCCCGTCTTTTTTTATCTTTTCTAGTGTTTCATGAAAAGTAATTGTGTCTGGAGATGTAAGACTAGACGGTAATTTATTATTTTTATATTTAATTCCTAGAGTTCCTATAGAAGCAACATGAACCTTATTTAAATTTAAAATTTGATAAAATAAATCAGCTACAGAAGTTTTACCATTTGTCCCTGTTACAGCGAAAATATTTTTTGGCTTTAAATTATAAAACCTTGATGAAATTAGACTTAAAAAATTTCTTATATTTTGAACTTTAAAAACAGGTACGTTTTTACTAGAAAATTTACTTTTTTTTGAACAAATTATTACTGCTGCACCTCTTTTTATTGCTTCATTGATATATTTTTCGCCATTTAAGTTATTTCCTCTTATTGCAAAAAATAGAAAATTTTTTTTTACTTTATTGCTATTAATGGCTAAACCTTTTACTTTTATATCATTAATATTTTTTGGAATATTTTTAATTAATTTTTTCAGCAACATGTTGATTATTAAAATCTTTACTATTTATGGCTAAAATTGGTCCAATTTTTTTTATTATTTTGCCTGCAACATAAACTGAGTTCCACCCAGCCTCATTTCGAGTACCTTTAATTTTCATTCCCCTATAATCATAAATCAGATCTTTTGCTACTTGGGGATTTTCTAACATTATAAATAAAGCATATTTAGGTTTTTGAGTAGGAAAGACAGAAATAAAAGTATTTAAGTTCAAGTTTTTATTTTTATAATTCTGAGATGTTCCAGTTTTGCCACCTACAAAGTATCCATCAATATTTGCTAAACTTGCTGTGCCTTCATCATCAGTAACAACTTTTCTTAAAATACTATTTATTTTATTACTTGTTTCATTAGAGATTATTCTTTTATGATTTTGAGGGTAATTTTCTTTAATTAAGACTGGTTTTATCATTATACCACCATTTGAAAGTGAGGCGTATACTGTAGTTGCTTGAAGTGGGGTTGTAGTGATTCCATGACCAAACGAAACAGTTTCTAATTTGCATTTATTCCATTCAAAGTTGATAGGAATACCTACTTCCTCTAATTGTAAATTTGGGCTTTTAAGAAGTTTAGTATCTCTAATAAATTCTTTAAATTTTTCCTCACCAATTTTTTTTGCAATCATTAAAGTTCCAATATTGGAAGACCTAATTAAAATATCTTCTACAGATAAGTCTTTTGGAAATTCTTTAATGTCTGATATTTCGTGCTTAGAGCATTTTACTGATCTTGGTATTTTTTTGATCACTGTCTTAGGAGTTACAAGACCATTTTCTAAGGCAATTGCAATAGTAAATGTTTTAAATATTGACCCAAGTTCATAAACTCCCTTTGTAATCTTATTCATATATTTTTTTTCTCTAACATCATTTCTTATATTGATGTCGTAATTTGGAAGCGACACTAAAGATAAAATTTCTCCGTTTTCAACATTCATCAATAGCGCTCCACCACCTGAAGCATTAAAAGTTGTTAAAGCCTGATTAAGCTCCTTATTAATTAAATATTGAATATTTGTATCAAGTGTTAATTTTAAAGGTTCATTAATTAATTTAGAGTTCTTGAGCTCTTTATCAAAATATTTTTCGATACCTGATATTCCATAATTATCATAGTCTACTTGACCTATAATGTGACTGAAAAGTTTTGAATGAGTATAAATTCTAGATTGAAAAGGTTCAAAAACTATACCTTTTTCTCCAAGTCTCCATAACTTCTCTTTTTCGATTTGATTGATGCGTTTTTTTAAGTAAAAATATTTATCTTCATTTAATTTTTTTTCAATATTTTTAATTGGTAAATCTGGAAAATTAAGTCTCAGTTTTATTAAAAAGTTATTTTTGTTTTTTATATTTTTAGGATTAATTGCAGCATGAAAGGATTTTATATTCCTAGAAATTAAAGTTCCATTCCTGTCGACGATATCTCTTCTTAGTAAAGTAAATTTTTTTGGTAAGTTTCCATTATTAAAGATTTCTATTTTGTTTAAAGATACGTGAATTATTCTAATACTAAAAATTAATATTAATGAAAAAAATAGAAAAAAAATCAAATATATTCTGTCATTTAATAAATTTTTCTCCTGAATAAATTTATTTTTTTTATTAGTTTCTAAATAATCATCAAAATAGAAACTTTTTTGATTGATATTTAAGTCTTTATTTTTTTTCTGTTTTTTTCTCATTGTAAATTTCATAAGCAACAAACCTTTTTTGAATATCTAAGAAATTAGATATGCTTAAAAATATTTTTGAATTTTCCATCGGAATATATTGTTCGTTGTCCAAGTGATATATTTTTTTTTCAATTATAAGAGGTGATGTTAAATAAGAAAAATCTAATTGAGACTCATTTAGATCTCGTTCTTTTAAAATAATTTCCTTACTAATATTAAAAATTTTCTTCTCAATTTCTCTTGTTTGATTTTTGATTATTGAAGTACCAAATAACAAAGATGAGAAAATAACTATTGAAATAAAAATTTTGAGTCTAAACATTAATCGCCTCTAAATCTAAATATTTTCTAAATTTTTGAAATAAATCCTCTGGAAAAACAAATTTATTTTTTCCTCTAGTGGCAATTCTCAACTTTGCTGATCGAGATGATTTATTTTTATTTATTTCCCACTTCGTTGGTTTTATAGTTTTTTTGTCATAATCTTCAAAGAGAACAATGTTTGAATTTTGATTATCAGGCAAATACCTTGAAGGTTTTGATCTATTTCTAGAAAAAGTGCTAAAAAAATATTTTACTATTTTATCTTCGATAGAATGGAAACTTACGATTAATATTTTTCCACCTGGTTTTAAAATTTTTGTTGCTTTCACAATTCCATTAATAAGTTCTGTTACTTCTTTATTCACAAATATTCTTAAAGCTTGAAAAGTTTTTGTGCTGGGGTTTATCTTTTTGGAAAAATTTTTTTTCTTACTATTTTCAATTATTTTTACTAAATCATCCGCTTTTGTAATTTTTTTCTGCATTCTCGCTTTGACAATATTTTTAGCTATTTTTGATGCTTCATTTTCTTCACCAAATGTTTTTATAATAGTTGTTAAATGACCTTCGCTTAGAGAGTTAACAACATCTTCTGCGGATATGCCTGCTAAGCCCATATTCATATCAAGTCTATCTTTTGAATTAAATGAAAAACCTCTTTTTAAATCTTTTAATTGAAAAGATGAAACTCCAAGGTCAAAAATGATTGTATCAATTTCCTCATCTAAGATTTGATCAATTTGACTAAATTTCACATGGAAAAATTTAAATCTTTGTTTAAATTTTTTTTTAAGTTTATTTGCAAATAGTTTTGTTGTTTCGTCTCTATCTAGACCAATAACTTTTGTTTTAGGAAATTTTAAAAGTGCATTTGAGTAACCTCCTCCTCCAAACGTACAATCTAAAATTACTTCTCCGTTTGAAGGGGATGCAAGTTTTATTACCTCATTTAACATCACTGGAAAATGGGAGAATTCCAGGGGTGATGCTTGAGTTTTCATTAATTCCTAATTTTCTCATTAAAATTTTTGTCGTCTTAAAAAAGCTGGAATTTCAAAATCTTCATCTTCATTTATATCTTGGTCAAATAGCTGCTCTGTTTCGCTATCTTCTTTAAGATTTTTGCTATCATTGATCTCTAATTTATTGTCTTCTGAAAAAAGTTTAGGAGTATGTTCTTCCTCTATTTTTTCAAACGTTGTATTATTCTGATTTGAGGTATTTTTTATTTTATCCTCTGTATTATTTTCAATATACGATGCGCTCTCTATAGATACCCCGGTAGGAATGTCTTCAGCAGACCTATTTTCAACGCTTGTCTCTTCAGATATTTGATTTTCCTCATTCATTTCAAAACTGTCTATCAAAGCGTTTTGTTCCTCGCTATTCTTAATTTCAAAACTCTCGTCAAGCTTAAGAGCTGTAGCTCCATCAATGGAACTAACAACGTTTTTTTCTATATGATTTGAATTAAATAAATTTTCTCCAAAATTAGATCCTCTTGTGCCCGAAGAAAAATTGTTTTTGTGTGTATTTACAAGATTTAAATATGGTTTAACTTCTGATCCATTTAATGCCGTAGCAACAATTGATACTCTCATTTTACCATTCATATTTTCATCTTTAATTGCACCAAAAATAAGTTCAGCTTCAGGATCAACTTCAGCTCTAATTTTATTTACTGCTTGATCAACTTCAAAAAGTTTGATGTCACTTCCTCCTGTAATATTAACTAGCAAGCCTTTTGCACCTTGCAGAGTGTATTCATCTATTAATGGGTTATTTAAAGCTAATTCAGTAGCAGCCAAAGATCTATTTTCTCCTTCAGCCTCTCCTGTACCCATCATTGCTTTACCACTTGAGCTCATCACTGTTTCAACATCAGCAAAATCTAAATTGATCATACCTGGTCTTACCATTAAGTCCGTAATGCTTTGAACCCCATGTTTTAGAACATCATTAGATAAACTGAATGACTCTTCAAATCCGGTCGACTCGTTTGCAATTTTAAAAAGATTTTGATTAGGAACAACTATAGTTGTGTCTAGGTACTTCTTAAGTTCCTCTAAACCTGCCACAGCTCTTCTCATTCTTTTAGGTCCTTCGTAAGCGAATGGTAAAGTAGTGACGCCTACAGTTAAAATATTCATATCACGTGCTGCTCTTGCGATTACATGTGATGCTCCTGTTCCAGTACCACCACCCATTCCAGAAGCAATAAAAACCATATTACTTCCTTGAATATAATTGACAATCTCACTTATTGACTCATCTGCAGCTGCTTGACCAATGTCATGTTTAGCTCCTGCTCCTAAACCTTTTGTAAGATTCATGCCTATTTGAATTTTAGCATCTGCTTTACTCATTTTGAGATCTTGTGCATCTGTGTTCACAGCAACAAATTCTACTCCTTGCATACCTGCTTCAATCATTGCATTAATTGCATTTCCTCCTGCGCCACCAACACCTAAAACTAAAATTCTAGGTTTTAGCTCCCTAAGCTCTCCACCTCCAACATTTATACTCATGATATCTCCCCTTTCTGTTTATTTTCCCATTTTAAATTTGATCTATTTTGAAAAGCTTTTTTTCTTGCTAAAGCTTTAAATTTTTCAAAATTCTTTGGTTCCCAAATTTGAAATGTTTTACCAAGCCCTACATATAAGATGCTATTTTTTATTTTTGAATGATTAAGCAATTTCTCTGAAAAGGAAACTCTTCCCTCAGTATCGAACTGTAAATTTTCACACTCTGATAAAACTGAAGTAGCAAAATAATCTCTTTTTTCTTCAAATGGATTTAATGAGTCAATCGTATTTGATAATTTTTCAATTCTGTCCTGGGAACAAGCCTCAAGTGCAGAATGATTAAAGGATGGGTAACATATAAAACCGTTGTAACCCAGAGAAGTAAGGTGTGATCTAAAAGGAGCTGGCACAGAAACCCGACCTTTCTTGTCTATTTTGTTTTCGTAACTTGATAAAAACATATTTGTTCAAAAACCTTTTTTTTAATATAATTTTCAAATCACCCTCCATTATGGGATTATTTGGGATAGTATGGGTTTTTAAGAAATAGTCAATAGATTGTATTTTGTATTTTAGTACAAAAGTAGAACAGTAAAATTGGATGTTGCCAGATAATCTATAAGCCGGGTTCTGTCATTTAAGAAGTCATTTCTCTAGGCTTAAACTCACATTTAAGCTCAAGCGGTTAACCCAGAAGACTAATTAAAGACTATTTTTAGCAAAAATGCAGTGTCTTCCCTATTTAACCTTGCTCCCAGTGGGGTTTGCCTTGCGTTTTTTGTTACCAAAAAACCGGTGAGCTCTTACCTCGCCGTTTCACCCTTGCCTTGATAAGGC
>MDTA01097786.1_pt1 | contig 19222 bp, 11 predicted proteins | sample 811151 | NCBI WGS metagenome assembly MDTA01 (sample SAMN05326648, study PRJNA326480) | marine metagenome | isolation source: seawater | place: Indian Ocean: South | collected 2010 | reverse complement strand
ATTTACTAAATCATTAAAAAGTTTATTTGATGAAAAAGAATCTGCTTTTCCCATTTTTTTTGATCTCATTAATATATGCGTTTAAACAATTGGCTAATAAAACTAAGAATGCATCAAAAATTGAACAAGATAATAAAGCAGATTTAGTTTTGTACTATTTTCCTTTTTGGATGAAAAACGTAAGCTCGCCTTCGTTATCTTGTTTTGATATAATTGTGTTACCACTTTTATCAGCCCAAGCGACTATATCATTTTTTGACCCGGCATCAGTTGAAATTATCTTCAATACTTTACCAAAATCTAACTTATCCATAGTTAATTTCGTCTTTAAAACTGGTAATGGACAATTTAATCCGCGGCAATCCAGTTCTAAATCAAAGGTTTTTTTTCCCATATCATATTTACTTTTATAGTTTTTTGTTTAGTGAGTTATCCTACATAAGGTTTTGATATCAATGCGAGATAAGTTAATGTTTTTTATAGAAACATCTTACTTTAAATCTAAGTCACATTAGATAACTGTTGATTTATTTAATAGTTGGCACTCATAAAAATTTTGGATCAGATCAAAATATTGGGTTCGAACTAAAAAAATCATTTATAATTTTGAAAAATATTTTCAATTTTTTATAGGATAAAAAAAAAATTTAGAAAAAAATGAATTAAATTTGGCTGTTTTTTAGCATAAAATTTACAGAAAATTGGAGCAAACCAATTCGAATACAAATAATCAATGATTAAATCCACCAGCTCAACTCTATCAAAAATAAGAACTGATTTTATTGGTTTAGATACAGTTTATACATTAGCTGATGGTAGAAAAACTGCTCGCACATATCTTGATTCTACGGCGTCAACTTTGATGATGGGTTTGGTACATGATCTTATGGAAGAATTTCTAGATCATTATGCAAATTCTCACAGTGTTTTACATTTTTCTGCTAAAATAACAACCAAAGAATACAAATGGGCCCATGAAAGAATTTTATCATTTTTAAATGCTGACCCTGATCAATATACCTGTTTTTTTACTGGCAGCGGAACCACGGCAGGAATAAACAGGCTAGCTCGAGTTTTTAGGGAATACAGAAAAGAAAAAGATGTCGTAATTGTCTCAATAATGGAACATCATTCCAACGATCTACCGCACAGAAAACACTCAAACAAAGTTGTTCATGTATCATTGGAAAACCAGGAACTTGGAAACCCCGGTTCATTAGATTTAGAAGTCTTAGAAAAAACACTTAGTTTGTATAAGGGTCGTGTTAATTACGTTTCAATTACCGGGATAAGTAATGTCACTGGGATTATAAACCCAATCTATGATATTGCGGAAATAGCTCACGACCATGGAGTTTTTGTTATTATTGATGGAGCCCAAATGGCAGCACATATGCCAGTCAAAATATCAGGTCACAGTAATCCCAAACGTAATATTGACGCATTTGTTTTCTCTGGTCACAAAACCTATGCCCCGGGGTCACCGGGCGTTGTTATTTGCCGCAAGGACATATTAACCAATATTGAACCAGAGGAAGTAGGCGGGGGAATGGTCGACGATGTATTTATTGATAATTACATCATTAAAAATAATTTCCCAGATAGGGAGGAAGCTGGGACTCCCAACATACCTGGTGCTGTAGCATTAGCGGCCTCTATTGAGGTACTTGATACCATAGGCCTTGAAAAAATCTATAAAAAGGAAGAAGAATTAGTCCTCTCAACTATGGAAAAAATGATTCAAATAGAAGACCTAATCATTTATGGAGAAAAAGACACTAACAAATGTACGCGAGCAGGTTCTATTTCATTTAACATAAGGGGGTTGGATCATGGATTCGTTGCTGCTGTTTTAAACGATTATTTTAATATTGCAGTACGAAATGAATGTTTCTGTGCACACCCATATGTTAAAGAATTAATTCTTGAAGATTTATTAGTAGCTGCTACAGATATCCCAGAAGACGAACTGGAATTGAAGTACAAATTAATTGCTGGTATGGTTCGGGCTTCGTTTGGTATTTATAGTCAGCCTCAAGATGTTGACATGCTCATTAGTTCATTAAAAGAAATAATTAGGGATAGAGAAAAATTTAAAAAATTATATCATGTTGACAAGCATGGTAACTACATTCACAATGAATTCAAAATGGAATTGGATGACAGGTTCTCCATGTCGGAAAGAATCAAAACTTTATTGAGTTAATTTTTGGTAAAAAGGTATATTTCTTTAGTGGTTATAAATCGGTATTATCAATTAACATGAAAATTATCTAACTTGTTTAAACGATTTTGATGACGCCCTCCTGAATAGGGTTCCTTAAGCCAAGTTTCAAGCATAGAGAAAATTTTCTCTTTACTTAAGAATCGTGCTCCTATTGATAATATATTTGCATCATTATGTCTTCTTGAAAGTTTAACGATCTCAATATCTCCACCATAATAAACAGCCGCACGGATACCCTTAATGCGATTTGCAGCCATTGCTTCACCTTGACCAGAGCCACCCAAAATAATTCCCTTACTTTGAGGATCTGAAGAAACCGAGTTTGCACAGGGAAAAATAAAATCTGGGTAGTCATCTAAGGGGTCATATTCGTATGCACCGTGATCGATAACGTGATGTCCACCATTAGATAAATACATTTTAATTTCATTTTTAATATCTAGGCCTGCATGATCTGTTGCTAAGTGTATTTTCATAATAAATTCGTTATATGGTTTCTTACTTTAGCTTCGATTGCTTCAGCGGTGAAACCAAACTCAATAGCTAATTCTTTTGCTGGTGCAGAGGCTCCATAATGGTCAAGTCCTATTGCAAACCCGTCAGAACCGATGTATTTAGACCAACCTTGGGTAACACCAGCTTCAATACTAACCTTTAAGCATCCTCTCTTTGGTATTAATTCAATTTTATACTCATAAGACTGTCTATCAAAAAGTTCTAGACATGGCATACTAATTACACGCACTTTTTTATCTGTTATTTTTTTTGCAGTAGCCAAAGCAAGGGAGACTTCTGAGCCCGTGGCCATAAAGATTATTTCAGGAGGTCCTTCACAATTTTTTACAATGTAAGCACCCTTTCTAACGCCCTCCTCAAGGGTAGTGTAATCAAGCTCAATCAAGGGGACGCTCTGTCTTGTTAATAAAAGTGCGCTGGGAGTACTTTTATTTTCAATCGCCAGCCTGAAACAAATAGCTGTCTCTTTTGCATCAGCAGGTCTGTAAACATTGAAGTTAGGTATTGTTCTCAGAGACATAATATGCTCAACAGGTTGATGCGTAGGTCCATCCTCTCCAACAAAAAAGGAATCATGGGTAAACTCATGGATTACTCTTGCTCCTTGTATAGCAGCCATTCGCAGAGCTGGACGCTCATAATCAGAAAAGACTAAGAATGTCCCACCAAATGGTATTATTCCTCCATGCAGAGCCATACCATTCATCATTGCTGCCATTGGAAATTCCCTCACGCCGAATGGAATATTTCTCCCTTGTTGCAATTCTTTTGTGAAATCGCCATAAGTTTTAGCAAAATTTCCAGTATAATTTGAAGGCTCTAAATCCGCAGAACCTCCAATAAGGTTAGGATGCATCTTTGAAAAATGATCAAGTGTAGTGCCAAAAGCTTTACGTGTAGCAACTGACTCTAAATTATTAAAGTCAGGATAGTCAGGTTTGGGTAGTTTATCATTGATGCAACTTTCAAGTAAATCAGATATTGACGTGTTTGAATTAGCAATACTGTTTTTTAAATTTTCCCAGCGAAGGGCATTTTCTTTAAGATCTGAAAAACGCTTTCTGAAATGTTCAAAAACTTCATCTGGACAAAAAAATGCCTCATCAGCTAAACCTAATTTTACTTTTGTAGCATCAATTTCATCTTGAGGAAGCGGAGCCCCATGCGTATTATGATCTCCTTCAAGTGTTGCTGTCCCTTTAGCCATGATTGTATTGCCAATTATAATACTAGGCATATTTTTTTCATTTTTAGCATTCTCCAAAGCAGTACGTATTTGGTTATGATCATGCCCATCTATCTCTTGAACATGCCAGCCAAAGCCCTCAAAAACTTTATTGTAATTAGTTGAATCTGATCTATTTGTATGACCTGAAATTTGTGCCTCATTACGATCATAAAAAACTACGAGCTTAGATAAACCAAGATGACCTGCTAACGATGCAGAACCAAGGGATATTGGCTCTTGCAAATCTCCATCACTGGCAAGGACATAAGTGAAATGATCAATAATATCTTTTGACCCTTTATCGCGTGAAGAAAAAAGGCTTTTCAGATAGGCTTCTGCTTGGGCCATTCCCACTCCCATTCCAAAACCTTGCCCCAATGGACCAGTGGTACACTCAACTCCAGAGATTTCTACTTCTGGATGCCCCGGAGTTTTGCTATGAAGTTGTCTAAAATTTTCTAAATCTTCTTTTTCCAACCATCCAATAAGAAACAATAATGAATACTGTAACATAGACATATGTCCTCCAGATAGAATAAAACGGTCTCGATTGAACCAGTCAGAATTATCGGGGTCAAAACTTAAGTATTCATGAAACAGAATGTAGGCAAAATCTGCGCAAGACATAGGCCCTCCAGGATGACCACTATTGGCTCTCCTAGTTGCATCCATGACTAAGCCTTTCATCACAGATATTGCGTATTGATTCTTTTCATCATTATTGCAATCAGAAAAATTTTTCATTTCATTTACAACCTTTATTTTTAATCATTATAACTGCTAAAGAAAAATTTTTTAAAACGACTGAATAATTTTAAAAAATCAATACTCTATATTACTATTTATGGTTATTAAATATTCTATAAAACTTTTTTATTATTGATACAGGGTCTGAAGATTTAAAAATTTCGGATCCTGAAACAATAATATCTGCTCCTGCCTCAATTACCTCATGGACATTACCCAGTTTAATTCCACCATCCACTTCAATTAAAACCCGCTCCAAGCAATTGTCATTTAAATAAGACTTTATTTTTTTTATTCGATTAGTAGATTCTGAAATATATTGTTGACCTCCAAAGCCTGGTTCAACACTCATCAATAACACAACATCAACTTTTTCTAGAAAAGGCAATATTACATCAATTCTAGTATTTGGTTTTAAAGAAACCCCTGCTGAGCATCCTGCCGATTTGATTAAACTAAGTATCTGATCTGGGTTTTGAACAGTCTCTATGTGAAAAGTAATATTATCCGCTCCCGCTCTTGCAAATTGCTCTACTAATCTTTCAGGTTCTATCGTCATTAAGTGGACATCGATGAATTTTTCTGTAATTGTTCTTATTGATTTTACAATAGGTGGCCCCATAGTTAGATTTGGCACAAACTGATTATCCATTACATCTACATGTAACCAATCAGCCCCTCCATCATTACATTTTGAAAGCGCTTTTTCTAAATTTGAGAAATCAGCTGATAATATTGATGGTGCTAATTTTAATCCTGAAATCATTTTCAAAAATATTCAATCTTTATTGAGGTAATTGATGCGCATTAGTTTTTTTTTAAGACTATTGAACAAGCTATTTTCAAAATCTTCATTGGTTTCATAACATTTCCCCATCACTGACTGCCAGAGCTTTTTCTCCTCCATACAAAAATAAAAGAAAACTTTTTCATGCCATAAACCAAAATTCGAATAAACATAATCAAAAATTTTCTTTTTAATCCTGAATGGGTATGAATATTTTCCTGATGCATCACTCATGGGCATCTGCAGCACTTTACTTTTTATGCCGAGTTTACGAAGATTTTTTATTGCAGGCTTTATAAAGGTCAATGTTCCCAAAGATATCATTCCCACTTCATTGGGAGAAAACATTTCCATTACTTTATTTATCACATTTAGATAATCTTTTTCCCATCCATCATAATAAACAATTGGGTGAAAGTGGAATGCTACAAGGATCCCTTTGTTTGCAACTTTTCTCGCTGATTCCAGCCGCATATTAAGAGAGGAAGTAAAATGTTCCTCACGGTCAATAATTTTTTGTGGATTTAGTGACCAAGAAATAAAAATATTGGATGGGATATCACTTTCGAGAAAATATTCTATTTGTTTAGATTTTGTTTTGAATTCAAGTATAACATTAGGATTTTTTCTAGCAAAAGAGACCTGAGCATCTAACACCCCCGCACGGTTTCCAAGAGCAAGAGAATCAGATGATTGCCCAGACCCTATGTGGTAATTTTTTTTAGGATCTAGTTCCAATTCATTTAACTTATCTGCCAGATTAGTTTCAACAGCGACTTTACCATCAGAATAGAATGTTTGGATACTACAATAACTGCAACCCAGAGTACAACCTTGTATGGCATCTATTGTCATTAAATTACAACACACAGTTTTCTCTGATGCAACAGGGCACATACCGAAAACATCATTGTTTTTGAGATTATCTTTTACCTTCCGACCTATACTTTTTACCTTTGATGCAGGTTGATTATAATCAGTTGGTTCAGACTTGATTGTTTCCCAGTATTCATTTATCTTTTTTAAAAGTTTTATTTTAGCTGAGGAATCTTTTTCTTTTTTATCATTATCAAAACTATTCCAGACATCCTCAATTGGACTTACTCCCCACATGGAGAAATCTACTGCAATTTCAGTAACCTTCCTTAGCTCTTGAAATGTTAATAAATATTTCTCTCCACAGTTAATTATAAATTCCTGAGATGAATAGTTTAAATTCTTAAAAAGAGTTTCCTCACGGAATTTTTCTAGCTTATCCAATTGTAATTTCTGCTGATTCATTACTTCAAATTTATTAATTAATTGTGTTCTTACAGACTGTTTTAAAAATTCTTAACAATGCATTTTTATTTATTTTCTTTCATATCGATAGGATATATTTCCCATTTCATCCCAATTTGAAACTTTTAAAAAATGCTCAGCTCTGATTAATATTTACCATGTTCAGTATTAAATACTAAATCATTTTGATTAAAATGGTAGATCATTTCCCAACCCAACCACCATCTACACAAAAATCAAATCCATTGATATAATCGTATGCCTCTGATGAAAGAAATGCAATCACGTTTCCAATTTCGTTAGGTTGTCCTAACCGTCTTAATGATGTATTCATTGCCCATTGCTCAAAAACTTCTTTTTTGGTAATGTTTAGAACTTTTGCTTTATTTGTAGCAAGCTCTTGTAATCTTCTAGTTTTTGTATATCCTGGAAGGACATTGTTCACTGTAATTCCAAATTCACCAAGCTCCAAGGCGAGAGTTCTAGCCCATTGTGCAACACTACCCCTTATTGTGTTTGACACCCCGAGTCCCTTAACAACTTGTCGAACTGACATTGAAATGATATTTATTATTTTCCCTTTCTTCATTGAAATCATAATCGGCACAATTTTCTTCGTTATAATTTGATTGCAAATAAGAAGTCTTTCAAAAGCAAGGCGAAATTCATTTTCTTGAGCATCAATGATCGCTCCGCCTGGTGGTCCGCCTGAGTTATTAATCAAAATATCAATTTTTTTATCAAAGGATCTAAAAAAATCCTCAATAATTAAATCAAACCTATCAGGATAATTGAAATCTGCGCATATTATTTCATGTTTTTGACAGTATTCTGTAGATAATTCTGATCTTACCTTATCTAATTTATTTTTATTTCTTGCAACTAAAATAATCGTTGCACCACGCTTTGCAAGAATTAGAGAAGTAGCCTTTCCAATTCCTGAGGTGCTACCACAAACCACAGCAATTTTTCCATTTAACGATAAGTTCATAATAAAAAAGTCAATTTTATTTATCTCATATTAATATTTAAATGATTTTTATGAACGAATAAATTAATCTAATCCCATTCAAAGCCAGACACACTATCTGACTGGGTACTGATTTCAATTGTATTATAATCTTGCATTTCCGATATAAAATAATATAAAAATTTTGTGCTTTTTCTATCATCGAGCCAGACTGAATCAGGTAACCCGAAGGTCTCTATAATATCATTTTGATCAGGTTTTTCTCGTAAATATTCCCATATATCATAGCCGGTCAAATAGCCTCGAGAAAAAATAGTTTCTCTGATTAAGTCAGGTCTCAATGTTTTAGTTGGTGGTAAGCTAGTAAATTTATTCTGGCGGGCATTCAAGTCATTTTTAAATGCATTATTTTTATCTGCAGATGGATTTGGTAAGGACGAACAAGAACATATTATAAAATATATTACGGTCATTTTCTGTGCCATAATAGAAAAATAATTACCACCATAATCTTTTAATGAGTTGGCTACATTAAGCATGTATGTGATTTTATCAAGTTAGAAACTTTTTCTTAAATGTTTTTAGGTTAGTATGTATTCATTAATCTTCTAAACAACCTACTTAAAAGGGTCTATTTTATGGAAGAAAAAAATAATAAAAAGTTTTTTATTCTGATTCTAGATTGATAGACCTTCGGGATAATAGTGAGCTAAAAATAATCCCGGAGTTTTGCAACTCTCTAAAAAATATTACAAGATTATGGAGAATTTTGAAAATTATATTATTTAATAGCTTAATAACAGGGTATCAATCAAACAACAGAAATAGATTTTGAAGAAATCTAGGTTTAAAAATTATTATTGGGATTGAAAAAACTAACACCCAAAAAATTGATCAACTTCACTATATAATCTATATATTGTATTCAAATACGGTGATGTGGTTGTAATAAAATCTTCTGGGCTAGGTGTAATTGAAGCTGGCACAATTTCTGAAAAAGACTTAGACTTATTCTATATATCAAATGATAAAAATGATACATTTAAATATGTAACTTCATTTATTGAGTAATGCCAATTAATAGGAGTAGAATTTTTGAAGCACAATCTTCTGATACTTTTTTCCCTTAATATATTAACATCACAAATTGCACCGACAGAGGGTATTAGGGACAATTCTCCAAGAGTTTGGGCCCTAACTAATGCCATAATACATACAGAGCCAGGTGATTATATTAAAAATGGGAATATTGTTATTCGCGATGGAAAAATAGATAAAGTTGGTAGATACATTAAAATTCCAGCCGATGCATATGAAATCGATTTAAACGGATCGCATGTTTATGCAGGTTTTATTGATAGTTGGGTTGATGTTAAAAAAAATAAAGAAAATAATCCTGGATTACGCCAACACTGGAATGAAAATATAAAAGCTAACTATCGTGCAATTGATGATCTCAATCTTACTGAAAATGAATTAAATAATTTGCGTTCAATTGGTATTACAGCTATTCATGCATTGCCAACTGATGGAATTATAAAAGGTAAATCTGATGTTGTGTTAATTTCTAAAAACCCTAAATTAATTTCTGATCCAATTTCACAAGTCATAGAACTAAAACCAACGACATCAAAAAATCTAGAATACCCAAAGTCAATGCTTGGTGCTATTGCTCTAGTTCGACAAACGTTGATTGATGCGGATTGGTATAATAAGGCTAAATTAATAAGTAAAAAATTCCCTGAAGAAAATGAGCCTATAAAACAAAATCTTTCCCTTGCTGAAATATACAATTTCAAGGTAAATAGACTGCCTTGGCTGTTTAAAACAAATGATGAGCATGCTGCAATTCGAGCACTAAATATTTGTAACGAATTCAATCTCAAACCATGGTTATTGGGTAGCGGATATGAATACAGGCGATTAGAGGAGATAACGAAGTATAATCCATTTATTATTTTACCTTTAAACTTTCCATCAAAACCTCAAGTTGCAGATACATATAATAGACTGCAGTATAATAATTCAGAATTAAAGCATTGGGATTTAGCGCCTGATAATATCGCTATGATACAGGATAAAGGAATCTTTTTTAGTTTCTCTTCGCATGGATTAATGAATAAATCCAAGTTTAGGTTTAATATTCAGAGAATTATTGATCGCGGATTCTCTAAAGATGTTGCGCTTGCAGCCCTCACCACCTATCCAGCACAAGCTATGGGCGTAAATAAATTGCTGGGTAGAATTCAAAAGGGCTTTATCGCAAACCTTGTAATCGTAGATGGGGATTATTTTGACGCAAAATCAAGGGTCCTATCAGTTTGGATCAATGGTAATGAATATTTTATTTCAGATAAAGATTCTTTTAGCTTTAGAGGTGAATGGGAATTGAGTTTGGGAAATAAGAAATACAAACTAAATATTACAATTCCCGCATCAGTTAAGGACCCACTTGGGTATAACTTCAGTCAAGAAAAGATCAACTCAAATCTAAATGGATCTATTATATATGATAATAAAAAGTATAATTTCAAGGATCTAAAAGTTTTTAAGGATAATATTTCTTTCACCTTAGTTGCATCTCCTTTTGGATACAAGGGCTATATATCATTTAATGCATCCATTAATGGCAATAGACTATCTGGATTAGCTAATAATGGTTTAGATCTTGAGATACCATTTACAGCATTAAAATTATCCCCAGCACCAATTACCGAGCGAGTCATTGATAAAAAAAGTGATTTGACTATTCACTATCCAGAGGGTGCATATGGGCTAAAAAATATCCGCGGTTTTCCCAATGCAGTTTTACTCAATGATGCAACACTGTGGACTTCGGGACCCAAAGGAGTGCTTGAAGAATGGGATATCTTATTCATTGATGGGAAAATTGATAAAATTGCACCTGAAATTTCTGTTCCAAGGGGAAGTGCTATGGTAATTAACCTCCAAGGAAAACATATCACACCTGGACTGATTGATTGTCACAGTCACTCTGCTGCATTTAGTGTAAATGAGGGGACCCAATCGAACACAGCTGAGGTAAGAATTAAAGATGTTTTAAATGCAGATGATATTAATATTTACAGGCAATTAGCAGGAGGTTTAACGTGTGCAAATATCCTGCATGGCTCTGCAAATCCAATAGGTGGGCAAAACGCAGTCATTAAATTGCGCTGGGGATCGGGACCAAATGATCTATTATTTAAGAGGGCTCCACAGGGTATCAAATTTGCTCTAGGCGAAAATGTTAAGCAGGCAAACTGGTCAGGAAATAATCGTTACCCACAAACGAGAATGGGAGTAGAACAAATTATTAGAGATGCATTCGTTGCAGCACTTGATTACTCTAGAAAGTGGGAAACCTATAATGGTAATGCAAAATTGCAAAGAGTAAAAGTCCCGCCTCGCAGAGATCTTGAATTAGAAGCTCTAGTAGAAATTTTAAATGGCACCCGTTTAGTTCATTGTCACGCTTACAGGCAAGATGAAATAATTATGCTCACTCGTATTGCGGAAGAATTTGGTTTCACTATTTCAAGCTTTCAACATGTTTTGGAAGGTTACAAGGTTGCAGATCACATTGCTAAGCATGGAGCCGGAGCATCAACTTTCTCTGATTGGTGGAATTATAAATATGAAGTAATTGATGCAATACCCTACAATGGTGCACTAATGAGCAAAAACGGGGTGAACGTCTCATTTAATTCTGATGATTCAGAACTCGCACGAAGACTTAATACAGAAGCGCTCAAAGCTGTGAAATATGGGAATCTTAGTGAAGAAGAGGCATTAAAGTTCATAACAATAAACCCAGCTAAACAACTAAAAATAGATAAATGGGTTGGTTCTTTAGAAGAAGGGAAAGATGCAGATATTGTTGTTTGGGATGCGCCGCCTCTATCGATTTACTCCCATGTTGAAGAAACTTGGATTGATGGTATTAAATATTGGTCAATCCTTGAAAATCAGGATCTTGAAAAAAGAGACTCGGAGTTACGAAAAAAATTAATTCAAAAAATTATTTCTTATGACGCGCCCTATTAAAAATAATTATTACTAAAGCTTTAGAAAACCGAATCAATTAGATAGGCAAAATTAAAATGAAAAAAATTATCTTCTCATTAGTAGTTTCTGTTTGCTTCTGTAATGATCAAATTCCTGGTCTAGATCAAAAAAGGCCTATTTTATTAAAGGGTGGAATCTTACATATAGTTTCTGGAGATATCCTTGAGGGATATGACCTCCTCTTTGCTAATGGGAAAATAGTTTCAATAGAACAGAATATTCAACCTAGTCCCGATACTGATGTCTTTGACATTTATCAGAAACATGTTGTCCCAGGTTACATCGCTCCCTTAACACAAATAGGATTAGTCGAAATAGGAGCCGTAAAACAAACACGGGATCACTCTGAAACAGGAAATATTAATCCCAATTTAAGAGCGAATGTGAGTTATAATGCCGATTCTGAATTAATCCCAGTTACTCGCTCTAATGGTGTCCTAATAGCGAACTCTGTTCCTTTATCTGGTCTGATTTCAGGCCAATCGTCGTGCATGCTGATGGATGGATGGACATGGGAAGATGCCACTCTTAAGCAATCTACCGCCTTACATATGAATTGGCCTAAAATGAATATTGATTTTAGGACAAATGCAAAAAAGAGTATAAAGCAACAAAAGGAAAAATATTATGAAAAGCTTAGAGAGCTAAATCAGTTGGTAGAAATTACGAAGGCCTATCATCAAAGGACGTCCCAGAAAGAACGTCAGCTTATACAGGTACAAGATACAGATATTAAGTTGAAATCATTAGTACCATTCTTTGCAGAGAAACAACAAATTATTATTAATGCAAATGATGTGCGTCAAATTAAGGCAGCCATAATGTGGTCCATAAAAAATGATCTGAGGATAGTTATTTCAGGAGGAAAAGACTCTTGGATGATTCCAGAGCTATTAGTAAAACATAATATACCCGTGATCCTTCAAAATGTCCAAAGCCTTCCATCAAGAAGGTTTGAGCGTATACATTTACCTTACAGAATTCCAGCACTTTTACAAAAAAATGGTGTCAAATTCTGTCTGGCAACAAATCAGGGATATCCTTTTGATGGACATGTTCGCACCCTTCCAAATGAAGCAATGCGGGCATCCTCATGGGGACTCAGTAAAGAAGCAGCACTTAGATCAATTACGCTTTCTACAGCTGAAATACTTGGAATAGATAAAAGAGTTGGTTCTTTAGATCCGGGAAAAGACGCGACTTTCTTTATTGCAAACAATCATCCTATGGAAATTACAACAAACCCAATTAAAGCTTACATAATGGGCAGAGAGGTTGATCTTAATGATAAGCAGAAAATTTTATATGAGAAATATATAGAGAAATATAGAAGGTTGGTGCGTTTGGAATAATTTCAATATAAATTTATTGTTCTTCATTTTGGTATACAACAAATCCTCTTAGCCGATTTAATACCAAAGCTAAATCAATTTCTCGAAACAATCCAAAATCACCTAAGATCTTCTTATCACTTATGATATCTAAACCTTTTTCTTTAATATCTTCATTCACAACTTTATCAACTACATTTTTAATATTTGTTTTTCCATCCATATACTTTTTTGAATATGATATAGCATATCCTAAGGCTTTTGTCTGTGATAATTCAACAAGCTGTTCTATGTCTGTTAAGTCAATCTTTTGATCCCCAAAATTCAATTGATGAACTTCTTTTGCATTAATTTTAAATTTTTTCTGTTTATTGTACGGAACTACACTTGAAGAGATAGGGAACCGACGTAAAAAATTAAATTTTTGTTCAGCGGCATTACTCATTTTTTTTATTGGCAATTTACCTGAAATTTTACGCGCCTGTTTTGTTACGTCAATGGGCTTAAAATTCTTCATCCTTATTATTTTTTCGGAGACATCAAAGTATTTTCCTAAACTTCCCATTACTATTATAGTAGAGATATTTTTTCCATGATAGAGGTCTCTTACTAATTCAATAAAGGGTGTAATTGGTTCCTCATTTCTTTTAATGAGTTTCTGCATTTTTTTGTCCCTATACATGAAATTAGTCGCGCAAGTATCTTCGTCCATCAATAAAACATCTGCACCGACTTCAATTGATTCCATTATTGTAGCCGCTTGCGACGTACTCCCACTTGCATTTTCTGATGAAAAGAAAGTAGTCTTTTTACTAAAGGGTAAATTATTTATGAATGGTGAAATATCTGTTCCTGTAATGTAGCGTCCATTGTATGCCCTGACCTTGACAGCTCCAATACTTGTTACGCATTGTTCTCTACCATCTCCATTTATATGATTATAAATCCCCATTTCAATTGCTTCCATAAGGGTTGATTTACCGTGATACCCTCCTCCCGTAATTAAGTTTATCCCTCTCGGGATTCCCATACCTTTCACTTTTCCTGCATTCGGAAGAGTAATTTCAACCTCCATACTAATTGGAGAAGAAAATAATACCGATTCATTTTTAAGCATAGGTTTATCACTAAGACTATTTTTTCTTGGAAGGATTGCGCCATTGGCAATAAATGAAATAAGACCCATTTCCTGAATTTTTTTTCGAAGGAAAATTGAATCTTCGTATGAATTGACATGCTTTTTCAAAGCTTTGTAGTTAATGTTTTCATGATATAATGATAACTCAACAATCTTAGGTAATTCTTTAAATAACATTTCATCGGAAATCTGAAAATTTATTTTTCTCCCATTCGCAGGTAGCCCCATAAAAAATCTAATTTCAATAGTATCATCGTGAATTATAACGCTACTCCTCTCAAGAATAGCTTGTCCAGGAGAATTAATAGAAATCATACCACTAAATCCAGTCCCTCTTCCTGATCGAGATATATTTCTACTTGCAATAGAAAAATTTCTTGCTAGATAATCTGAGATTGCAATTTTTTGATCTTTAGAATTAATGTTGCAATTGATAATGTGTTTTTTTTTGGTATCTACAAAAATTCTGTAAATTCCACTATGTGGCGGAGCATATGGATCTTTTGGAACTTGGTGAATATTTAAGATGAATTTGTCATGGTAATTATAATACCCAATCAGTGACTGCAAGCCAATATAATTTTTACCCCCAATTAACTCTAATTTCATTTTTAAATCAATTGCGTCTAACATAGTTTCTTTATTGAAATTAGATATTAAATCCATGCTATAAAAAAACTGTAGTTGCTGATTTTATATATTTTATTCTCTTGATAAATATGTCCCCTCTCCCTCCATGTTATCATTTTTCCACTGACTTTCATACTTATCACCATTTGAATAAGTAAATGTTCCAAGGCCATTTCGCTGATCATCTTTCCAGAGCCCATCGTATTTATCTCCATTTAAATAAGTGAAGACACCCCTACCGTTTCTTTTATCATTTTTCCATTCGCCAATATATGTTTCACCGTTATTATACTTAAAAAAACCATTCCCATTTCGCTGACTATTTATCCATTCTCCTTGATACTTCTCTCCACTTACATAAATAAAAGTTCCTTGACCATTAAGCTCACCATTGAGAAACTTTCCATTATATACATCACCATTTATATATGTGAACTTCCCATCACCAGTCCTATTGTTGTTTTTCCATTCTCCTTCGTATTTATTTCCATCAATATAAAAGATTGTTCCGTTACCATGCCTTTTGTCATTTACCCAGTCTCCTTCATACACCTCTCCATTTGAATAGGTGTATGTACCTTCACCAAACTTTTCGCCATTCTGCCATTCTCCCTTATATTCATCGCCTCCGGTGATTTTCATTGTACCATAGCCATTCATCATTCCATCTTCCCAATCCCCACTATATATATTACCATTTGAGTATTCTAATTTTCCTAACCCATGCCTCTTATCTCTATACCAATTTCCATTATATATATCACCATTTGAAAAAATAAAAACTCCACTCCCCTGTCTATTTCCATCAACCCATTCTCCCTCATATTTTGTCCCATTAGGATAATTTAATACCCCCAATCCATTTTTTTTATCCTTCGCCCAATCTCCACTATATTTATCACCATTTGTATAAAAAAAAGTTCCTGTTCCTGCTTTTTCGCCCTCAACCCAATCACCTGTATATTTTCCACCGTTTGAAAAATTAAAAGTCCCTTGTCCATGAAACTCATCATTTAGAAAAAGACCCTTGTAAATATTTCCATTGCTGAAAGTATAAACTCCCTCACCTTGAAATTTTCCATTGGAAAACATTCCATCATAAACATTTCCATCTAGGTAAGTAAAAATTCCTTTACCATGAAATTGCCCATCAGAAAAAATACCATCGTATTTATTCCCATTTTTATATGAATAAATCCCCGGACCATTTTTTTTATCATCATCCCATAATCCTTCATATTTATCACCATTGGAAAAACTAAATATTCCTTGACCTACTCTTTTATCATTTTCCCAAAAACCATTATATACATTGCCATTTGTAAAACTAAAAACACCTTTACCACTACGCTTATCATTTTGCCACTCACCTTCATAAGTACTACCACTAGTATATGTATAAGTTCCTGTGCCATGCATATTACCATCTTCCCACTCCCCTTTGTATTTATCACCATTTGCATATGAAAAAACTCCTGAACCGCTTCTTTGGTCGTCACTATAATCCCCCTCATACTTATCTCCATTAGTATGTAAAAAAACACCCTTACCCTCGCGCTTTCCATCCTTCCACTCTCCCTTGTATATATTCCCACTTTTAAATTTATATTCCCCATTCCCATTAAACTCACCATTCAAAAAATTTCCATCATAAACATCACCATCATTAAAAATTAATCTTCCCAATCCACTTTTTTTATCATTCGCCCATTCTCCTTCATAAACATTACCATTTCTCGAAGTAAGAATACCAATTCCAATTCTTATACCATCTTCCCACTCGCCTGCGTATACATCTCCACTTTTGTATTGCATTTTTCCCTGACCATTTATTTTACCTTTTGAAAAATTTCCCTCGTATGTATCTCCATTATCATAAATAAAGGAGCCAACACCGGATATTTCTCCATTATCCCAATTGCCATTGTATTGTCCAATACCAATATAAATCATCTGCCCAACTCCATGATATTTCCCAGCTAGAAACTCGCCCTTGTATGTATCCCCATTATTATGATGAAAGGCTCCACTACCAGTTCTTTCTCCATTTTCCCAATCACCTAAATATTTCTCCCCATTAACATATTTCATTTCACCTTTTCCATGAAAACGACCATCTAAAAATTGTCCATTATATTTATCACCATTTGCAAATTTATAAATACCATCACCTACTCTTTTCCCTTCTAGCCAGTCTCCATCATAAATATTGCCGTTAAGAAATGAATATTTTCCCTTGCCAGTTTTTTTGTCGTTTTTCCATTCACCTGCGTATTTCTGACCATCAACATAATATAAAATTCCGTAACCATTTCGAACATTATCAATCCATTCACCTTCATATTTTTCTCCATTTTCATATAGGTATGTTCCTCTTCCCTCTTTTCGATTGTCCTTCCATTCACCGTTGTATTCTGCACCTGACGAAAAACTGTAAGTTCCCTGGCCATCTATTTTATCATTTTTCCAACTTCCGGTGTAGATATCACCTCTTAAAAACTTAATAGTCCCTTGGCCTTCTCGCTTATTTTTTAACCATTCACCATCATATATATCACCGTTCGAAAAGGTATATTCCCCTCTTCCATATTTTTCTCCATTTTTCCAATCACCTACATATAATTCACCCCTGTTTGTATCCCGAAAAGTGCCTTGACCTGAAAAATTGTCGTTAAGAAATTGGCCATCATATATATTCCCATTAGAAAAAGTAAGCTTTCCAAATCCATTCCTTTGGTCATTTTTAAAATCACCGATGTATTCATTCCCATTTACAAATAATAAAGTCCCTTTTCCTTCTCGCCTACCGTTTTTATAATCACCTATATACTGATTCCCATTTGTATAGGTAAAAGTTCCCTCACCTTCTCGCCTACCATCTTTGTAGTCACCTACATACTGATTACCATTTGAATAAATATATGTACCGGATCCTTCTCTTTTGTCATCTATCCAATTACCCTGATATATATCACCCTCTGAGTATGAAAACACACCATATCCATTTCTTTTATCATTTATCCAATTACCATCATACACATTCCCACTCTTGAATGTATAAACGCCTCTGCCATTTCGTTTATCATCTACCCATTCTCCTTTATATTTATTCCCACTCCTGTAAACAAAAGCTCCATCTCCATTTTTTTTGTTCTCTCTCCATTCACCATCATATCGATTACCATTAATATATTTATATATGCCAGAACCATTTCTTTTACCATCTCTCCACCCTCCATCATAAATATCTCCATTTGCAAAATTTAATACCCCATCCCCATTTCTAAGATTATTTTGCCACTCACCATCGTAAGTGTCTCCATTTGAATAAGTATATTTGCCTTGACCATGAAACTGCCCATCTAAAAACGATCCCTCATATCTATTGCCATTAATTTGCCTCAAAACACCTCTTCCAGTTCGTTTATCATCTTCCCAGTTTCCAGTATATATTTCGCCGTTACTAAACAAATAAGTTCCTTCACCCTGCCTTACACTACTCAGCCAGTTGCCCTCATATTTTTCACCATTTAAATACTTTAGTACACCATTACCATTAAACTTACCATCTAAAAACATACCCTGATATACATCCCCATTATTAAAATAAAATTCACCTAGACCAGTGATTCTACCATTCAACCATTCTCCAATATATTTTTCACCATTCAAATAATTGAATGTACCTGAACCATGGAATTTGCCATCCAGAAAATAGCCCTCATAAGTTTCACCATTTGCAAATGTATATAGACCGGTACCAGTGATTTTATCATCTTCCCAGGTTCCATCATAGCTATTTCCATTTTTAAAACTATATTCTCCAGAACCGTGCCGAAAGTCATTTTTCCACTCCCCTTCATATTTTTCACCATTAATTAAATATAGTGTTCCTGATCCATTTCTTTCTCCATTTTTAAAATTACCATTATAAATATTTCCATTAGCAAAGGTAAGCTGACCCTCTCCCTCTCTTTGGTTGTTTTTCCAAGAACCTTCATATTTATTTCCATTTATGTAAGTAGATTTCCCCTCTCCAGATCTCTTATCTCTTTCCCAATTTCCAGAATAGGTTTCACCATTTTTGTACATAAATATTCCGTCTCCATTTTTTTTTCCATTGACCCATGAGCCTATGTATTTACTGCTGTCAGCATACGTAAAGGTTCCTTGCCCATTAAATTTACCGTTAGAAAAAAAACCAACATATTCATCCCCGTTTGAATAAGTGTAAGCTCCCTTACCAGTTCGCTTGTCATCTGTCCAATCTCCTGAATAAATATTCCCATTAATCTGAGT
>MDTA01182065.1_pt1 | contig 19226 bp, 21 predicted proteins | sample 811151 | NCBI WGS metagenome assembly MDTA01 (sample SAMN05326648, study PRJNA326480) | marine metagenome | isolation source: seawater | place: Indian Ocean: South | collected 2010 | reverse complement strand
TCTTTTCTTAATAAGTACTTATTAAATAAATTAGCAGTTTTCTTGTAGGTTTTTAAATTAATCAATTTATATATGTTTTTTTAAAGAATATTATCTTTAAGTTTTATTATTTAAACTTAAAAAAATAACTTACAATATAATAATGAAATAAAAATACATCAAGTTATTCTATTTAAATTTAATTTTAAATGATTTGAAGTATTTTTTATTCACCATAATTTTTTCAAAGTAAGGTGAGCTAATTGGTCTGTAAGAAAATTTACCCATAACTTTCCTATAAATATTTTTATAATGATGAATTGGAAATACATCAAAATATATTATTCTAAAATTCTTTTTATAATAATCAAAAATATTTAAATCATTTTGATATGTTTTCTCAAAAAAAGGTGAAGATACAAATCTATTAACTAGATAGATAATTTTTGCATTTGCCATAATATTATTATTGAAATATTTATTAAAAAAATCTCTTTTCATTTCACCAAAACTAAAAAAGTTAGTAATCAAGTCAAATTTCACTTTTTTAAGTAGATTGTATTTGCCTACTGGTACATAATAAAAAGTATTTTTTTTTATTTTTAATTTTTTATTAATTTGATCTGGTAAAATGTGTTCTGAATTTGGATATAAAAGTTTTAAACACACATAACTTCTACATAGTTGGTGATTAAAATCTAACAAAAAAAAATTATTATTTTTATTGAATTTTTTTACTATCATTTGTAGTCCACCGTAATATGAACCTATATCAAGCCAATTTTGATGATTTTTTTTTAAAATTTTTTTTTTTTTTAATTTGTGAGGCTAGGTATACATATCTATTCCATCTATTATTGGATGAAATTTCATCATTAATAAAATAAAAATCATTAAAATCAGAGTTTTTATGAGCTGGAAATAACTTCAAAATGTTCAGTCCATTATTTCTTTTAATAATTTCTATATCATCAAAAAATGATATCTTATTAAAATATCTAGTTAAACTTTTAGAATTAATATTTTGTAAAAATTGTTTAATTATTTTTGATAAACCTAAATATTTAATTTTTTTAAAATTGAGTTGAAAAGGAGATCCAAGATTTGTCTGACCTTCCCAATCAATTAAATCATTAACATACATTTCAATGTTATCTTTATAATTTCTCTCAAAAGATTTGATTATATTTAAATGTTTTTTATCTATGTATCTTTTGTCCTCTTTCCAAAAATTTTTAGTATTTTCAATAAATTCTCTTACTAGTTTGAGTTTTTTTATTTTCTTATTATATTGCATATTATTTGGATACTTATTTTTTTAAAAATCAATATTTATCTTTTTTAATAACTTTGCAATTTGTTTTACATTCAGCTGTTGAGCACTTTCAGAATTGTAATCATCTAAATTAATGCTCTTTTTATTTCCCGCATTTTCATATAGATCATAATTTATACCTCTATCGTCACTAGAAATTTTAAAATATTTTTTTTGATCTAATGCTCTTAACATTTCCTCTTTAGATACTAAAGTTTCATTAAGCTTTTCCCCATGTCTTGATCCAATTACTTTAGTTTTTAAATTTAATCCTAAATTTTCGCCAACTGCTTTTGCTAAATCAGTAATTTTACACGCAGGACTTTTTTGAACAAAAATTTCTCCCTGTTTTCCTTGAACTAATGCATGTATTACTAAATTTACGGAATCATCTAAAGACATTAAAAATCTTGTCATTCTGTTATCAGTTATAGGAAGAATTTTTTTTTGTTTAGCAAGTGAATAAAATCTTGGAATTATTGAGGCTCTTGATCCCATAACATTTCCATATCTGGTAATGCAAAGAATTGTTTTGTTTTTTGAGTTTATTCTTGACCTTGCTAGCAAAATTTTTTCCGCTAAAGCTTTTGACATACCCATTGCATTTATTGGATAAACAGCTTTATCAGTACTTAATAATATAAATTTTTTTACTTTATTTTTAACAGCTGCATTAATCGAATTTTCAGTACCTATTATGTTCGTTTTATAAGCCTCTGAGGGATAAAATTCACAAGACGGTACTTGTTTTAATGCAGCAGCATGAAATACATAATCAACTCCATTCATTGCTGCTTCCAAAGTAGAGTAATCTCTCACATCTCCAATAACAAATTTTACTTTACTGTTATTAACCTTTAATCTTAAATCTTCTTGTTTTCTTTCGTCCCTACTAAATATTATTATTTGTTTAAATTTATATTTAATTAATTTATTAAGAACGGTTGAGCCAAACGAACCAGTACCACCAGTAATTAAAATTGTTTTATTATTGAATGTTTTGATTATTTTTTGATTAAAATTTTTCATAATTTTTAAGGAACCTATTTTATAATTTATTCATTATTTACGATTTATAACAATATACAATATAAATTTAATATAAGATGTTTAGTAAATGAAATTTAAAATATAAAAATTTTGCACATTTTGTTAACAACTTTTACGGAAAAAAATCTATTGTATCAATTATATTTAATTTTCAAAATTTAATAATTCGATCAATTTTATTAAGTACATTTTTTTATATTCGATACACAATTACATTTGCCAAATTCAGCTGTACCTAAAATAAATTTTGACATATATATTTTATTAGAAGATGAGAGAAATATTTTATTTATATAAATTTATTCACCGCAGAAATATGTATAAAATTAATATAAACAACTATATTAATTTTAAAGAAAGAAATAACTTTTTTTTCTCTAATTACCTTAAAAAATTTTTAATAAAAAGACATAATGATCTTGAATTAAAAAATTTTATATTAAAATCATATTCTAAATTATATAATTCTATAAATAAAGCATGTATATCTTGTAATGTAAAAAATCTTATTATTATCAGACTGTTAACATTTTTAAATATACTCTTTTATTTATCTAATGCTTTAAAAAAATCATTTAAAAATAATATTAATATTAACGTTAAAAAATATACAAATAAAAAAGTATTTGTTTGTTTTGAATTCCCAATTTATGCATTTAATAAAAGTAAAAATAATAATAGCTCTTTCTATAATTCAATTTCCTCAAAATATAGTAATTTTAAAATTTTATCTTTAGATGGATACATTAAAAAAAAAATAGATAATGAAATTCAAAATGAAAATGTTGATTTCAAAAATTCATTAATAAATTTAAAATATTTTTTTTTAATTATTTATTCATCTATAAAAAAAATGTCAAAAGTATTTTTTTTAGGAAATTTACCATTAGAAATAAAATTAATTATATTCGCAAATTTAATTAAAATAGAACGTATCAAGATTATCTGTGAAAAATTAAAAAAAAAAGAACTTAGAATTGATAGCATTTTTTTTCTTGCTCAAAACAATCCTTTTCATCGCAATGATAAATTGAATGAAATTCTAATTGGAGAATTTTTTTATTCTGATAATGTTTTTTCGCCCACAATTAATAAAATTGATAGAAGCTTTAACTTAAAAAAAACTATAACACCTGCAATTTGGTCACTGACTAACCATCAATGTGGTTTAGTTGATAATCTAAATATTGTTGAAAAATATAAATCCAACTTCTTAAAGATTGAAAAAAATATTAATTTAAAAAAAATTTATATACAAAAAACAATGATGGGTTTTAAAAAACAGAATAATAATATAATCAAAGGTGAATATTCAATACTTTTTGATAACCCTGGTGAAAGTTCAAATTATTTTAAAAAACTAGGCACAATTGAATTTGGGTTCGATAGTGCTCCAGATTTTTGTTCAAATTTTCTTAATGATTTTCTCAATTTAATTAAAAAATATAACTATAAAATTTTATTAAAACCTAAATATTCAAAGGTAAATTATGCAAAAATCTATGAAGAAAAAATTGAAGAATTTAGGAAACTTAATTTATTAATTGACCCCTACCAAGATATGGCCGATTTAATAAATGGTACATCAAATATATTTTGCTGTCCTTATTCTTCAGCATCAAGAATTTATGACTCAGAAAAAAGTTTTTTTTATATTCCTGAATCATTTAGGCCAGCATTTTATAATGATAAAAAATTAATTATCGGTAAAAAAGATTTGGAAAATTTTTTAATATCAAAATAAATCATAAATACTATTAATTTTTTTGGATATTACTTTATATAACTAAAAAAATTATATATAGCTTTATATAATAATAAATTTGTTCAAATTTTAGTACATGAAAAAATTAAAAAGGAATATTAATTATGGATCACATTATATCGATGATAATGACATTAAGTCAGTTGTCAAAGTTTTAAAATCAAAAAATATAACACAAGGTCCAAATATTAGTAATTTTGAAAAAAAAGTAAGTAAGATTGTAGGCTGTAAATATGCTGTAGCTGTAACAAGCTGTACTGCAGGGTTACACATAGCCTGTAAAACGTTAGGTTTTGGTAAAAATTCAACTTTATTGACCTCTGCAATATCATTTGTTTCAAGTTCAAATGTAGCATTTTTTTTAGGAGGTAATTCACAACTTGTAGATATTAAAAATGAAAAATCTATTTCTTTTGATTTGAATGATTTAGAAAAAAAAATAAAAAAATACAAACCTTTGGTGGTAATGCCAGTTCATATGGGTGGAGTAAGCTACGATCATCTTAAAATAAAAAAATTATCAAAAAAATATAATTTTAAAATTATTGAAGATGGTGCTCATTCATTTGGTGCAAGCTATGATGAAAAATCTAAAATAGGGTCATGTAAATATTCAGACATGACAGTATTTTCTTTTCATCCAATTAAAACTATCACAACCGGTGAGGGAGGAATTGTAACAACAAACAATAAAATTTATTATAAAAAATTGCTTCGCTTAAGAAGTCATGGAATAAATAAATTAGATGATAAGCCTTTAATAAAAAAACAGGGCTATACAGGTAAAAAAATCAATTCATGGTATTATGAAATGAGAGAATTGGGATACCATTATAGATTAACTGATATTCAAGCCGCTTTGGGAATATCGCAATTAGATAAGTTGAAAAGGATTTTAAAAAGAAGAAGTGAAATATTTAAATTATATGACGATGAATTTAAAAATATACCTATGAAAATATGTCAAATTGAAAAACGAAAATATTCGTCTTATCATTTATATATAATATGGTTAGATTTTAAATCTATGAAAACTACTAGACAAAACTTTTTAGACTATTTAAATAAAAATAAAATATTTCCTCAAGTTCACTATTTACCTTTGTTTATGCATCCTTTTTATAGAAATTTAGGACAATATAATTTTAAATCTTTTCCTAACTCTCTAAAATATTATAGCGGATGTATTTCATTGCCCTGCTTCTTAAGTTTAAAAACTAATGAACAAAAATTTGTTATTAAAAAAATAAAAGAATTTATAAAACACTAATTAATTAAAAATATGTATTTTAGAATTTTTTAAATGAAAAAAAAATCTATTTTAGTTGTAAGTCATGATGCAGGTGGAGCAAATATTTTAAGCTCATATATAAAAAAAAAACAAGATAGATATATTTTTTTTCTAAAAGGCCCTGCAATTAAGATTTTTAAGGAAAAATTAAATTTTAAAAATAATAAAAAATTTGATAATTTTAAATTAATTAAAAAAATTTATACTTCATCAAGTTGGGAGAGCAAGCATGAAGTTTTACAAATCGATAAAGCAAATAAATTAAATATACCAACAACTCTATTTTTAGATCATTGGGTCAACTATAAAAACAGATTAAATTTAGGTAAAAAAAAAATTACTCCCAGTGAAATTATTGCTTCTGATAAATATGCATATTCACTTGCTAAAAAAATATTTACCAAAACAAAAATAAAAAAAGCTAAAAATTATTACTTGGCAGAAGGATTGTCTAAATTAAGAAAATTAAAATACAAAATTAATAAAAATTCAATTTTATATTTAACTGAACCAATTAAACCAACTAAGTTAAAATTAAAACAATCTGTTGGTACAATAAATGAATTCACTTTATTAAAAAATTTTATCAAATTTATTAATAAATATGAAAAAGTAAAACTTACAATTCGTTTACATCCTCAAGAAAAAATTAACAAATATGATAATATTTTAAAAATGTTAAAAACTGATTATGCAATTTCAAAAAATAATTCTCTAACCAAAGACCTTGCTAAAAATAAAGTTATAATTGGAGCTGACACTTACGCTATGGTTTTTGGATTAGAGTCTAAAAAACAAGTTTTTACCTCTTTGCCAAAAGGTCATAATTACACTTTACCTTATAAAGAAATTAAAAGAATTTCAGAACTTGAGAAAATTTTATGATAAATAGTATTCTTATCGGAGCAGGAAATATAGGTTATAAATACGATTCAAATTTATCAAAAAAATATTTTCTTACTCATTATAAATCTATAAAAAAATCTAAGTATATTAATTTGTTATACATAGTTGAAAAAAAAAAATACATCATAAGGAAATTAAAAAACAGAATTCCAGTGATAGGGAATGTATCAGATGTGGATATCAAAAATAAAGTTGATTTGTTAATTATTAGCACAAATACAGAAAACCATATTAGTGAAGCAATTAAATCAATTAAAAAATTTAATGTTAAGACAATATTGTGTGAAAAACCAGTAGATTACAATATAAAAAAAATAATAAAATTTAGAAATTTTTGTAAAAAAAAAAAGATCAAGGTATTTGTAAATTACTTTAGAAAATCTAATCCTAATTTAAAAATAATAAAAAAATATTTTACAAAGTTAAAAATAAATAAAATTTTATCAACATACACTAAAGACTTTATGCATAATGCATTTCATATTATTGATATGGTAAATTTCCTAAACAATAATAAAAAAATGAATTTAAAATATATCTCAAATAAAAAGGAAGATGTTCATATCCAATCAGGTAAAATTAATTTAATAATTTCAAAAATTAATAAAAAAATAGATCAACATAATATCTTCCTTTATGGCGAGGAGGGGTATATTGAATATAAAAATAATGGTAGCAAGATAAATATTTATTTACTGAAAAATAATAAAGAATTTTATCAAAAAAAATTTAAAAAAATTACATTAAAAAGTGGTTTTGAAAAAAATCAACTTTATGTAGTAAATCAACTTGAAAGATATTTTAAAAAAAAAAAATTTTATTTATCTAATATTGATGACGAAATAAAATATCATAAACTGATTAATTGAAATGACTGAAAAATTAAAAAATTATAACACGATTGATAGAAAAGAGATATCAGTAGTAAATAAAGTTATGAAATCAGGAAACTTATCTTTATTTCTTGCAGATACTAAGAAAGATATAAAAGGAAATGGACCTGATGGTGGACAATATGTTCGAAAGTTAGAAAATCAAGTACAAAAGTATTTCAATGTAAAATATGCAATTGCTGTTAATTCTTGGACATCAGGATTAATTTGTTGTGTAGGATCATTACAATTAGAACCTGGGGATGAAATAATTTTACCAAGCTGGACAATGAGCGCATGTGCTTCTGCAATATTACATTGGAATTGTATTCCTGTATTTTCAGATATTGATAAAAATACTTTTTGTATAGATCCAGTTGATATAGAAAAAAAAATATCTCAAAAAACTAAAGCTATTATGGCTGTTGATATATTTGGACAATCCTCTAACATTTCAAAATTAAAAAAGTTAGCAAAAAAATATAAATTAAAAATAATTTCAGACTCAGCTCAAGCTATTGGAAGCAAATACAAAGGTAAATATTCGGGAACTTTAGCAGATATTGGGGGTTTTAGTTTTAATTGTCATAAGCATATTCAAACAGGAGAAGGCGGTATAGTGGTTACAAATGATTTTAAACTATATAAAAAATGTAAGCTTATAAGAAATCATGCAGAAACTACAGTTGGAAACCCAAAGAAAAAAAGCGATTTGATAAACATGATAGGAGAAAACTATAGAATGTGTGAAATAGAAGCTGCAATTGCAACTGAACAATTAAAAAAATTAAAAAAAATTATTAAGGATAGACAATCTGTAGCAAAAAACTTTATAAATAATTTAAAATCACTCCCGGGAATAAATATTCCAAAAACACCTGCATATAATACTAATGTATATTATATTTTACCCTTACTGATTAAAGAAGGAACTTTAAAAATTTCTAGATCAAAATTAGTTGAAATCTTAAATAAAAATAAAATTCATTGTTTTATGAATGGTTACATAAATGTTCACAAACTTCCAATTTTTAAATACAAAATTGCTTATGGAAAAGCACATCATCCATGGTCACTTACCAAAAATGGCAAACTAATGAATTACAATAAGTGTAAACTTCATTATTCAGAAAAGTATAATGACAATGAATTTCTTGGAATTGAAATTTGTATGTATAAATTTGAGATAAAAAATATCAATCATATTACAAAAAAATTTAAAAAAATATGGTCTCGATATTTAATTAAGTAATTTTAATTTTAGTCAAAAGTTGTTCTTTTAACTTTGGAATTTATTTTTAGATAATTTCTGTTTTTAAATAAAAAATTTAAAATATCCAAACATGAAAAATAGGGATTATTTTTTTTATTAAAGTGAATAATTATTTTTTTTAAAAGTATAAAATCTTTCTTCTCATCAAGTGTCAAACCTATATAAGGGAAAAATAGATTATGTGGTGCTATAAAATTTATTATTTTAAATTTACTTTTATGTTTTTTAATAGTTAATGATAAATGTTCTTTAAATTTTCTTCCATTTTCATATTTTAAAGATTTAACCAAAGAGCTAGTCTTAATTACCTCTACATCCATCCCATCGGGAAAAGATCTACAATGAGCATTGGTCACTATTTCTGAATTATTATTTTCATACAATTTAATTGCCTGGTCTACTATACTAATGTCTATTATTGGGCAGTCCGAAGTAATTCTTATTATATTTTCTATTTTAAATTTTTTAGCAGCTTGAATTACTCTTAATCTTACATCTTTTTCTGACCCACGAAAGAATTGAATATTATTTTTTTTACAAATTTTGACTATTTTTTCATCTTTTTTATTCAAAGTAGTAGCTATGACTATTTTATTAATTTTACTCATTGCTTTTAACTTTTTTAATCTAAAAATTAGATGCTCTAAAAAAGATTTATTATTTACTTTTAAAAGAATTTTATTTTTTAATCTTGAAGATTGAGTTCTTGCTTCAACTATTATTCCACTTTTTTTCATTATAAATTTTTTTAAATTTTTTTAAAACTTTATCAATTGTGTTTAAAAATCTTATATTTTGTCTCTTATCATGTTTTATTGAAACATATATTTTTAATCCTGATAAATAGCCATTTTTTAGCATCTCTTTTAGAATAAATTTATTTAAAAATTCTTTATTAACGTTTTCTACCTCTAATCCTATTAAACTATCAATGCTAGAAAACTTTAATTTAAAATTATGCTTTTCAAAGATTTTTTTAAGACCATTTTTCAGATGATTAGAATTTTGATTTATTTTATGCCAAGATTTGATTCTTTTCATTTCATCTAACGTGGCAATTGCAGCAACATATCCACTTCTCTCTGACCAAAATGTACTTGATGCAAAAGTATCATCAAATTTTTTAAAGAATTTTCTTTTTCCAATTATTGAGGTTATAGCATAGCCATTTCCCAATGCTTTACCAAACATAGCTATATCGGGATATATTTTATATTTTAAATGTCTTCCCCCGTAATTTTCTCTAAATCCTGTGGTACACTCATCAAAGATTAATATTACTTTTTTTTGTGTACAAATTTTTCTAATTTCACTTAAAAAATTTTTATGTGGCTTGTTATCCCTTTCAACTTCCATAATTAAACAAGCAATATCGTTCTTCTTATTTTTTAATAATTTTTTTAATCTATCAATATTATTATAATTAAAGGATAAAGTTTGATTTTTTAAATATTTCGGTACTCCAGATATTCTCAAATCGTTAAATAAGTGGGTATCTAAAATATTTGATTTTTTTAAATTCGCTGAAAGATACCAATCATGCCAACCATGATATCCACAAACTATAACTCTATTTTTTTTAGTATAAGCTCTTGCTATTCTTATCGCTAATGAATTTGCCTCAGCGCCAGTTCTAGCAAATTTAGCCTGATCCGCCCATGGATGAAGTTTTATTAATTTTCCAGCTAATTCCACCTCCTCTACACAATTGAGGGTACTCATATTTGATTTTCTTAGTGCTCGAATAACTTTTTGATCAATTTTGTCATTTGCATATCCTAGAACATTGGTGCCAACGCCCATAAAAGAATAATCAATATATTTTTTATTTTTAAGGTCCCAAACATAACAACCCTTCGCTTTAGAGAAATATATTGGCCAATTTTTTACAGGAAATCTTGAGGGATTTTTTGACAAAAAAGAATTGCCGCTCGGAATTAACCTTTTGGCCTTCGTCCAAATATTTTTATAATTTTTCATTTAAACAAACTACCATTTTCTTGGATCAATAAAATTGATGTTAATATTTTTTTTTAGTTTAAAGTTAAATCTACTTTTTTTTTTCATACTAATCATAAATTTTTTTAATTCATTCTTATTTTTTATACCAATAATTACTCTATCAATTAAAAATTGGTTATAATTAATAAAATTAGTACAGATATCTAATTTCTCTTTATAGTTTAAATCAAAAAAATTCTTATATAAATTTAATATTTCATTTTTAATGAAAGAATATTTCATTAATTTTTTTTTATCTTGTAAAATTAAACCTTGTAAAAAAATAGATCTGGCATGTAATTCAAACTTGTATTTTTTTTTTAGATTAATTATTTTTTTTTCTAAAAATTTTCTGTCAAAAATATTAATTGGTGCTTGTATTACATCAATTTTTTTAAGAAATTCTTTATTAAGATTAAGAATACTTTTTTTTTCATAAACAGAAACTCCAATTTTTTTTGTTATTTTTTTTGCTTTTAATTGATATAGAAAATCAAATGTTTTTTTGTGGTTTCTTTTTTTAATATGGTCAAAATTATGTATCATGAAAATTTCAAATTTTTTCAAATTTAGCTTTGATATTTTGCTTTCTATGATTTTTATTTTTTTTAATAAAGCATAGACTTCAGTAAAATCACTGTCATATAATTTAATTTTTGTTGATATTAAAAATTTTTTTTCTTTATCATTTATAACTTTTAAAAATTTGTCATACTCAAAAGATGTGTCTAAATATTTAATATTATTTAATTTGGCGTATTTATAAATATCATTTAAATTTTTTTTATTAATATGAGTATTTAAAATACCATAAGTTGTTAGAAAATTTGCCGTACCTAAAGAGATTTTCATTTAATTCTTTTCAATTAAAAGTAAAAAATTTAATTTAAAATACTTATAATTTTTTTAATAATTTTGAAATCTTATCATCATTCAAATTTATTTTTCTCATAATTTTTGATGCAGATTTAGGATCTAATTTGTAGGCTAATCTAAGCAAATCCATCCAATTAATATTATTTTTTGTTCTTATTTTTTGAACATGTGAAATAATTTTTGATTGTTTGTTTTTCTTCATCAGTTGAATGATATATACATGCTAAAAACTATTTTTCAATATTAAATGAAAATTAACATTCTTATAAGTAAAAATTCTTGGGCAATAAAATATAAAAAAGATCTTAAAAAAGAATTAATCAAATTTTCCAAAAAAATTAATTTTATTCATGACCATAGACTCATTAAAGATAAAAGTGATGTAACAATTATCTTTAGCTATTTTAAAATAATTAGTAAAAATTACCTGAATAAATCAAAGCATAATATAATCCCTCATGAGTCAAAACTACCTAAAGGAAGAGGCATGTCACCTCTTACCTGGGAAATTTTAAAAAATAAAACACATTATTATTTCTCATTAATTGAAGCGTCAGAATCATTGGATTGCGGAAATATATATTTTCAAAAAAAAATAAAAATTTCTAAAAGTACTATTTTTAATGAAATAAAAAAAATTCAATATAAAACAAATCTACAATTAATTAAAAAATTTTTAAAAAAGTTTAGAAATAAAAAAAAAATAACCTCAAAAAAACAACTCGGGTCAACTTATTTATACAAAAGAAGAACACCTAAAGATTCAAAAATTAATATAAATAAAACGATTAAGGAACAATTTAATAAACTTAGAGTTGCCGATCCTGAAAATTATCCAACTTTTTTTGAGTATAAAAAAAGAAAATTTATAATTAAAATTAGCTCAAAATGAAATATTTAATAATAACTAAAAAAATTTGGAACAAAGAAAGTGTTAAATATAGAAAACTTAAATCAAAAATCTTAAACAAATTAGAATTTAATTTAATAGAAAAATTGAAACCTGATAGAATTTATTTAATTCATTGGTCAGAAATAATTGATGAAAGAATATTTAAAAGATATGATTGTATTCAGTTTCATTGCTCTAATTTACCAAAATTTAAAGGGGGATCTCCTGTTCAGAATCAAATAATAAATGGAATTAATAAAACTAAGTTAACTGGATTTAAAGTGGTAAAAAAAATTGACTCAGGAGATATTTGTTTTACAAGAAACATAAACCTCAATGGAAGTGCTGAAGAGATTTATAAAAGAATAGAAAACATGTCATTTAATGCAATACTTGGTCCTTTGAATAAAAAGAAATTGAGCTTTGTTTCACAAAAGGGTAAATCATCTTTCTATACAAGAAGAACTCCTAGCGAGAGTAAAATTACCAAATCAATTAATAATACTAAATATTTATATAACTTTATAAGAATGTTGGATGCCGATACTTATCCAAAAGCTTTCCTAGACATTAAAAAATTTAGAATAGAACTTTATAATGCAAAATATAAAAAAAAACATATTTATGGAAATTTTATCATTAAAAAAAAATAACAAAATTTTAATTATTGCAGCACACCCAGATGATGAAATTCTTGGCTGCGGAGGTCTGATCTCGAAATTTAAAAAAAATTCAAAAATTCAGGTGATTTTTTTAAGTGATGGTTTGTCGTCACGTACAAAAAATAAAAAAAAAATGAAAATAAGGAAGAGTGAATGCTTAAAGCTATTTAGTTACCTAAAGATAAAAATGCCAATTTTTTTCAATTTTCCAGATAATAAAATGGATGAAGTTCCGCTATTAAATATTGTAAAAAAAATTGAAAAAATTATTAAAACTTTTCAACCCAATATAGTATTCACACATTACGAAGATTGTCTCAATGTTGATCACAGAGTTGCTTTTAAAGCAACGATTACAGCATGTAGGCCAATAAAAAAAAATAAATTTATTAATGAAATAGTGTCCTATGAAGTACCTTCAAGCACAGAATGGAAATTTTCTAGAAAAAGAGTATTTAAACCTAATATCTTTCTCGATATTTCAAAAGAAATCAAGGAGAAAAAAAAAATGATGAAATTTTACAAAAGTGAATTATGCTCTTACCCTCACAGCAGATCCTTAAAAGGTATTGAAATATTGTCAAGATACAGAGGAATAACTTCTGGTCTAAAATCAGCAGAAGCATTTTTACTAGTAAGAAAAAAAATTTAAAGATGCAAATTAAGATTAATAAAAATCTATCTATTGGAAATAATATTAAGCCCTTAATTATAGCTGAAATTTCAGCTAATCATTGTGGATCCAAAAAAAAATTTATTAATCATATTTTACAAGCAAAAAAATTTGGGGCCGATTTAGTTAAAATACAAACCTATGAGGCACAAGACATGGTAGTAGATAAAAAGTTTAAAATTAAAAAAGGTTTGTGGAAAAATAAAAATTTGTGGAAACTTTATCAAAAAGCTCAAACTCCTTATGAATGGCATTTCGATGCTTTTAAAATTGCAAAAAAAAATAAAATAGAACTTTTTAGTACTCCATTTAGTGTTAGAGCTTTAAAATTTTTAAAAAAATTTAAACCAAACTTATATAAAATTTCATCATTTGAATTAACTGATATAAATTTAATAACAGAAATTGCTAAACTTAAAAAACCTATAATAATATCAACTGGTTTATCAAATATTAAGGAGATTAAAAAAGCAGTTCAAACTATAAAAAAATGGCACAAAAAAATTATCATACTATATTGTGTATCGTCCTATCCAGCTAAACTTGAAGAGATAAATTTCAAAAAAATTGAATATATTAAAAAAGCTACTGGAATTAAAAATGTTGGATTTTCTGATCATACCAAAGGAATAACTTCATCACTAGCATCTATTTCACATGGTTCATGCGTTGTAGAAAAGCATTTTAAAGTAGGAAATAATGATAGTCCAGACTCAACATTCTCAATAAATAAAAATGAATTAAAAAATTTAAACAGAGAGGTTAAAAAACTTAGTTTAATATATAATGAAAATTTAAGTTTAGAAAAAAAGCAATCTTTATTTTTCAGAAGATCGGTATATGCAATCAAAAATATTAAAAAAAATGAAAAATTTACTAGAGATAATATAGCATGCTACAGACCTATGACAGGAATTTGTGCAAGCAAATACTTTGAACTATTAGGTAAAAAAGCACAAAAAAATATCAGAAAATATAGTGCTCTTAAAAAAAATGCTTTATAGTTTAAATTAAGAACTAAAAAATTATTCTGTTTATTTTTAAAATTTAACTAATATAAAGCCTTTAACGTATAGAATAAAATTATGACCATGAAAGTTTGCACAAATTGTGTAATTCCTGAAACAGCAGAGTCACATAAGTTTAACGATCAAAATGTATGTTCTGTATGTTCTGCCATTTCTAATAAGAATAAAAAAATTGATTGGAATTTTAATGAGAGTCTTTTAGATAAATTAATTAGTTCATATAAGGGCAAATATGAGTATGATTGCATCGTACCTTTTTCTGGAGGGAAAGACTCAACCTTTACACTTTGGTATTTGGTAAAAAAAAAAAAATTAAAACCTTTAGTTGTCAGATTTGATCATACTTTTCTTAGGGATACGGTAGAAAAAAATACAAAAAAAACAATAAAAAAACTAGGCGTTGATTTTATAAACTATACTCCAGATATTAGAGTAGTAAAAAAATTAATGATCGAAAGTTTGTTTCGTAGAGGTGATTTTTGTTGGCACTGTCATGTAGGAATTACAGCTTTTCCTATAAAAATTGCATTAGAAAAAAAAGTTCCGTTAATATTTTATGGAGAGCCTTCAGCGGAGTATAGTTCTTTTTATTCTTATGATGATTTTGAAGAATTAAACGTAGAAAAGTTTAATTTAGCAATTAATTTGGGTATGAATGCTGAAGATATACTTGGGATGGTTAACGATAGAGATCCTGATGATAAAATTACTATTAAAGACTTGGAACCATATATCTTTCCATCTCAAAAAGAACTTAATAGAAATAATGTTAAAGCTTGCTATTTAGGCAGCTATATTCCTTGGGATGTTAAGAAACAAGTTGAAATTATTAAAAAAGAACTAGATTGGAAAGGTGAAGAAGTAGAGGGTATACCAGAAAATTATGATTATGAAAAAATTGAATGTTACTTACAGGGAGTTAGAGATTATATTCGATATATAAAAAGAGGCTTTGGTAGAACTGCTCATTTAGTTTCGATAGACATAAGAAACGATAGATTAACAAGAGAAGAAGGATTAAAGCTGATAAAAAAATATGATGGAAAAAGACCAAAATCGTTAGATTATTTTTTAAATTTATTAGATATAAGTGAAAATGATTTTTATAAAATAGTTTTTAATCACATAGTAGAACCTCATAAACCAGAGACTATTGAAGAGCTTAAATCAAACAAAAGTAATATTATGCCTTCAGATTTTAAAAAATTATTTAATAAAAAAAATATTTAAACATGATTGGTATACTTGACTATAAGTTTTGTAATACTAAATCTATTTACGAAACAATGGATGTAATATCTGATAATGTAAAATTAATCACTGAACCGAAACAGATTAAACTAGTAGATAAACTTATAATACCTGGAGTAGGATCGGCTTTTACAGCTATGAAATTTTTAAAGAGTTTTGGATTTACAGATGAAATTAGAGAGTTTGTTGAAAATGAAAAATTTTTATTGGGAATATGCTTAGGAATGCAGATTTTGTTCAATAATTTGAGTGAGAATGGTCCAGTTAAAGGACTTGGATTTTTTAAATCAAATGTTGAACCAATTAGTAAATTTTTAAATTTGAAAACTAATATAGGTTGGAGAAAAATATCTAATCTAGAAAATAAAAAACAATTTAATATCAAAAATGGTAATTTTTTTTATTTTTGTCATTCTTATTTTGTTGAATTAGAGAATGAAGAAAATAAATTTATGAAATTTAATATAAGTAATTATCATAATATTCCTGCTGTTATAGAAAAAAATAATATTATAGGGTTTCAATTTCACCCAGAAAAAAGTCAAAAAAATGGAATTGAATTATTAAAACACTTTAATAACTTATGATGCAAAATTTTAGAATTATCCCATCATTGATGTTTGAAAATGAAAGGTTGGTTAAAGGTAAACAATTTAGTAATCACATAGATAGTGGCGATCCTATAAAAACTTGCGTAGCCTATGATAGTCAATATGCTGACGAAATATGTTTGATTGATTTAGGTGCATACAAATATAAAACTAAACCTAATTTCGAGTTATTAAAAAAAATTGTGTCAGAGTGTAATACGCCCATAACTTTTGGCGGAAATGTTTCATCTGTTGATGATGCAAAAAATATAATAAATAGTGGAGCTGATAAAATTTTAATAAATTCAAATCTATCTAGAAGATTAACTGATGAGATAAGTTCAAAATTTGGGGCACAATCAATAGTTGGGGGTATTGATATATATAAAGAAAACGAAAACTATAAAGTTTTCCAAGAAAAAAAAATATTAAATATTGATCCAATAAAAAAAATTGAAGAAATTTTAAAATTTAATTTAGGTGAAATTAAAATAACATTTGTAAATAATGAGGGATCTAAAAATGGTTTTGATAATAAATTTTCAAAAAAAATTATCAATATATCTGATAAACCAGTCATATTTGAAGGAGGTTTTTCAAATTTAGAAGATATAAATTTAGCATTCAAAGAGGGAATAGATTCAATTGCTTTAGGGACAATGGTTACTTTTTCAGATAACAATATTTTCAAAATTAAACAATTTCTTGAGAACAAAGGATATGATATGAGATTGAGGAATTAAACTTAAGTAATGCTCGCATTTTTAAGTTATAAAAATAATTTATTAGAAAATTACTTCATTTCAGAAATTTTAAAGAAACAAAAAAAAATTTTGATTTTCAAAGAAAGTAAATATTTAAAATATAGTTATTCATACTCATGGAAATTACAAACAGAAGGGTTTTTTGATTGTAAAATTATTCAGGATAAAAAAAGAGTAAATTTTATTGAAGTGCCAAGCCATAATTCAAAATTAATCCTAAAATATATCAAAAATTACAAAATAAAATATTTGATAAATCTGGGTACTACTTCAAAAATTTCGGAAAAAATACTTAAGAGCTTAAAATATGGTATAGTAAATTGCCATCCAGGTCTTATTCCCTATTACAGAGGAAGTCAGTGTGTAGAATGGGCTATTTACAATGATGAGCCAATTTACTTAACAGCTCATTATATGACTAAAGAATATGATTTAGGAAAAATAATAAAAACAAAAAAAATTACTACGCGTAAGTTAAAATCTTACTCAGAAATAAGAATTAAAGTATATAAAAAACATTCAGAATTAATTTGCGAAATATTAAAAAATTTTGAAATTTTAAAAAATAAAAATTTATCGATTAGAAATAAAAAATATTTTATCAAAAAACCAAAAATATATAAAAAAATGAATCAAAAAAAAATAAATGAAATAGTTAATAAAGTAAAAAATAAAAAATATTTATATCAATAAGCACTTATTTTTGAAGTCCCTTATTTGAAAAAAAAATTCTTTTTTTTTTAGCAAGAATTAAGTATTTTAGTGGGACAAAAAATCTATCACCTCTCTTTATTTTTGAAATTATATTTTTACCTTTTGCGTCTAAAACTTCTTCAACCAAAAGCATATACTTACTATTTGTACTTACTACTAACCATTTATTATCATGTCTATTAACTATGCCTGACATAAATGGATGGTTTGAGGAATCTCCCCCATGTAAATGTACATTTTTTAATCGAAGAATTCCATATTTACCTCTATCTAAAAATGTAGATGCTCCTTCAAACGGGTCTACAAAAGCATTTATAAAATTAAAGATCTCATGAGCGCTCATGCTCCAATCAATAAAGCCATTAATTTTAGTTGAAACTCTTGGATTATATCTTCCTATGTTTTTAATTTGAAAAAATAGATTAAATTTTTTTGTTTTTAATATAGAATTTAAAAACTTTTCATAAAAAAATATTAAATTATTTGAACTTTCTTTATCAAAATCTATTGGTAATTTGCAGTAAGATGGAAATAATTTAGACTCTCTAATTATAATTGGTCCTTCATCAATTTTTTCGCTTAATAAATGTATTGTTTGAGTGTCTATTCTATCTTCCCTTAAAATTCTCCAAGTAAAGTCGCCTCCACCAGAGTCATATGGTAGTCTTGAATTATGATAATTAACAAGATTATTTGAAAATATATTTTTGATATGTATATTTTTAAAAATAATTCTAGAACCTATTGAGATAAACAATGTTTTTGAAGGATTACAAATTTTTTTAATATACTTTGAAAAATTTGCATCAATTTTATCAAAAATTTTAAATTTAATTTTTTTATTTATTAATTTTGATTGATGGCTCGAAGTGATAACAAAAGTTTTTAAACCGTTTTTTTTATTTATGTTTATTAATTTTTCTAAATTTCTATTCTCTCCAATGAAAATAACTGTATCAAGTTTGTTGATAAAGAATTTATTAGATTTTATCATTCGGAGAATTTATTTATTTTCAAAACAAACATTATTATAAAGTCCTCTTAGACTATAATATAATTATAATTAAACAATTAATTATTTATGTTTCATTATTTAGGAGAATTATTCTTCTACTAAAATTTTATTTTTAATATCACCGATGTGAATCTAATCTTCAAAAACTATTTCTTTAAAATAGTTTTTTGCGTTTTGGAATTGAAATAATATTTATATCAATTTTAGATATCTAATTAAAATTTTTTTCAGTGCATAAATCAAGCCAATTGAGCTATTAGTACTGGTCAGCTGCACGCATTACTGCGCTTCCACATCCAGCCTATCAAC